>Ga0115559_1001419_pt1 | contig 15769 bp, 10 predicted proteins | sample COGITO_mtgs_1105_3_FD_87281 | JGI IMG/M metagenome (GOLD analysis project Ga0115559, IMG submission 87281) | Pelagic marine microbial communities from North Sea - COGITO_mtgs_110506 | ecosystem: Environmental > Aquatic > Marine > Epipelagic | place: Germany:Helgoland, sampling site Kabeltonne... | reverse complement strand
TAATAAAATCTGAAATACTATAATAGCTAAGTTTACCGTCCTTGATGGTCGGATCCATCGGGCGTTCCGCACGAATGAGTTCTTGTTCAAATTCTAAAAGAATTGGAACATCATTTTGAGTAGCAAGTCTAACGATTGGTTGCATCATATTAACTAGAAGTATCGGCTACAATTTTCCATTTATCATCAATCTTTTTAAAGATGATCATAAAAATACCATCTGCATTACCAACAGTTCGAGTCAGATGATATTCACCCATCACAAAATAGCTTTCCTCTTGAATTTTAGTAATATCATTAATTTTAAAATTCAAAGTACCAGTATGCTCTTTGCTAGGATATCTTTTTTTGTAATTGGCTAGAGTTTTATCCCAGCCATAAGTGAGTCCGCTGCCACCATAAAATTTGAGAGAATCGCTTTTCCAATAACCTTCCATAAATCCTTCAATATCATGATTAGACCATGCTTTCTGTTGAAGATTTAAAAGGGCTATGATTGCCGTTTTATCTTCTTGTTCTGTGGTTTGAGAACAAGAAGATAGAATCAACGTTAAAATGAATAAGATGCTTAGTTTTTTCATTTGGTTTTAATTTTTGACACCCCTAAAGCCCCCTCAAGGGGACAACCTTATCTTATTCCCTCCTTGAGGAAGGTTAGGGAGGTGTTTTTTACTCATGACAACTACACGTTGGTCTGGTGAAACTCATGGTATCTACATTAAAAGGAACTCCTTGATTGTATTTACCGTTTTCCCAATAGAACTTGGTTCTTTTACTGTCGTAATTACCAACTTCATTCATGGTAGAGATATCGTACATACGTCCGTTTATCATCGTATAAATCACAGAATTTGTGTTTTTAATATTGTCTATTGGATTTTTATCTAGTATAATTAAATCGGCTAATTTCCCTTTCTTCAAAGAACCAATTTCATCGCTCATTCCTAAATAATCTGCTCCGTTGATTGTAGCAGCTTTTAAAGCTTCTAGATTACTCATACCTCCTTGTTGCAACATCCATAATTCCCAATGTGCACCCAATCCTTGTAACTGACCGTGAGCCCCAAGATTTGCTTTTACACCTAGTTTAGACAAAGCTGTTACCGAACGAGAGGTTAAGATATGTCCGTTGTAGTATTCTTCATCAGGAATCATTGTTCTATGACGCGATCTGCTATCTACAACATATCTTGGTGTATATTTTAACAATGTTTTATTCTCCCAAACATTGTTGTTTTGATAGAAGAAAAATTCACCGCTCATTCCACCATAATTTACAATTAATGTAGGTGTATAACCAGTTTGACTGTTACCCCACAGGGTTTGTACATCTTTGTATAAAGGAGCCACAGGGATGTTGTGTTCAATACCTGTATGACCGTCAAAAATCATACTCATATTACTATAGAAATTTGAACCTCCTTCAGGAACTACATTCACACCCAATTCACGAGCCGCTTGCATAATTTGCTGACGTTGCTCTCTTCTCGGTTGATTGTAACTCTTTACAGAACCAGCACCAAAAGCTTTGGTTCTTTTGATGGCAAAACGAGCATCTTCTAAATTGTTGACTACTGCTTTAAAATCGCCTTCAGCTCCATATAAAATGAATCCAGTGGAGAATAATCTCGGTCCTACTGTAGCACCGCTACGTTGTAACTCCTCTAAGGTAAATGCTGCTTGTGTATGCACAGATGGATCATGAGAAGTTGTGACTCCAAAGGCTAGATTCGCATAAAATTGCCAGTGCTTTTGAGTACTCAATCCATTTCTAAAAGCTCCTACATGCGCATGAACATCTACAATTCCAGGCATGATAGTTTTCCCTTTCATGTCGTATACTTTTGCATCAGTTGGAACAGTTACAGCATCCGACTTTCCAATTTCTTCAATTTTATTTTGATAAACGACAATCGTTCCGTTTTCAATAATTTCATCATTCTCCATGGTAATGATACGAGCATTCGTGTATGCTATGCGTCCATCAGGAATATCTGATTTTACTTGTAAGTTGACTTTGATTCCGCTTGCAGCTGTTGCATTCAAATTTGTTTTTGCAAAAGGATCAGTCGTATTATCAGTCACACTTTTGGTGAAATATTCATCACCTAAAGTCCAGTGTATATTTTTGTTATTTGCAGCCCAATGCAAACTGATTCCTGCTTCTTTAGACAGGCTTTCTACTTTAAAAGATTTGGTGTTTGCATCGATGTTGATCTCTTTTCCGTTGTGAACAAACGGAGCTAGATATACTTTGTGTAAATGAATAATGGCCACCCATTGATTGTCTGGGCTTGGTATAATTCGGTTTGCTAGTTTTGATTTGAAATGACTTCTCTCATCTTTTCCATTCAAATTGACACTCTTTAAATGTTTGGTTAAACCACCAAAGAACGAACCTCCGGTTTGGAAGAATATACGTGTACCGTCTTCAGAAAATTGAGGAAATTCTCCATTGTCTGAGATTTTTTTTGCAGAAGAACCTGTATAACTCATGGTATAAATACCTGTCTTTTTGGTGTAATCAAACCCTTGATCTCCATTACCATCTTGCTTCCTGTAAGCAATTTTACTTCCTGAACCATCATATACAGGTGTTCTGTAGATTCCTTTTTCCTTGGTCATTTTTTGCAAACCACTTCCGTCAGTTTTTACCTTGTAAATAGCCCCTAAGTTTTCATCATTCCAAGTAACAAATAGAATCGATTTTCCATCAGGTGAGAAGCTAGGATCTGATTCAAAATCAGTCAAATTACTCACTCTTGTTGGTTTTCCGTTAGGTAAAGTCTTTTTATAGATGTGTCCCAAAGAAGTAAATACAATCATCTTTCCATTAGGCGAGGTTTTAGCATCCTTAATCATTTTAGAAGTAAAGGTTTCCGTAAATACTTTTCTCTTTACTCGGTGTGTTTCTGCTAACTTTAATTCCTCATCTACTTCAAAAGGAATGTCAGTTGGTAATTTTGAATCAATATTGATTTTTTTAATTTTTCCTTCACTCCAAAAGACAATGTCTTTGTTGTTAGGCATCCAACTAAAATGAGGATATACACCAAACACAGCCCAAGCTTCCTGTTGGTCTTTCGTTAAATTGAAATAGATAGGAGTTTCTTCTCCAGTTTCTAAGTTGTGGATGTACAGTACACTTTGAGTTCTTACTCGCTTTACAAAAGCCAATAGTTTTCCGTCTTTAGAAACAACAGGTCTTGCAGCCCCACCAGGACCACCAGTTATTCGTTGTGTTTTTCCTGTTTTAAAATCATATCTGTTGATGACATAAATCTGGGTATTCGGATTTTTATTGTATTGAAAGAATCCCCCAGGATACATATCTTCCGAATAGTAAAGGTATTTTCCATCAGGTGAAACTGAAGGATCATTTACGTCTTGTTGATCGTTTTTACGTTTGGTCAATTGTAATCCTGCACTTCCAGAAAATGGATACTGCCACATTTCACCAGCTCCAACGGAACGTTGTGAAGTATAATGTTTTCTAGCGATTAGTGATTTTCCATCTGGAGTCCAAACTGCATTATTTAACAAACGATATTTTTCTTTGGTGATGGATTTTGCGTTTTTTCCATCAGCTGTCATCACCCAAATATTATTCCCACCTTCAGCATCGCTGGTAAAAGAAATGTATTTTCCATTTGGACTGAATCTTGGTTGTACCTCATAGGCTAATCCAGCACGTAAGATTTTCGCTTTTCCTCCTGTTATAGGCATGGTATAGATATCACCTAGTAAGTCAAAAACTATGGTTTTTCCATCGGGACTAACATCTAAGTTCATCCAAGTTCCTTCGTCAGTTTTTAGATTGAACGATTTGTATTTCCAGTCTTTATGAGGGTTGTTAACATCCCATTTGGTTTTTTTCTTTTCATCTTTTTTCTGAGCAAAGACAGAAATTGAAAAAGAAAAAATGATTGCAAATAATAGAAATTTACGCATGATATTGATTTGAATTTATGTTGAATGATAAAAATAAGTCTTTTGAGGCAAATGAATTGTGTTTTTTAGACTTGAAATTTTTTTAACGTGTTTCTAATGTGTGTTATTTAATAGTCTTTCATAAAATCTTCTGCTAAAATTTTACGTAAATAATATAATAGATCTTCAGCATTTTCTTTTGAAAACACCATTGGAGGTTTGATTTTTAATACATTATAATCAGGGCCATCAGTACTCATTAAAATACTATAATCTTTCATCCTATTGGCCAAATAATCTGTTTGATTTGCCAAAGGACTTCGTTTAGAATCTACGAGTTCAATTCCTATAAATAATCCTTGACCTCTAACATCTCCTATAATCGGAAACCTTTGTGATAATTTCTTTAATTCGCTTTTTAAGAATTCGCCCACTTCAAGAGCATTTTCTTGCAACTTCTCACGTTTTACGGTTCGCAATACTTCAGCGCCAATGGCACATGAAACAGGATTTCCACCAAACGTATTGAAGTATTCCATTCCGTTTGCAAATTTATCTGCAACTTCTTGAGTACAAGCAACTGCTGCTAGTGGATGTCCATTTCCTAAGGGCTTCCCAATAGTTACGATATCAGGAACAACATTGTGTAGCTGAAATCCCCAAAAGGTTTCCCCCATACGACCACATCCTACTTGAACTTCATCTGAGATACACAGCCCACCAGCATTTTTAACATATTCATAAGCTTTTGATAAGAAACCTTTAGGAAGTTCTATTTGTCCACCACAACTAATAATGGACTCTATGATAAATGCACCAACTCCACGTCCTTTTTGATGAATGGTGTCGATGCACTTTTGTACTTCTTCAGCATATTGATCACCTGTGTTTTTTCCTCTGTATTTCCCTCGAAAAGCGTCGGGTAATGGAAAAACATGAGTGTGTTCTGGAGGGCCACTACCACCTTTTCCATCGAACTTATAAGAGGATATATCCACGCACATATTAGTGTTTCCATGATAACCAGCTTCTGAAGCAAGAATGTCTTTTTCACCTGTATAGGCTTTTGCCATACGGATAGCTAATTCGTTAGCTTCACTTCCAGAATTGACAAAATGTAATACATTTAATTCTGGAGGAAGTGTGTCTATTAACTCTTTTGCTAACTCGTTGATGTTTTCATGGAGATAACGAGAGTTGGTATTAAGCACAGCCATTTGTTGCTGTCCAGCTTTTACCACAGCAGGATGTTCATGCCCAACATGAGCTACATTGTTTACAGTATCTAAATATTTTTTCCCACGATTGTCAATCAGCCAAACTCCATCACCACGAACCATTTTAAGAGGTGTTTTGTATTGAAGACTCAAACTTTTTCCTAAATGTTTTTTTCTATATTGAATCAAACTTTCATTAGGAATAGAACTTGAAGTTTTTAGCTCATCGAGTTTGAACAAAAGATTTGGATCTAAGCAAAGGCTTTTCCATACTGCATATTGATTTGGGTAGGCTACACCAGGAAAATCATTTTTATAATCTAGAATGGATAACATGATTTGAAAGTGGAGGTGAGGAGCCCAGTTTCCGTTTTCTGGATAGTTGGCCAATTCCGAAATCTTTTCTCCTTTCTTGATATGATCGCCAACCTGATGTTGCAATGCACTTTCAGGAGTGTTGTGTCCGTATAATGTATAGAATTCAAAACCGTCCACTTGATGTTTTAAAATGACTAAGCCTCCGTATTCTTTGTCGCCAATATCGTTGACGGCAGTAACAACTTTACCATCAAATAACGCGTGAACAGGAGTGTGCTCGGGTAGCCAAAAATCGACTCCCAAATGTACTGTTCTACTTTCTCTACCATAGTTGCCAATTTTATCATAAGCTGTTGAGGTATATAAAGATCTTGGTTCTAAGTATCCGCCAGCAATTATTTTACTAGGATGTTCTTTTTGAAGTCTATCTATTTTAAACTGAAATTCATCCAAGTCATTAAAATTATTTCGATGCCCCACCCATTTGCTAGACGTACTTAAATCTAATAATTGAACTTGGTTTCTTTGAATGGTAGGAAATAACTCCGTTAAAGAAAATTGTTGTGTAGCAACCCATTTACTGAACTTATCTTCATTCGGGTGCGCTGTAAATCCGCAAGCTTCTCGAAATGAATAGTAAGCGAAATCAGAACTAATTGTATTCCATTTGTGCAATACTTCCCAAGCTGGTTTTTCACTGATTAATAGATATTTGTTGTCAGGTTCTTTGATCTTGTTCATCGCAGATTTGGTTACCGATATCACCAATCGCATTGCGATACATGCATACAGATGTCTTAGCTCTTTTTCTTCTAACTGATAAGCTTCATGATATCCTTTTACAATCGCCAAAGAAGCTTCCAAAGGATCTTTATGGTGCATAATTGCATAGGCACAGGTTATTGCTAGATTATTGATGGTTTGTGTGTAAATAGCATCGCCGTAATCAATTGCTGCTATGACTGTTGGGTTAATCAAATCAGAAGAAACAACAATATTATTGTCATTTGCATCATTGTGAATAATTGATTTTCTGAGATTTTGATAGTTTTCAAATTGTGCTTTAAAAAGTGATTGAAATCCTTCAATAATTTGTTTTTCTTTTCCGTCAAATAGATTCAAATATTCTTTGGTCCAAAGAGATTCCGAAACATCCCATTTGAAATAACGATGAGCTTCAGAATGATCGAAGCTTTTTAAAGCATTTGTTAACATTCCACATTCTCTACCCAAACTAAAGCGTAAATTATTGGATTGTGGGTTTATAGAACTCCATAATCTACCAGGAATCCAAGTCAATAATCGAACTTTGCGAATATTTCCAGAATTATCTTTGTAATCAGCAATACCGTTTCCTAGTTTATCACCAATAACTCTTGGAGCAATAATCGATTTATCCTCTTTGGCAACATGGTGTAATAACTGTTGTTGAAAATCTAAGTACTTTTCATTTTCATTAGGTCTTGAAATTTTTAAAATGTACCCGTCGCCCTCGTTTAGTTTGATTCGAAAATTAAAATCAATTTCACCAGGTAGTTCAGTAGCTTTTCCACGAATGTCAAATAAAGAATAGAGAATTTCTTCTGCTTGTTTAGGTGATATCCTTATCTCGTTGTAAACCATTTATACTTTAAGTTAAAACATGAATAAATGTAAAAAAACAATACAAACAATAAAGGTAAATATTCAGATTTAAAAAATAGTATTCTTAGCTTTGTTTAGATTCAAAAGATATGATAGTAAAAGGAAATATAGTAGACATACAAAATCAGCAAATTTTTAAAGGGGAAGTTGAAGTAGTAGATGGCAAAATTGCTGTGATTCGAAAATCGGATCATTCAATTGAAAGTTATATCCTTCCTGGGTTTGTAGATGCTCATATTCACATAGAGAGCTCTATGCTGGTGCCCTCTGAGTTTGCTAAAATTGCAGTTGTACATGGAACGGTAGCAACGGTTTCCGACCCACACGAGATTGCCAATGTTTTAGGTGTAGAAGGTGTTGATTTTATGATTGAAAACGGAAAGAAAGTTCCTTTGAAATTTAACTTTGGAGCTCCTTCTTGTGTGCCCGCGACCTCTTTTGAAAGCGCTGGAGCTGTTATTGATTCGGATGATATTCAGAAGATGATGACCAATCCAGATATTAAGTATTTGGCAGAAATGATGAACTACCCAGGTGTTTTATTTGATGATGAAGAGGTGATGAAAAAAATTGCGTGGGCAAAACATTATGGAAAACCGATCGATGGTCATGCTCCTGGATTGCGAGGTGATGATGTGACGAAATATATTGACGCTGGAATTTCTACTGATCATGAATGTTATACGTATGATGAAGGGTTAGAGAAATTACAAAAAGGAATGAAAGTGATTATTCGTGAAGGAAGTGCAGCAAAGAATTTTGAAGCTTTAATTGATCTGTTGCCTGAACATTATGAGAACATGATGTTTTGCTCTGATGATAAGCATCCAGATGATCTATTGTTAGGGCATATCAATCAGTTGTGTGCTAGAGCTGTGACAAAGGGAATAGATGTGTTTAAAGTGTTACAAGTAGCTTGTATGAACCCTGTAAAGCACTACAGTTTAGATGTAGGCTTATTGCAAAAAGGAGATGATGCCGATTTTATTGTTGTGGAAGATTTGAAGAAGTTCAATGTGTTGCAAAACTACATCAATGGTGAATTGGTTGCTGAAAACGGAAACTCTTTTGTGCAACATGCCGATTTTAAAGTGCTGAATAATTTCAACACAGATAAAAAGAAAGTGTCAGATTTTGAGTTTCATTCTACATCAGAAAAAATTCGTGTCATAGAAGCTATGGATGGAGAATTGGTGACCAATGAGATAGAAGCAGATAGTTTGATTGAAGATGGGAATTTAGTATCGAATGTTGAAGCTGATGTTTTAAAAATGACTGTTGTCAATCGCTACCAAAACTCTAAGCCTTCTATAGCTTTTATCAAGAATTTTGGTTTAAAAGAAGGGGCAATTGCAAGTTCTGTTGGGCACGATTCACATAATATTATAGCGGTTGGGGTTTCTGATGAAATGATCTGTAAGGCAGTGAATTTAATTATTGAAAATAGAGGGGGAGTATGCGCTGTGAATACTAAGGAAGAGAAAATAGTTTCATTACCTGTAGCTGGAATTATGAGCGATCAACCTGCAGAAATTATTGGAAAAGCCTATGCTGAATTGGATGCAAAGGCAAAAGAAATGGGAAGTGTATTAAGAGCTCCTTATATGACTCTGTCTTTTATGGCGTTGTTGGTGATTCCTTCTTTGAAGTTGAGTGATAAAGGCTTGTTTGATGGAAATACATTTCAGTTTATATCATTAGAAGTGAGGTAGTTGTCATTCCTATCTTCGCAGGAATGACAAAAGAGACAGTTCATTATGTAATTATTGATTCGTAAACAAACTTATTCCTTGATCTTCATCATGAAGCTTTATGAATTTATCAAAACGAAAGCCTAGTTTTTTCAAGAGATGATGTGATCGTTGATTGTCGTTATTTGCGATGGCTAGAATTGTATCAAAGTTTAAGTTTTTCTTACCATAGTTTACTAAAGCTTCTGTAGCTTCATAAGCATAGCCTTTATTTCTTCCTGATGGTAAAAAAGCAAATCCAACATCTACAAAATCCAATCCTTCTCTGTCTACAAACCCAGATATACCAAGAGGTGTTTTTGTTTTTAAATCTGAGACCAAATAGAACCCAAACCCCCAATTTGTATAACTAGGAATGATTCTCCCCGTTAAATAATTTTCAGCATCTTGAATTGTATGAATCTTTCGATCACCAATAAAACGTTTCCAATCTTTATCATTGACGAGTTCAAAAAAGAATGGAGCATCTTGTATTGTTAACTCGGTAATTAATAAGCGTTGAGTTTTTAGAATCATATTGATAAAAGTAATCAGATAAATTTAAAAATGTACTTTTGTTTGCGATAAAAATAGAGAAATGAGCTTACTCCAAGACCTACAAAACAGAAGCGGAAATCAATGTGAATTATGTGCTTCCACAACCAATTTAAATATTTACGAAATTCCACCGACTTCTACAGGTGGAGTAGATGGAAGTATCTTAACTTGTGATGTTTGTAGAGAGCAAATTCAAAACCCAGAGACAACAGATGCCAATCACTGGCGTTGTTTGAATGATAGTATGTGGAGCGAATTTAGAGTGGTAAAAATAGTAGCTTGGAGAATATTATCTCGTTTAAAATCGGAGGGCTGGCCTCAAGATTTGTTAGACATGTTGTATTTGGAAGATGATGATTTACGTTTTGCAAAAGAAACCGGAGAAGGTTTAGAGGAAAGTGAAAAAATAATCCATAGAGATGCAAATGGAGCTATTTTACAAGCAGGAGATAATGTTGTTCTAATCAAAGACTTGAAAGTAAAAGGCTCTAGCATGGTTGCAAAACAAGGAACCGCTGTAAGAAGAATTTCTTTAGATCATGAAAACGCGAAATACATTGAAGGTAAAGTAGGACCTACACAAATTGTAATTATTACCGATTACGTTAAGAAAATGTCTGAAAAAGAGTAAGTAGTCATTGCGAGGAATGTAATGACGTGGCAATCTGTCAAAAATAGAGACTGCTTCACTTCGTTCGCAGTGACAGTTATAAAAGCTTCTGTTGTTTCTTATAAAAAGCATCTGCTTGATCTTGCATTAATTCTTTTGCTTTTTGACGTTTATAAGCATAAATATCTTCATCTTCTTGAATGTCAGTATATACTTTTCCGTTGACAACAACATCTGCATCTAACAATACACTTCGTTGGTGAACTTGTTGTTCTACCCATGTTTTTATAGCGGTATCTTCATCTTCTAATTTGTAATCATATTCGCCTTTAGGAGAAACCAATTTAGCAAAGATTGGGGCAGTTTCAATGGCTAAGAACAATAGAAAAATAAAGAATGATGGAAGCCACGGCAATTTGCCAAGGGCATTGATTCTAGCCATAAAGCCATCAAAATTTGAGATGATGGGTTGTGTGTCGGCTTCTAATTTTTTCCAATCAGCTTGTAGTTGAGCGATGGCGTTCTCATTATTCAGTATTTTTTGACCATTATCTTGTCTTAGCTGAGCTAACTGTTGCAATGCTGAGTCATGTTTGTCTCTCTTTTCTTTGTACACAGGCCCTTTTCCTAAGAGCAATGTTCCTTTTCTACCTTCGGCTTCGGCAATATACATTTCATACAAATCATTGACTTCAGTTTCTTTGGTAGTTATTTCTGTTTTTAGTGCTGTGATACCATTGTTCAACTTTGCAATTTCAGGCTCAAACTGCTTGGCAATTTGATCCTTGTTTTCCAAGGTCATCTGATTCTTTTCAGTTAACAATACTTGATTAATTTCTTTTTCAAATATCTTTAACTCCAAAGGTTTAGAAATCACCATAGCAATAATCATAGCTAATATTAGCCTTGGCGTTGCTTGTAATAATTCTTTCCATTTTGAATTACTTTTTTTAATGGTTGAAACAATGAATCGATCTAAATTAAAGATAAGTAGCCCCCAGATTAATCCAAAAAAGATAGATGAAAATATAGTATCAAATACTGTGTATAAAGCATAGCTAGCAGCTAATGTAGCCATGACAGCAGTAAAAAATACGGTAGCTCCTATACCAGCATATTTGTTTTGTTCGCCATTAGAGCAACTATCAATAAGTTTAAGATCTACGCCAGAACAAAGAAGGAAGAATTTTTTAAGCACAGGAATGGGTTTTAGATTGGTTGTTTACTTATAACGTGTTTATGGGTAATTTGTTACTTAACAAAAAGTTAAAAGCCATTTCTTAAGAAATGGCTTTTAACTTTTCAACTATTTGATAGGTTTATTAAAAATCGAGATGCTTTAAATTAAAATCATTTTTGCTTTAGCCTAGAAATCATTTTTTCAGCATTTGTATTTTTTGGATTTAATTTCAATGATTTTCTGTAATACTTAATAGCATTTAGATTATCACCAGAAAGCATATAGGCTTCTCCTAAACTGTCAAAAGCATTTGCGCTATTTGGATATAAATCTGTATTAATTTTAAAAATTGTAATCGCTACATCATATTTTTTTTGTCCTAACTGCTGATAACCGAAGTTATTTATGGTTGATTCTTTGGCTATGTGGCTCTGAGGAATATTTCTTTTTAGGTTTTGATATGCTTTTAATGCATCTTTATAGTTGTTTTCGAGAGCAAGTTCATAAGGAAGTTTACCAACTATACTTTCGTACATAATTTCAGAAGGTACATTTGATTGTCTTGAATACTCAACCTTAATAGTCTCTCCTTCAAAAACAAATTTAAACTTTCCAGGAATCTCATTGGTTACAAATGAATTTTCACCTATGTATATTAAATTGTTTCTTACACCATTCCAAAATTTTGGAATGTAAAGTTTGTTATCTTGCTCTTTTATTTCAAATAGTTCACCAAAAGTTAAATCTTGATAGCGACCCTTAATTTTTGAAATTAATGAATTAGGAAGTTCTTCTTTGTTTTTCCATTCATATTGAAAACCCCACTCATGAGTTTTAACAATATTGTCTCTTACTAAATCTGTTGTTGGAATACGAATTGAATTTGGACCATTTCCAAATAAAACAATCCCTTTCCCTTCTTTCATACTTGCATATATATGACCTCCAATACCCGTATTAGCCCCTCCATGAGAAAACCAATCTAAATTTCCATAAGCATATCTACGTTCCCAACCCAAACTCCATCCTCGCATTACTTTTAGAGTTACAATATCAGTGATTCTTTTTGCGACTTTTTCTGAAATCACTTTAGACTCTTGCCCATTTAAAGCTCGCTGAATTTCAATTAAAAATAGTGATAAGTCAGTAGGATTAGACCATAAACCAGAGGCAGAAACTTGTGGTGTAATAGGAATACCTGTTCCAATTACTTCTCCTTTACTATTATGAGCTTTAGCTACATTTGTTAAGAAACCATCTTCATTTGGTTGATACATCGTAGTATGTTGCAAGTTTAATGGAGTAAAAATATACTCTTGAGCTAAATCTGCTAATGACCTTCCTAAATGATCTTCTAAAGCCATCATAGCTACAGTATAGCCTCCTCCACTATATGCCCAATTTGACCCTGGTTTAAAAGTAATTTCAATCTCTTTATGGTTTGAAGAAGGTATCTCTCCTTTTACAGATTCTAAAATAGTAGGTATGGTGTCTCCTTTATAAAAATCTATAAAACCTCCTTGAGTTGTTCCAGAAGTATGACTTAGTATGTGCTCTAAAGTAATAGGAGTATCTTTGTTGAATTCATTTACAGGGATTTTCCATCTTTTAAGATACTGATTCACAGGAACTTTTAAATTGATTAATCCCTTATCCTCAAGTATTGCAAGTAAAGTTGCTGTTATGGGCTTAGCTATTGATGCTGTTGAAAAAGCCGTATTAATATCTAAAGGAACAGAGTCATACTTAACGCCCCAAGCATCTGCCCAAACAATCTTATAATTATCAAAAACGGCTACACTTAAACCTTTAAGCCCTCTTTTAGACATTAATTCTTGAATAGATAATGTATCTCCATTTTTAAATGGAATTTTAGAAATGGCTTGTTGTTTTTCTAAAGTATAGTTTTTTTGTCCTGAAGAGCAGCTATAAAAAATAGTAAGCGCAATTAAAACTGCAATTACCTGAATTCTGTTTTTTTTCATGATTTTATGTTTTTTCTATAATTATTTTTTGGTTTATTTTAATAAGGAAATCCTATAAATTAATACTTCTTCAATTGTTTTTTTATTTGAGCTGGAGTGAGTTTATTCTCAAAAAAAAGAACAATTATTTTTTTAGGGTTATTAGCTACTCGTTTCACAACAAAATCAGTAGATTCTGACAATGACATGGCCTTTTCTCTTGAAATCTCTTTTCCTTTGTAATCAAAAAGAACATTTTTGTTAACTAATTCAGAAATAAGTGCATTAGTAATATTATTAGATATAGATACTTTAGGAGTTTCTTCATTAACATTTGGCACATTAACATTTACGTCTATATCTACATCCGAATCTATATCTATATCTGGATCTACACCTAGATCTACATCAATATTTGGAGATAAAGTATGTTGTAATGGAAACAGAGGAAAAGGTTCAGTTATATTTTTTTGCTCTTTACTCATTAAACTATATAGATACTCCATACGGCTTAAATCATTAGGTTTAAAAATTCTTTTATCTCTGGATATAGCATTATACTTTTTTGCCAATTTATTATATTCAACGATTTGCTTTTGAGTAGCGGTGTTTTCTTGAAGTAGTTTACTTTGTATTTCTAATGTATTAAGCTCTTTCTCTATAACTATGGTTTCAGTACTAAAACTAAATAATAAAAAAGCAAGTATTGGGAGAAGAAACACACTTCGTAACCAAACTATTTTTTTTGAGGTGTGTTTGCTCATAATCATAAATCTTTTTTTTGTAAATGAATAATAATTGATAGCATTTGCCAATTGAGGTTGTCGAGTATTTGACGAAAATTCTAACAACATATTTTGATAGGTAGATATATCAATTCCTTTACTTAGAACGGCTTTGTCTGCTAAAAACTCATGGTTTAATTTTATATCACGTTTTAATATATATATTAACGGATTAAACCAAAATACAACTTGAAGCAACTCTACACATAAAACATCCCATGAGTGTTTCTGTAAAACATGTTCTTTTTCATGCAATATCACCTCTTCAGGTATTTGTTGTGTTTCGAATTTATGTTTATTTAAAAATATATAATTGAAAAATGTATGTGGAAATACAAAATCTTGTAAAAGAACTATTACAAAATGATTATTCTTTAATTTGCTGTTCTTTTTAATATTAAAGAAGATTTGAATTAAGCTTTTAAAAAAAAATGTACAAGAAACTAAAACTCCTAACCCATAAATGCTCCATAAAATAATTTGAATATAGCTATCATCGGTAGCATTGGTTTCAAACTGTGTATTAGTTTGAAGAGGAATATTTTCTAAAATTTTCGAAACTTTTTTAATTGAAGTTTCAACATATCGGGTAAACGTCAACAATGGAATACCAAAAGACAATACAATGGAAGTTAAAAGATAAAAACGCTTAAACGTATGTATATTTTCTTTTTCTAAGAGCAACTTATAAAAACATAAAAAAACTACCAAACAAACACTTGACTCTAAAATATAGGTTAGCATAATTATTTCTTTTTTATCTCCTTTTCAATTATTGCTTTTAAATCTTCCAGCTCGGTCTTGTCAAAACTAGTTTCTTGAGCAAAGAAAGAGACAAATCGCGAAGGACTATTGTCAAAAAAACGTTTAATTAAGCCATTAACATGTTTAGAAAAATAGTCTTTCTTTTTTACTGCTGGATAATATTCGCGAGATGTACCATAGAGCGTGTAAGCGATAAAACCTTTATTTGTCATACGTTTTAATAAGGTAGCTACGGTAGTTTTGGCGGGTTTAGGTTCAGGATAAGCTTTAAGTAAATCTTTCATAAAAGCTTTTTCCAGCTTCCATAAATATTGCATTAATTGTTCTTCAGTTGTTGAGAGTTTCATTTAATCTGTTACAGATTGTAATTTGTTCTACAAAAATAGAACAAAAAATTAATTCAACAAACATAAAAAGGATTTTTTGTTATACTTAAGATTTTAAAATCTTAAAAGGGAGTCAAAAATTCTATCTTAATTATGAAAAAGTACTTTTCTTCTAGCTGTTATTATCCTTGCATCATGTAGCCAAAAAAGAATTTAAAGAAAAACAGGTAAAAAGATAGCGGTAGAAACTTTTAAAGCTCGATTTGAAACTACTTAAAGTAATTTTGATATATGTTAGCTAAAAGTGAATGATCTCTTTAAGATGTGGATCATTCTATCGATTAATTAAGAATGAGTTTTGTAGAGATATACCTTTCTCAGAAGGATTATTTTTTAAAGAGTATAGTTTATAATATCACTTCTGATTATTTAATTTTATTGGAATGAACGATTTTTTTCTAATTCTTCAAGGAATGTTCTTTTTGAAACTCTATTAGAATTTTCATCAATAGCTATAAAGTTAGAAGCTAAATTAATTTTTTTGCATTCAATGTTATGCTTAAATTAAACTCAGGTTTTAAATAAATGGGGACTCTTTTTTTTTCAATAGTTAAGTTATAATATCCTTCAGTCAGATTTATTGTGTCAATGAATGTGTTATTATTATTTAATCGGATGGTTTTTATGAGTTCATCACGCATATTATATAAATCCAATTTTTTGGATATAGAATTCTGAACTT
>Ga0115559_1001418_pt1 | contig 15774 bp, 10 predicted proteins | sample COGITO_mtgs_1105_3_FD_87281 | JGI IMG/M metagenome (GOLD analysis project Ga0115559, IMG submission 87281) | Pelagic marine microbial communities from North Sea - COGITO_mtgs_110506 | ecosystem: Environmental > Aquatic > Marine > Epipelagic | place: Germany:Helgoland, sampling site Kabeltonne... | reverse complement strand
GGCTGTAGACTGCGCTCTATATACTCCAGAGTGCGCTGTTTAGCTTGCTGGTTGTCTGGTTCTCTGGGGCCAAAGGCCATCTGCTGGGCAATATGCTCCATGGCCAGCCGGCCATCGAAAGAAGTGGTGTCAGCTGCCGCAGATGTGGCTGCCAGCAGGGCTATGAGTAGCAGTCTGTTTAGATACCCCATAATCACCCCTATAAATTAAGCCTGCTTGTCGGTGGCGGGCCTGTGCTCTTGCAGTGCAATCTGAGAATAACCATAGATCACGGCAATAATAGGACAGAGAATATTGAAGAAGGCAAAGGGGGCATACATAAAGGTGCTAACCCCCAGGGTAGCTGACATATAGGCGCCGCAAGTATTCCAGGGCACTAGTGCCGAGGTCAATGTGCCTGAATCCTCTAGGGTACGAGCCAGATTAATTGTGCTGAGCTGGCGCTCTTCATAGGATTTAACAAACATCTGCCCTGGGATAACAATGGACAGATACTGGTCGGCAGCCAGAAGATTGGTGCCTATACAGGTACCTACGGTGGCAACAATTAAATCACCTGCGGACTTAACTCGGCTCAGAGCTGCCTCCACTAGGCGCTCGAGCAGACCTGTGCGGCGCATGGCGCCCCCAAAGGCCATGGCATTGATAACCAGACCTATGGTGGTGAGCATGCTGCTCATGCCCCCCTTGGATAGCAGGGCATCCAGAGATGCATTGCCTGTATCGGAACTGTAACCCAGAAACATTGAGCTAAATAATCCTTTAAATACCGCGGCACCTTCATTCAGGCTGCTGTCATTGGCTAGGGCAATCACTGTGTCCCACTGGAAAACTGCAGCAAATAAGCAGCCTGCCAAGGTGCCACAAATCAATGTTGACAGGGCAGGGAGCTTTTTCACTGCCATGGTCAACAGCAGGATCATAGGGATTAGCATTAGCGGGCTAATCTTAAAAGTCTCTTGCATGGCGGCCTGCAAAGTCTCGATATCATCGATCACCAGATTGGTACCGCTGCCAATGCCCAGGATAAAGAACAGCACCAGAGTGATCAGAAAGCCGGGAATAGTGGTCCACAGCATATGTTGAATATGGTCAAACAGATTGTTGCTGGTTACTGCGGCCGCCAGGTTGGTAGTCTCTGACAGTGGCGAGAGTTTGTCGCCAAAATAGGCACCGGAAATAATAGCTCCGGCGCTGGCAGCCAGGGATAGATCCAGTGCTGCGGCAATACCCATCAGGCCTATGCCCAGGGTGCCGGCCACTGTCCAGGAGCTACCAATGCTAAAGCCCAGTAGGGCGCAGACCAGACAGGCAGTCAGATAAAAATAATCTGGCGACATCAGCTGAACCCCATAGTAGATCATGCTGGGCACAGTGCCCGAGAGTATCCAGCTGCCGATCAGTGCACCGACCATCAGCAGTATAAGCAGTGACTGCAGCGATACCGCTATGGTATCTATCATGCCCTGCTCAATCTCTTTCCAGCTGTGACCATTTTTAATACCGATCATGGCGGCTACAGCTGCGGCCATAATCAGTGCCACCTGATTGGGGCCAAAGGAATCCAGCCCAAACACATACACAGTGCCGGCCAGCATGGTAATTAAAATAACCACCGGAGTGATGGCATCCAGTAAGCTGGGTTTTGTTATTATTTTGCTCATAGGGGGATCAGTATCTGCTAATAATTTATTTTTGGAGCCGCTAAGTTACCAGTCTGCCCGCTATCTATCTACCTTTCTGGACAATACAATATGGCTGAGAGTTTTTTCTACTCCATCCAGGGTAGCTATGCGGTCGATGCTATTGTCCAGGGCCTCGGTGGTGGCCTCAGTGACCTTGGCGATTAAATCGTATTGACCGCTAATGGTGCAAAGCATATCCAGCTGAGGCACTTTATGGATCTGGCGAACAATATCGGCCGTCTTTCTGGGAATCACCGAAATCATAATATAGGCGCTGACCTGCTGCTGTTGGTAATGGGGATTAATTTTGATGGTGTAACCCTGGATTACACCGCTGCGCTCAAATCTCTCCATGGTCTGCTGCACTGTAGCCCGACTTAAACCCAGCTCATTGGCCAGGTCTGAAACTGTACGACGGCTATTTTCCTGGAGCAAACGCAGCAGTTGCTGTTCATTTTTCATGTCAATATGCCAATTTATAAATCATTTTGATAATTAATAATATACAAAATGATAAGAATGGCAATACAAAATGACAATTTAAAGCCCTATAATAATTCCATCTTAGGTACTTATATTAGGTGTGAAATGAGTCAGGCGGCAGCGGTTCAACTAAATAACAATATTAAAACTCAACAGCGATTGATGGTGGAGGAAGACTGCCGTCAGCAGATCGCCTTTACCGCGCCCCATACCCAAAACTATCTGGAGCCTGTGCTGGCAATGTCCAGACAGCGACTGCGCGACAATGCCCGACGGTTTATGGCAGCTATGCCAAGAGTACGAGCGCATTTTGCGGTGAAAGCTAATCCCGATCCTGAAATTCTGCAGATTTTTAAACAGGAGGGTACCTGCTTCGAAGTTGCCTCTATTGCAGAGATAGATGCCATGGTGAAGCTGGATGTGGATATGGAGACAGTGTTTTACTCCAACCCGATAAAATCCCCGGTCTCTATTGCCCATGCCGCTCGAGCTGGCATGCTCTGGTACTCTGTGGATACGCCAGAAGAGGTGACTAAAATTGCCGCCATCAAGCCTGATGCCAAGCTCTATCTGCGTATTGAAGTCAGCAATGAAGGCTCTAACTGGCCTCTGGCCGGAAAGTTTGGCGCTAGCCCCTCCGGTGTAGAAATGATTATTGAAACCGCTAAACGTCTGAATATGCAGATCTGCGGTGTTACCTTTCATGTGGGTTCCCAGTGCGGCAATATCAGTAACTGGGTGGAGGGAATCAAGGCAGCAAAAGCGCTGTTCGCCAAGCTGTCTGACCATGGATTTGCACCTGAACTACTCAACCTAGGTGGCGGCTATCCGCTGCAATTTAGCGGTGATGAGCCTAGCATTGAAGAGATTGGTGCTGAGATCAATAAAGCGCTGGAGTCTATCCCTGAGCAGATTCAGGTAATGGCTGAGCCCGGACGGTTTTTGGTAGGATCTGCCGGCTGTCTGTTGACTCAGGTAGTGGGTGTGGCCACCCGCGATGATGTGCGTTGGGTCTATCTGGATACTGGTTTCTACGGAGGCCTACTGGAGATTACCGGAGACTTTCCTGTCAATCTTATCAGCGAGCGCACCGGTGAGCCCGGTACCTGGACCATGGCTGGGCCAACCTGTGATTCCATCGATGTTATGGGTCGCCACACATTGCCAGACAATACCCAGGCTGAGGATTTTATCTATATGCCCAATCTGGGCGCCTACTGCACCACCTGTGCCTGCGACTTCAACGGTTTCCCCGTACCTGTTTTGCGCATGGTGGACTAGGGTAGAGAAATATTGTCTAACTGGTGCATCCAAATGGCGCTTTGATCGCGTCTAATCTGTAAATCTAGTACTGTTAAAGCTATAGCGCATCTGGCCCTGCTTTCAGGGCCAGATATGGTTTTTTAGGGGGCTCAATAAATGTCTGCAGCAATAAAAATATTTAAATATCTTGTCGGCCTACTATTGGTGGCTGTGCTGGGAGCCTATTTTTGGTTCTGGGCCACCCCTGTCGGCATCAACAACTACATCAACAAAGTGAGTTTTCAGCTGGCCATTGATTCTCCTGAACTGATTACTGCTCTGGGTATTATTGATAATACGCCTCTGGATTTTCACAGTGGCAAACTGGCCTCCTATACCCTGGAGGCGGAGGAGGAGTCCTTGGCCAGGTTGCGGACTGCTCGCGCCGGCCTTGATCATTACGGCCCCGAGGGGCTTGAGGGGCAGGAGCTTCTCAGCTGGCAGATAGCGGCGTGGTTTTTTGAGGATCTAATTCGCTCCGCAGAGCACCCCTATGGCGGCTATATGGTCAATCAGATTTCTGGTCCTATGGTGAACTTGCCACAGTTTTTGACCGACCGACACCAAATTATTAATGATAAAAGCCTGACCCGCTATATTTCGCGCCTAGAGGAATTTGGCAGAGTTATAGGGGAGGTCAAACTGCGGGTGATGGACGCCAGAGACAATGGCACGGTGCCACCGGATTTTATTATTGAAAAAGTGTTGGTGGGTATGCGCGCATTTTCCGAGGCCTCGGGCAACGACAATGTACTGATTGCCAACCTGCCAGCCAAGCTGGAGAAACTCGACAATATAAGTCCAGAGCGCAAGCTGCTGCTCAGTGAGCAGGCGGTAGATATAGTCGACAATCAAATTGTTCCCCAGTATCTGGAGATGATAGCCCTGTTTGAGACGCTTTTGAGCGAGACTAATCATGATGCTGGTATCTGGCGCCTGCCCCAGGGCGAGGCAATCTACACACAGGCTCTAAAGTCCAACACTACCACTGATATGAGTGCTGAACAGATACATCAGTTAGGTCTTTCTGAGGTAGCCCGCATTGAGCTTGAAATGGCTCAAATTTTGACCGAGCTGGGTATGACCGAAGGCAGTATATTTGAGCGAATTCAGACTCTTATGGAGCTGCCGGAACACAACTTTCCCAACACTGACGAGGGGCGCGCTGAACAGATTGCCTACTTAAACCAGGTAAATGATCAGCTGATGGCTATGGCTGACCAGCACTTTGTCACCATTCCTCCGCAGCCTCTGGAAATACTGCGGGTACCTCTTTATGCTCAGGACTCCTCCCCCGGAGGTTACTATCAGCCGCCGGCGCTGGATGGTTCTACGCCAGGACGTTTTTATATCAACCAAAAAGATACCAGTGACAATCCGCGCTGGAAACTACCCACCTTTATGTACCACGAGGGGGCGCCTGGCCACCATTTTCAGATTTCCGCGGCCCAGCTAATTGAGGATGTCCCACTGCTGCGAAAGCTGAGCCCATTTAGTGCCTATACTGAGGGCTGGGCCCTGTATGCGGAGCGCATTGCCTTTGCTGATATGGCTGTCTACGACCAAGACCCTCTGGGCAATCTGGGCCGTCTGCAGGACGAGATGTTTCGGGCTGTGCGGCTGGTGGTGGATACAGGTATGCACGCCAAGCGATGGAGTCGGGAAAAAGCCATTGACTATATGAGGGTAAAAACCGGGCTTACTCAGGCTGAGGTTACTCGAGAGATTGAGCGCTATGTGGTCTGGCCTGGCCAGGCTACCTCCTACAAAGTGGGGCAGCAGGCTATTTTGGCAGTGCGGGCTAAGGCTGAACTGGCCCTGGGTGAACAGTTTGACAGCAGACTGTTCCATGAGGCGCTGTTGTCCAGCGGCGCTATGCCTCTGGCGATTCTAGAGTGGAATATAGACCAGTGGATCGCTCAGCAGAAAGCTAAATAACCGACTTATTGCGCAGAGTTTCGATTTGTAACTCTGTGTACTCGAGGTACTCCCCTAGTACGGAAGCAGTGTCATCTCCAAGGGATGGAGGTGGCACTGCATATTCTATAGCGGTGCGACTGTATTTGATTGGATTGCCCACCAGTTGCACCTCTCCAGCACGTTTATCCTCCATGGTTACCAACATTTTGCGAGCCAGTATCTGGGGGTTCTGAAAAACCTGATCTATGGTATTGATTGGGCCACAGGGTACCTGATGCTGTTCCAGCAGCTGCAACCATTGCTCACTGCCGCGCTGGGCGAGGCGCAGACTAATCTCTGTGCAGAGTGACTGACGGTTGCTGACCCGCGCTGAGTTGGTGGCATAGTCGCTATTATCTGCCCAGTCAGGCATATCCAGCACTGAGCAAAGGCGTCTGAATTGACTGTCATTACCTACAGCTAAAATAAGATGGCCATCGGCGGTGGCAAAGGCCTGATAGGGGACTATATTGGGGTGTGCATTGCCCAGGCGGCCAGGAACAGTGCCACCGGTTAGATAGTTGCTGGCCTGATTAGCTAGCACAGCAGCCTGTACATCCAGCAGTGCCAGATCTATATACTGACCAAGACCAGACCTGTGACGCTCCAGCAGAGCGCCCTGAATTGCATTGGCGGCATAGAGTCCGGTAAACAGGTCGGTTACTGCAACCCCCACTTTTACCGGGCCGCCGTTTTCATGGTCCGGATCGCCGGTGATACTCATTAGTCCGCCCATACCCTGAATTAAAAAGTCATAGCCTGGACGTTCCGCATAGGGGCCGGTTTGGCCGAAACCGGTAATTGAGCAGTAGACTAAGCCGGGGTTTATCTCAGCCATGGAGGCATAGTCCAGGCCATATTTTTTCAGCCCATCCACCTTATAGTTTTCGATCAGCACATCAGCTTGCAGTGCCAGTTGGCGGATAATCTCCTGCCCTTCGGGCTGGGTGATATCCACAGTCACCGACTGTTTACCGCGGTTGGTGCAGAAGAAATAGGCAGCGTCTTCGGTATTATTACCGGCTCTATCTTTAAGGTAGGGAGGCCCCCAGTGGCGGGTGTCGTCACCCACTTCCGGGCGCTCTATTTTTATTACTTCAGCACCCAGATCGGCGAGCATCTGACCGGCCCAGGGGCCAGCCAGAACGCGGCTCATATCCAGTACTTTATATCCAGCCAGTGGTCCTGCCATAAGGCTTACCCGAAGGCCGGAATACCGGTCTGAGCGCGACCCAGAATTAGCGCATGCACATCGGCGGTGCCCTCGTAGGTGTTGACCACCTCGAGGTTGAGCATATGGCGCATCACTGAATACTCATCGGAGATACCGTTGCCGCCGTGCATATCTCTGGCCATACGAGCTATATCCAAGGCTTTGCTGCAGTTATTGCGTTTCATTAATGAAATAAGTTCGGGAGCCAGTTCGCCGCAATCTTTCAGGCGACCGGCGCGCAGGGAACCCTGCAGGCCCAGGCTAATTTCAGTCTGCATATTGGCCAGCTTCATCTGAATCAGCTGAGTAGCAGCCAGAGGCCGATTAAACTGCACGCGGTCCATGCAGTATTTACGTGCCCCATGCCAGCAGTCTTCGGCGGCGCCCATAACGCCCCAGCTGATACCGTAACGGGCTGAGTTGAGGCAGCCAAATGGACCTTTCAGGCCCTGCACATTGGGCATTAGTTGATCTTCTGGCACAAACACCTCATCCATCACAATCTCGCCAGTGATTGAGGCGCGCAGTGCCAGCTTGCCTTCAATTTTGGGGGCGGATAAACCTTTCATGTCTTTATCCAGAATAAACCCACGGATAATGCCGTCGTCAGTTTTGGCCCAGACCACAAAGACATCGGCAATAGGCGAGTTGCTGATCCACATTTTGCTGCCGGATAACAGGTAGCCGCCATCGACGGTTTTGGCGCGGGTTTTCATACCACCTGGGTCTGAGCCAGCATCTGGCTCGGTCAGGCCGAAACAGCCCACCCACTCGCCAGTGGCGAGCTTTGGCAGATATTTCTCGCGCTGCTGCTGTGTGCCGTAGGTATAGATGGGGTACATCACCAGACTGGATTGCACACTCATCATTGAACGATAACCGGAGTCCACCCGTTCAATTTCTCTGGCCACCAGCCCGTAGCAGACATAGTTGACGCCGGAGCATCCGTAGCCATCAATAGTGGCGCCCAGCAGGCCCAATTCGCCCATCTCGTTAAAGATAGCTCGGTCAGTGGCTTCGTTGCTAAAGGCTTGACGCACTCTGGGTGCGAGTTTTTCCTGAGCATAGTTGGCCGCAGTGTCGCGCACCAGCCGCTCTTCATCCGTTAACTGATCATCCAGATTAAATGGATCTTGCCAATTAAATTTTCCCCAATCACCAGCCATGTTGCTAACCCTTCACTTGATAATGGTGCGCCGTGGCGTCTAGCGCACTGGTTGCACGTTCGATTAATAGATCAATTTCTTCATGGCTGCTGACAAATGGCGGTGAAATAATCATTGAATCGCCCACTGCGCGCATGACTAAATTATTGCTGATGCAGAACTCACGGCAGATACCGCCAGATTTTTGTTCTGGCTCCAGGCGCTCTTTAGTTGCTTTGTTGCGCACCAGCTCGATGGAACCCAGCATGCCAATACCGCGCACATGGCCCACAATCGGATGCTCTGCCAGAGCCTGCCATTTGCTCTGTAAATAGGGGCCCACATCGTTGGCTACCAGGTCTACCATATTTTCACTTTCAATAATTTCTAGGGTCGCCAGCGCTGCAGAGCAGGCAATCGGATGGCCGGAGTAGGTAAAGCCATGGCCAAACTCACCACCGGAACCTGTGATCACACTGGCCACTTTCTCGCTGACCATAACACCACCCAGAGGCTGAAAGCCATTGGTAACCGCTTTGGCAAAGGTCATCAGATCTGGTTCTGTACCATATGTCTGGCAACCAAACATGTTACCTGTGCGGCCAAATCCGCAGATCACCTCGTCGCTGATAAACAGAATGTCGCGCTCTTTAAGGATGCGGCTGACCTCTGGCCAGTAGCTGTCTGGTGGCACTATTACGCCACCGGCTCCCTGGATGGGCTCGGCAATAAAGGCGGCGACATTTTCAGCCCCCAGCTCATCAATACGTTTTTCTAATTCACGGGCCGCCTGCAGTCCGAATTCATGGGCGCTGAGCTCACCGCCGCTGCAGTACCAGTTGGGGTCGGCTATATGCTGAACATAGGGCAGGGTTTCAAACTGATTATGGACAAACTCAAAGCCACCCAGGCTGGCTGAGGCAATGGTGCTGCCGTGGTAGGCATTGGTGCGAGATAGAATAATGCGCTTGTTGGGCTGATCTTTAAGATCCCAGTAGCGGCGCACCAGGCGGATATTGGTGTCATTGGCCTCTGATCCGGAGCCGGTAAAAAACACATGGGTAAACTGATCTGGGGTCATGTTTACTAGGCGATCGGCCAGCTCTACTGCCGGTGCATTGCTGCACTGGAAAAAATTATTGTAGTAGGGCAGTTCCTGAAACTGTTTGCTTACCGCTTCAGCAATTTTGGGTTGGCTATAACCCAGACTGCAGCACCAGAGTCCAGACATGGCGTCGAGCAGTTTATTGCCATCTGTGTCATAGATGTAAATATGCTCAGCGCGGTTGATAATTCTGCCGGGCTTTTTTGCATAGTCGCCAAAGTCGGTGAAGGGATGCAGATGACGACGCGCATCTAATTGCTGCCACTGTTCAGTCGTTAGCATCTTGGTCATAGCTGGTCTCTCGGATTGCTTAATTAATCGGCTGCTGCGCTGGGGTTGAAACTGAATACTACAGCAGGGAAAAGGTTGTGGTTCACTGCTGTTATTAGACACCAGAGAAGGCCCGCAGTCATGTACCCAAAGGGGTGGGCGAGCCCTGTCCCACCTCAGTTGACTCTAGTCAGCCCCATAGATTTTACGTCCGTCGAACCAGGTTGAGAGCACCTGGGTAGCGGATATCTGATGGGCATTGCCCGCGGCCTCCAATGCTAGCAGGTCGGTATCCAGAATAACGAAGTCTGCCTTTTTGCCCGCCTCCAATGATCCGCTGATCTGATCATTTTGCAGCATTTTGGCACCGTTGATTGTATAGGCATCCAGAGCATCGGCCAGAGAGATTTTTTCGGCTGGGTTGTACACTCTGCCGGTCTCATCCTGTTGTCTGGTAACCGCCTTTTCCAGGTTGAAGAAGGGTCTGGGTTCTCTGGTATCTACAGGGGCATCGCTGCCTGCAGTTAAGACTCCGCCAGCCGCCGCTATAGAGCCCGCGGGATAGGAATTACTGAAGCCATAGTCACTGGGGTCAAATAAATCTTCCACCGATTTAATCTGGTCGAGAAAGGGAGACACAGTCATCAGATAGCCCACATCTGGTTCGATCCAGCCATAGGTAAATGTGGGGTAGACATTCAGTTCAGCAAACCGGCCTATATCCTCAGGGTCAATCAACTGCGCATGGGCCATAGACAGGTTAGCTGGTGAATTTGGGCTGGCTTTGCGGGCCGCCTCAAAGGCATCCAGAGCAAAACGCACCGCTCTGTCACCAATGGCATGGCTGTGCACATTGATACCTGCACTAAATAGCGCGAGGGTGTAGTTGTATAAAAATTCAGCTTCTTTTTCTAACAGGCCATTGCTTTGGGTGCATTGGGCGACCAGAAAACCATGCTCTCGATAAAAGGCTTTTTTATCTGCCGCAGAGCTCAATCTGCGCCCCTGAATGCAGGCAGCAGAATCTGTATCCACATAGGACTGCACTGAGATAGCGCCGGTTTCAGCGTCTGCACTGAAAACAGGCTGCAAATAGTTTTTCAGGGAGGCCGCATTGGGCAAGGTGGGGGGGTGGGAATGGGGATTGCCCTCGGTAACCCCATCAATAAATATTTTTGCGGTGTCCAGTTTAAAATTGGCAATTCCCCGGTGGGCTGTCTGCAGATTCTGCATATCAGCAACCACAGCATCTACATCAATGGCCGCATCCGGCTGAGGTCGGTAATCTTCAAAGTCAGCATAAAAGGCGACGGACATACGGTAGGTCAGTGCACTGTCTTTTGCGGCACTGGCAAATCCGGCGATATCTTTGCTGGTGAGCGCTGCGTCTAGAACCGAGGTAATTCCATTGGCTGCCAGCTTGTCACTGATTCTGCTTACCAACTGGTTATCTACGGCGGGGTAGCCCCAGAGATTAGGTATATTGACCAGCTTGCGGGCATCCTCGTTGAGAGCGCCATTGGGCTCTCCACTGGCATCTACTCCTACTGTGGCGATAAAGTCGACAAATTCAGCGGCTAGAGTCTCAGCGCTAAGGCCTACCTGGTTGCCGTATTTGTCGGTTGCCAGAGCCAGGGCATAGCTGTTGACTGCGCCATGGTGGCCGTCATTGCCCAGCAGCATAATAGGGTGTTCGGTCGACACTGCATCCAGCGCTGCGCGCACTGTGGGCAGCCTCTCTGAGGGCTCGTTGCCCGCGGTGTAGGACCACTGATCTACGCTGAGCCATTCGCCGGCGTCCAACCCCTGCAGACAGGGCTTTAATCTGGGGACCAGATCTTCCAGGGAATAGGGGGTGCTGGCGAGATCGCAGCTGTCAGATTCCACTATACCGGGCAGGTGGATATGCACATCATGCAGGCCGGGAATAATCATTTTGCCCTGCAGATCAATCACCTGGGTATGCTCGCCTATCAAGGCTGCCATACTGCTGTCGCTGCCTGTAGCTAGTATCTGATCACCAGATATGGCCATAGCTGAAACTACGGACTGGCTGCTATCTGCGGTATAGATAGTGCCCCCGGTAAATACTTTTTCGGCCATACTGACTGTTGGTTCCTGACAGCCGGCAAGACTGATAGTGACTAGCAAGATGGGACCTAAGGCTCTACTGAGCATGACTAACCCCCTGTTGTTGGTTTTTGACTCTGAGGTAATACTTTGCTCCATACTAATGCACCAGGGTGGTCGCCGAATACCCTCTAGGGGTAGATGGTGCATCTGGCAGATTTTTTATATAGAGCAAAGTGGCATACTAGCTCCCCGAGCTAACAAGCAGACAGATAAATAGCAGACAAATAGCGGATTTAAAATGGATAACCCAGATCAGCAGCTAGAGCAGTTTTTGCAACTGCACCCGGACATAGAGATATTTGAGGTACTGCTGCACGACCTCAATGGAACTCAGCGGGGCAAATGGTTGCCGCGGGAACAGATAGACAAGCTGTTTAAGGGGGGCTATAAAATGCCCCAGACCAGCTGTTCTCTGGATAGCTGGGGTCGTGATCTAGAGGAGCTGGTTACCGCAACTGGGGATAAAGATGGTGTTTGCAGACCCCATGCCGGCACCCTGGCACCTGTGCCCTGGGCCGATCGACCCACGGGCCAGATTATAGTCTCTATGGGTGACTTTACTGGTGAGACGCCTTACGAGGGCGACTGCCGGGTTGCCCTGGAAAATATCCTCAAACGTTTCGCCAAGCTGGGTTTAACTCCTGTGGTGGCCAGTGAGATGGAGTTTCATCTATTTGAACTGGACCGCGACCAGTTTGGTGCTCCCCAGCACAGTCAAAAGGCATTGGATGGCAGTCCAGCCCTGGGCGGTCAGACCTATGGTCTGGACGCAATGCGCGATACTGCACCGCTAATGGATGCTATTAATCGGGCCGCAGTGATTCAGAACCTGCCAGTTGATACATTGATCACTGAGTTTGGTCCCTCCCAGTTTGAGATCAATCTCGATCATCAAGACTGTGCTCTGCGAGCCTGTGACCAGGGCAGCATGCTCAAGCGTGCGATTCGTCAGGTTGCCCGCAGCCATGATCGGGTGGCCTCATTTATGGCTAAGCCCTTCGCCGATCAGGTGGGCAATGGCATGCATATTCATTTCAGCCTGATCGATACCGATGGCAACAATGTCTTTAACAACGGCACTGACTCTGGGTCGGAACTGCTCAATCAGGCGGTTGCCGGCTCTCTGGCAACTATGGCCGACAGCATGGCCATCTTTGCCCCCAATATAAATTCATTCCGACGTATGGTGCCTGGCTGCTATGCGCCGCTGGCACCCAACTGGGGCTATGAAAACCGCACCACGGCGATTCGTATTCCCGGCGGTGATCAGCGGGCCATCCGCATTGAGCATAGAGTCGCGGGCGCAGATGCCAATATTTATCTTACGGTCGCTACTATGCTGGCAGGGGCTCTTTACGGCATTGAGAATAAGCTGGTGGCACCAGCCGCGGTAGAGGGCGATGCCGGAGAGGTTGAACCTGAGCTGCCGCATTTTTGGAATGATGCCATTAAAGCATTTGAACAGTCAGACTTTATTCGCGATGCACTGGGCTCTGAGATGCAGAAAAACTATGCCCAGAGCAAGCGTATGGAAAAACAGGAGTTTGACAGCAGAGTCACGCTGATGGAGTACGACGCCTACCTCTAGAGCTTGCGTTTAACCAGCAGGCTATCTATATCATTTTGCGAGAGTTTGGCTCGCGCCGCTGCAGTTTTGGAGGTATTGGCAAAGGGGCCTACCAGTACCCTGTGCCATACATCACCTGCGACAGCTTCAGATGTTTCAACACTGGCGGTCAGGTTGAGCAGCAGCAGTTTAACGCGCAAACCCTCGGCATCGGCTTTATTTCTGAATGATCCCACCTGCAGGGAATAGACATAATTTTTTCGATCTGCAGCCTGGTCTTTTGACTGCTGATCTTCCGGAATCACAATTTCTGACTCTTTCAGCATATCGTGAAAGCTAAATTTAACATCCGGTATTTCGACCTTTTCCGCAGCTTTGGTAATGGCTTTGGTGTCAGGTATTTTGCCATCAAAAACCATGGGCATAAGATACATACCCAGCACACCAACCAGCATACCGGCAAAAAATGCTGGTGCAGAGGACGAGCCTGCAGACTTATTCTGCGTTGAGCGTGTAGCAGATTTTCTTGGGTAATTACGAGCCATGGGTTGAGCCTATTCCGGTAGCAGACAATTGTAGGTTAAGGAACCTGCTGTTACCAAACAATATCCTTATCAATAAACGTTTTTTTATAGCTCTTGGGGATCTACATCAATAGACCAGCGCACCCGGCGGCTGTTCCGGTGAGATTCTAGCTGGGGTGCCAACTGAGACAGCAGTGCCTGCAGAGCAGAGCGCTGCTTTGCCTCTAGCTGAAGCAGATAGCGAAAGCGTCCTGCGCGCTTTTCCATCATTGCTGGCAGGGGCCCCAGATAGGAAAGATCTGGGCTGGGAGGTGCAATATTTTCTGCAAGCTGACGGACTAGCTGTAAAAAATCGTCTGCGTCGCTAGCCTGCTGGGCTTCGGCGCGGATAACTGCCATATGCCGGAAGGGAGGCAGCTGACTAAATTGACGCTGGGTCAGTAATTCTCTGGCAAACTGGCCATAGCCCTGAGTCATCAATAGCTCCAATAGTGGATGCTCTGGCTGATGGGTCTGAATCAACACCTGTCCACGGGCTTTGCCGCGGCCACTGCGGCCAGCCACCTGAGTTAGCAGTTGGCCTGTGCGCTCATGGCCGCGAAAGTCTGGGCTAAACAGTCCACTGTCGGCATCCAAAACCGCCACCAGAGTGACATTGGCAAAGTGATGTCCCTTGGCTAGCATCTGAGTGCCTATCAAAACACAGGGTTCGCCACTGTCCGCAGTATCAAACACCTGCTGCATGGCTCCTTTGCGCCTGGTACTGTCGCGATCTACTCGCAGCACTTTGCTGTCGGGAAAACATTGCTGCAGATAGGCTTCGCTGCGTTCGGTGCCCTCACCGGCGGCGATCAGTTGCTGGCCCTGACAGCCTGGACATTGCTGGGGAATACGCCGTTGATGATCGCAGTGGTGACAGATGAGGCGACCGCGGGCTCTGTGCACTGTGAGTCGCGAATCGCACTGATTGCAATCTGCGGTCCAGCCGCACTGATGGCAGAGTAGCGCAGGGGCATAGCCACGCCGGTTGAGAAACACCAGCACCTGCTGTTGTCTGCTGAGGGTTGTACCTATGGCTGCCAATGTTGAAGCTGCTATACCGGATTCGACGCGCTCAGTTTTTAGATCGATCATCTGCCAGTCTGGCTGTACCGCATCGCCGGCTCTGTTGTTTAGTATCAGATGCTGATAGCGACCATTGGCACAGTTATTGAGAGATTCCAATGAGGGGGTGGCAGAGCCCAGAATAATAGGGATACTCTCCTGCTGAGCACGAATTACCGCTAGATCTCGGGCCGAGTAGCGAAAGCCATCCTGCTGCTTGTAGGACTGGTCGTGCTCCTCATCGAGAATAATTAACCCCGGGGCTGCCAATGGCGTAAATATCGCCGATCTGGTGCCCAGAATAATCTTTGCTTCCCCGGTTTTGGCTTGCATCCAGGCTGCCAGTCGCTGCTTGTCGCTGAGTCCAGAATGCAATGTGACTACAGGCTGGTTAAAGCGGTCGCGAAAGCGCTTCTCTGTCTGTGGTGTCAGGCTGATCTCGGGAATCAACACCAGTGCCTGCCGACCGTAGCGCAACACTTTATCTATGCACTGCAGATAGACTTCGGTTTTGCCGCTGCCGGTAACACCGTCCAGCAAATAGCTATTAAAACCATGGCTTTGGATTGCATCCACAGCAGTTTGCTGTGAGCTATACAGGCGCAGAGGATCCTGCTTAAGTAGATTTTCCACAGGCCTGATGCCAGGAGGAATCACCACAGCTTCAATCAAACCTCTGTGCTCAAGCTGTTTGATAATGGTGCGAGAGAATGACTGCAAAATAATAGATTCTGCTAGCCCTGTCTGCTGATCCTGCAGCAACTCTACTAGAGCCCGCTGTTTGCGTGCCTGTTTAAGTGATTCAGGCCCCAGCCCCATCCCCAGTGTACTCAGCTTCCAGCCGGGCTGGCCGGGCTCTGGTGGCAGTTCACCGCGGCGCAGCAGCACAGGTAATGTGGAAAATAGCGCATCGCCAATGGGCTGTTGATAGTAGTTGGCTGCCCAGATAAACAGCTTAAATAATGAGGCTGGCAGCAGGGGTTCGGCATCGATCAGCTGGTCTATAGGTTTGAGCTTGTTGAGATCAAATTCAGTCTGTTGGCTGGTTTCAATAATCAGTCCGGTTACCTGGCGACGGCCAAAGGGCACCAGCACGCGACAGCCGGGCTGCAGCTCCTGCTCCGCTTGATTTTTATCAATATTAGCTGGGGCTAGGTAGTCGAATAGCCGGCGCAGGGGTGAGGGCACTGCAACACGAATAATTAAAGGCTCTAAATGGGCCATAAAAAATTGAGAATTCCTTTTGTAACCTGGTTTATTTCTGCTAGAATCCGCGCTCTTTGG
>Ga0115559_1001412_pt1 | contig 15817 bp, 10 predicted proteins | sample COGITO_mtgs_1105_3_FD_87281 | JGI IMG/M metagenome (GOLD analysis project Ga0115559, IMG submission 87281) | Pelagic marine microbial communities from North Sea - COGITO_mtgs_110506 | ecosystem: Environmental > Aquatic > Marine > Epipelagic | place: Germany:Helgoland, sampling site Kabeltonne... | reverse complement strand
CCTGGTATATGGTTGGGTTTCATCAGGAAATGGAGACATTTCATTCGGCCGCTTGACCAAGATTCCTTATCAAGAGCCTCAGTGGTACCATGCAATGGCACCTCTCGCCCTTGTCATGCTCACGCGAAGAGGCATCCCCGTGTCTACTTCCTTCTTGGTGCTCTCTGCATTTGCGAGCACGTTTGTTTTGGAGAAGATGCTGATGAAAAGCATCATGGGATATGGATTGGCTGCGGTAGTGGCTTACGCCTTGTGGTTGCTCATTGCCAAAATAGTGGACGAGAAAGAGGATGTCAGTGATAAATCCAGGAAGGTGTGGCGTGTGATGCAATGGAGTTCCACGGGTTTCTTGTGGTTTACGTGGCTCTCCCACGACGTGGCGAACATCGCGGTCTTTTTGCCTCGCGAACTCTCAGTGATGCAGCTTGTCTTGGTTATTGTGTTTTTCATTGCGGGCTTGGGCTATATTTTCTACCAGCGTGGTGGAAAAATCCAGGAGATCGTCATGGCAAAGCAGAGTACCAAATATGTGCGCTCGGCGACCATGATCGATTTGGTTTATGCATTCTTGTTGCTCTATTTCAAGCAGCTGAACAACATCCCCATGTCCACGACGTGGGTCTTCGTAGGGTTGTTGTGTGGTCGTGAACTCGCCTTGAATACTGGCTTGACCAAGAAGGGCAATTTGAAATCTATTTTCCCCATTGTGGCCAAGGATTTCTTGAAGTTAATCGTCGGCCTCCTAGTAAGTGTATCCATTGTCTTGGCCATTCATTATGGTGAAGACGCAGCGAACGCCGAAAAAGCTGCTCCAGTGAGTACCCAAGAGGCAGGTGCGCCTGCCGAGGCAGAGACATCCGCCGAGGTTCAGGCGATTCCAGCGGACTCGATTGCCAACTGAAAACAAACGGCCTGATCTGTCGATCGCGTTGGACGTCCATGCTCGTGATAGGCAGTAAAGGGTGAGCCAACGGCAGTTACAAGGTTCAAAAGTTCGTGACCTGCAGCGGGAGCAATGCAACATACGCCCAATTGTTGATCCGGGCCATCCGAATCCAAGTGAGCCAGATTTTGCCGAATAGCCTGTTATCCTTTGGTTTTGGCGAAGTTAACATTGCCTTAACCCTAAGTTAATTTAAGGGTCAATTCATCCTCCAAGCGAGGATTCATATTTGCAACGCCAAAACACTCAAAAACTAAAGGCAATATGAAACATTTTTTACTTTCTGCAGCAGCGATGATAGGCCTCCTGGCATCGCCTTTTGAAATCCAAAGCCAAGTGATCATTACCGACGATGGTTCGGGCACTGGTACCACAACCTGGACCAACGACAACACCTATGTTTTGGATGGATTCGTGTTTGTCAATGAGGGTGATGTACTCACCATCGAGGCGGGTACGGTGATCAAAGGAAGTACGGGTTCTGGAGCAGATGCGTCGGCTCTGGTCGTAGCACGCGGAGGTCAGATTGAAGCGAACGGCACAGCAGACGCGCCGATCATTTTCACCTTTGAGTCAGACGCTCTTGACGGTTCCACACCCTTCAATGTTCGTGGCCAGTGGGGTGGCGTCATCCTCTTGGGCAATGCGCAACTCAATTCATCGCCAGGAGAAACACAAATTGAAGGCATTCCAGATACCGAGCCGCGTGGTCGTTATGGAGGAGATAACGATGAGGACAGCAGTGGCACAATGACTTATGTGTCCATCCGACATGGAGGAACGGACATCGGTGCGGGCAACGAAATCAACGGCTTGACCTTGGGTGGTGTAGGAGCTGGTACCACATTGGATTACATCGAAGTCATTTCCAATGCAGATGACGGAGTCGAATTCTTCGGCGGAACAGCATCCATCAAGCACGTCGTCACGGCTTTTTGTGGAGACGATTCATTCGATTATGATGAGGGATGGAGGGGTTACGGACAATTTTGGTGCACGGTGCAAGAAGAAGGCGAGGGAGATCGCGGCGGCGAACACGATGGCGGCACCGATCCAGAAGATGGCTTGCCATACGCGCATCCAGTGATTTACAATGCGACATACATGGGCCGAGGAGTGGATGCTGGGCGACGAGCCTTGACGCTTCGAGACAATGCAGGAGGAGAATACCACAATTCTATTTTCTACAACTGGGGCAAAGGTGTTGACATTGAAAACCTCGCATCAGGAGAAGATTCTTATGCTCGTTTTGAAAACAATGAAATTGCCTTTGCGGGCAACATCTTTGATGGATGCACGGGACTCGGATTGGATGCTACGGCAGCCGACCTGTTTAAAATCACGATGGGATCAGGCTGGGCGAGTTCAGAGGATTCTACCGCTGCTGCGACCGCTTCGGCCGCTGCATTCCAAGCGTCTTTTGCCGCCAACGGCAATGCTGTGGCAGCGTCTGGTTTGAATTACGCAGTCGAAGAAGGATCGGGCCTATTGCAATTGATTCCCAACAGCAATGTTCCGGCGGGCGCGAACCCGACAATGGAATGGTTCGATGACGTGACGTACGCGGGTGCTTTTGACCCTTCCAATGAATGCCCTTGGCTGGTCGGTTGGTCAATGTTGTGGGAGCGTGGATTTTTTGCTTGTCCGACCACTGGCGTGGCTGCGGCAGGGGAGGCGACTGCGTTGAACATTTATCCAAACCCATCGAATGGAAACTTCAGCATTCAATTTGAGACCAGTGTGAACAATGCGGCCATCAGCATTTTCGACCTCAGCGGGAAAAGCATCTACGAGAACCAGTTGAGCATGGTGTCTGGAGAATTGTTGAATGTGAACATGTTGGGTACCTCGCCTGGGCTGTATGTGATCACCATCTCACACGGCGATCGCCAGCAACGCCACAAGCTTATTGTTGAGTAAACCAGGTTTTTTATCACGTTGAAAAGGAGGCATCATATGGTGCCTCCTTCGGTGTTGATAGATGCCTCGAATGGATTGAAAAAATCACGCATTCCTCAGACGATTTGCCTTCTTTGAACCCCTACTTTTGTCGCATGAAAAATTGGATTTTTCTTTTTCTTTTGGGCGCGCTTTTCGCAAAAGCAAATGCCCAAGGCACCATCGCCGGTGCGGTCAAAGACAAGGCCAACGGTGATATTTTGCTTGGAGCTACCGTCATTCTGGAGTCGAATAGCACGGGTACGATGAGCGATTTCGATGGCCATTATTCCATTTCAGGATTGGCGCCAGGCACCTACAAGGTGGTTTGTCGTTTCATTGCATATGGTGCGTCCGAACGGGAGGTTGTCGTCAAAGACAATGAAACAACCGAGGTCAACTTTGAACTGGAATCTACCGTTATCGCCATTGACAATGAGGCCGTGGTCGCAGTGAGGCAAAATCGATCCAATGCCGTTTACATGGAGAATGTCAAGAAGAAAGAGACTTCCATGATTGATTACGTCTCGTCTCAAGAAATTAAAAAGAATGGTGATTCAGACGTCAGCAGCGCAATCAAGCGAGTGAGTGGCGTGTATACGATTGGCAACTTTGTGGTGGTTCGGGGGCTGAGTGATCGGTACATACGAACGGCTCTGAACGGAGCGGAGATTCCCTCGTTGGACCCCAAAAGGAGTTCGGTCTCCATGGACATCTTTCCGACCAATCTCGTCGATAATTTAGTGGTCGTAAAGACATTGAATGCGAACCTGCCCTCCAATTACTCAGGGGCATACATCAATGTAATCACGAAAGATTTTCCGGATAGTTTTACGTTGAATTATTCCACGTCAGTGGGATTCAATACGAATGCTTCGTTCAACGAGAACTTCATCACAAGCACAGCAGGCAACACGGAAATTTTTGGGTGGGACAATGGCACGCTTGATATTCCAGGCCTTGTAGATTCGAATCCGATCGCATCGCCGCAGTATTCAAACTATTACGATGCGCTCGTTTTGGCAGGCTTTGGAGACGAACTGAATGAATTGGGTGTCAATTCAACCGAGGACATAGGAACCGGGAGCAACCAGACGTCCATTACGAACATTGTCAATTCGATTGAAGGCATCGATAATTTGAGCCAAGTCAATGATGAATTCATGCCCGCGATTCGTGAGCAGCAGAACCAATTGCTTTCTCAGCAGACCCAGGCATTTGCCAATTCGTGGCAACCCACCGAGCGAGCTCCGTTGCTCAATCTCTCAAAGAGCATCTCGTTTGGAGATGTGACCACGCTGTTTGGGCGCCCATTTGGTTACAACTTTGGTTTGCAGTACAAGGTCAATAGTCGATTTTATGAATCTGGAAATACAGGGAGGTATCTATTGACAGGATTGGAAACAGAAAAGAATGAGTTGGATGTTCAGCGGCAGTTTTCGGATGTGAGGGGCACGCGTTCAGTTTATACATCAGCTCTTTTCAATTTGGGCTACGACCTGAGCCCCACCAGTAAGATTGGCTTCACGTACATGCCCAATATTTCAGGTGTCAACGATGCCCGCTATCAAAACGGAATCAATCCAAGTGATGCGGTAGGCCTTGGGCAGGAGCAGCGACAGCAACGCTATTTGGAGCGTGGAATGAATATTTTTCAATTGCGTGGAGAGCACAAATTGAGCGAAAATGCGAATCACAAAATCACATGGAGCTCCTCCTACACCATCGGAAAGCAGACCACGCCGGATTTGAGGCTTTTCATCAACAGCTTTGAGGATGTGGCTCCAGGATTGTTGTACCTCGATGCTGGCGGCAATGACGTGACTGCAGATGCGTTGGCATTGCTTGCAGATGGAGAAAACCTCAATGAATATTACCCGGGTTATACGGTGGATCAAATTGAATCGGATGAGCTTTCTTACAGCATTCAAGACAATTTGTACCCTTCTCCAACACGGTTTTACAGGAAGATGTATAACACGACATTGGATCTGAAATTCAACTATGAAAAACCAATTGCACGTGACTTAGGCGATGACAACAAAGTCGCATTTGGACTCTCGATGGTCAGGCGCACCCGTGATTATTCGGAGAATCGGTACAGCTTTGTTTCGCAAGGGGTGTCCTACAATGGCAATCCAACCGACTATTTCAGTTCTGATAACATGTCCATCATTCCTGGCACATCATCAGGTGCCACGAATTATATCTATTTGCGTGACGATACCGATATCCAGAACAGCTACGAAGCGAGTCAGTCGGTTCTCGGTGGGTATGCAATGATGAATATTTCCCCCACGGAGAACTTGAAATTGAATGGTGGTATTCGAGTGGAGGCAACCGATATGCTGTTGGAAAGCGACAAATTGAATGATGAAAACCTGCTTCCAGAGCTTGAGCAAAATTTCCGCGGATCATTGAACGTATTGGACGTGTTACCGTCGCTCAATATGACACTCAAACTTGCTGAGCAAGATTTAAAAGTAACCAATTATCGCTTCTCTGCGAGCCAAAGCGTTGCGCGGCCGTTGTTCCGGGAAAAGGCCCCTTTTTCGGTCTTTGATTTTGAAATACAGGAACAACAAACGGGAAATACCGCCCTCAATCGCACCAAGATCCTCAATATTGACAACCGCATCGAAGTGTTTCCAGGTTTGAGGGAGTTGCTTTCGTTGAGTGTGTTCTACAAGCACTTTACGGATCCCATCGAACAGGTGATCATTTCAACTGCGGCCAACACAGAAATTACTTGGAAGAATGTCGAAAGCGCTCAGCTCTATGGAATTGAATTTGAAGCGAAAAAGAACCTCGGCTTTTTGAGCGAAAAACTCAGCGCTTTGAACGCAGCATTCAATGCGACGTACATCCAGAGTGCGACGAGTATTGCGGAGGATGAGTTGCTTGAGATTCGCGCAACCGATCCTGATCATGAGGAAACGCGACCGATGTATGGACAATCTCCCTACATCATCAATGGAATACTGAACTATTCAAATGATTCCATTGGATTCAATGTCAATGCGGGTTTTAACATCAGTGGTCCAAAGCTCGTGTTGATCACCCCTGGAGGGACCCCCGATGTTTACGACCAACCACGTGCTGCGCTGGACATGAGCATGAGCAAGTCCATGGGTGACCGTTTTACGTTGAAGATCAAAGGCCGAAACTTACTGGATCCGAGTTACCGCCAGACGTACACGTTCAAAGGCGAGGAGTATAATTTCCAGAGCTTTAATCTAGGAAGAACGTTCACGCTGGGCGTGACGTACAACTTCGTAGAGGATTAACGAAATCAGAGTTTTAGCTCGACTTCAATTTCCCAATTGGGATCTTCCTTCTTATCGTGAATGAGTTTTATGATGTTCACAGCGATCTCATTGAATTCGGAAGAGGTCAGCACAAATGTGGCTTCTTGAACCAGTTTTCCGTCGTCAAAAGCAACTTCAATAGATGACAGTTCAGCAGCCAAAACCCCATTGTAGAAAACAGAAGTGTTCTCGTAGGTCAGCCCTTCAGTGCTGTAAGAGTTGAGAACATTGATGCCTTTCGGCGAGCAGCTGGCAAGCAGGATTACGAGGCAGAGTGCTGGAAAATTTTTCATAGTGAAAAGTAAAAAAAAACCACCTCGTTGATGTGAAGTGTGAGATATTTCTTTTGACCGCATACGGCTGATAAAAGCGAAAGCACTTGAAGGTTCCGACTTTGAGCGTTTTATTTTCGTCTTATTCCGCTCGCACGAGGATCGCAGTATTGGATGCGGAGGAGGCTTTTTTGAGCAATTACTACACTGGTGAAGGGATCAATGTTCAATTCGGCTATTTGTTCGAAAATAACGTGGAGCCCGCGTTCCGTTATACGGCGATTACCCCTGAAGTAGCCGATTTGGCCTCTGATCGCGACGCGCAGCGCATGTACACCTTTGGATTGTCCAAGTACGTGGTGGGGCATGCTTTGAAGGTGCAAACCGATCTGAGTTTCATCGACGAGAACGCTGAATTTAGTTTTGACCAGGAATTTGATATGCTCTTCCGTTTCCAGGTGGAGATGGCCTTTTGAGGGCACAACCGAGCTTCTTTTTGGGAAAAGAGTTCCCATTTGCGAGATGAAAGAGCATGGAGTCAAGCGCTCTCGTGGGATCGCCGGGGTTCATTCCGTCGTGCACGGTCTTGACCGCATGGCTTTCTCAATCGACTGCAGGTCGCGGGATTGAACCAAGAGACCGCAGCTAAGTCAACGGTTGTCATCGGCCGTTCTGTCGGGTGATATCAATTGGAGTATTTGCGGATGCAACGCGTAGATATGCCGCCGGCGGTCGTATTGATCTCGCGTTCGCTCGATGGCCTGGAACGCCATTTGTTGATCACTCCAGTTGTTGCACTCCCGAATGAAACGTGACCTGCGTGCTCGGCGCGTCTCGTCGGTATCGTGTGGATGCGCATTGAGGACGGTGTCCAAGTCATTGGTGTCAAATTGCCCATTGGGTTGTTGGGTCAATTGGATCAAGGATTGCTTCAATCCTGCAGGAAGGGTGAGCAGAAGCCGCTCGGTGTCTTTTTTGATTTGGTGTTGGTTCCATTTTCTACGGATGCGTTGACCCAATGTCAGATGGATTATCGCCGTCACGATGGATAATACCAGGAGTGAGAGCGCAACCCGGCGCTTCCATGGTGATGGGGGATTGTAAAAATCAGATACGACTTTCATCGGGATTTTGCGCTTCTCGGGATGCCACTCCAGAAGGTTGTCCGCGCCAAATTGCACCTTATCGCCCGCAGGTGACCAATAAATAGACCGCACGGTACCCACTGAGTCGACCGGTGCCAGCGCTGTCGCATTGGAAGGATCAATCCAGTTCCATTCCCGGTCATCCTGGACGAATGCGCCGCCTTTGGAAGGGATAAGTTGAGAAATCGCATCCATGGAGATGGTTCCGATGGTGTTCCAACCGTTGATGGCTGTCCATTCGTGAATCAATCCTTTTTGATCACAAAGCTGAAGGGCATCGCCTGATGACCAGGGCGCACCAAAAATACTCGAAGGTGCACTGCCCGTTTCTTTGATCGGTACCCAGCCCAATGCACCCTCTTGGTATAGAGTTCCAGAGGCATCGATGATGATCAGTTTGTTTCCGAGTTCGACTAGGTGCGAAGCGGGTGGGAATGTCACTTCAGTTGTCTCGAAGCGTTGCGGCGACGAAGCTGGACCTTCACCGGCGGAAGCAAGCAAATCGCTTTTTAGCCCCCGGTAAATTGTGAAGCTCATATTGTAGAGGCCGTAAAGGGTAAAGAGACTATGCGGCTCGTCGTCATTGAGCTGCAAGGCTGTCGATTCATCCAGTTTGAAGAAGCAGCTGATGGCCATTTTGTCTTTTGGAATCGAGGTATAGACACGCAATCCATCGTCTATGCCGTCAAAGGACACGGCATTGCCAGTAATGCCGGGTGCGAGCGATGGATTGTCAATGATTTGAGCGCCTACATTCGAATAACGCCCGAGGAAATTGGCGGTTTCAAAATCCCAATGATCGGTGAGGTATAGCGGTTTTTTTTCGGTTTTGCCTTTGCCGAGGGATTTGATTTTTTCCTCACTCAGCAAACTGCCATAGACCGAAAATTCGTCGATTGACGCAGCGCCAAAGCTGTGATAGTCCCGGTTATAGGCGGTGCCAAACATGATGCTGTTATGTTTGTATCGCAAATCGGCGCTCTTGCCTTTGAACAAGCACACACCGTCTAACCAGACTTCCGTATTCAGGTATTTATCACGCTGAAAAACGAGATGATACCATTGATTGGGGACGAGTTCTGCAACGGCCGCGCCCCTGCCGCTGCCGGTTTCGAGGTAGGGCACTTGCAGGAGCAAACAACTTTCTTCCTCTGAAAGGTCAGAAGGGGCGCTTATTGGGGGCGCAGGAACGGAGCTAATAGGCTTTGTTTTGATCCATGTGGAGTCGCGCTTGATCAACAGTGCTCCATCGTGAGTCCAGATTTCCTCCGTGTTTGAAAGATCGCCGATGATCGGTTTCCATGCGGTTGAGACGGGAATGAGATTTGGCCGTCGGGCATCGTTTGCTCCTCCGTGAAATAACCGCCGTGATTTTTGTCCCCACGGAATGTAATAATACCATTCGGAAAGGTTGGGCAATGGATAGAGAATGTCTAGCGTGCCATCTCCATCCAAATCGGGTCGAAGCAGTAGGGTCATGTCCTCCGCTTCATTGAGAACACCAATGCTCCTTGGTTTGCCAGTTTCCAACTCCCAAGAAGTGCAATGCATACCCGATCCAACGGCATTCCAACCGATGAATTCAAGCTCATTTGTTTGTTCATTCATTGAAATCCAAAATTCCAAGTCACGCGTGTTCCATTCAACCTCCCAAGCAATGGGTGGCCGTTTGGAAGCAAAAAACTGTCGGCACCATATTGATTTATCTGTGCCTCCGATGACCAGCATATGTCCGTCATCGATGCGGAGAAATTCCCATTGGGTCGTGCGCCTCGTGTTTTCCCACCACGTGACCGGCTGCCATTGCTGGTTTTCAAAAACAGATACGCCCATTGTCCCTGTTTCCGCGTTTTGCAAAATCAGTCTCTCGTCCTCACCGGTCGAAAAATACAAGCCATCCGCAATGATGGAAGCCTTGGGAATGAGCTCATTATCACCGCCATTGTGATCCAATATTCGAAGTGAATTGGAGGCTCGATCCAACACCGTTGTACCAATGCCAGGCACCATTCGAATGGAAGCGGCATTGCGATCGAAGACATTTGACGGCTGTAATTTGCGATTGGCAAAGGTGTAAGTCTCAATCTGATTTGGGTACAATCGCTCCACCCAAAGGGTTCGGGAGAATGCGTCCCACTCTATTTCCCCCCATTCACTGTCTTCTGCGCTGAGCAGCGGTTGCATTGAGCCAATTCCTGCGGAAGAATTCCAGCAGACTTCTAAGTTTGAAGTAAATGATACTAGGAAGTCTTCGTGGCCATCTCCATCAAAATCGCCAACGGTTCCGCCGGCAATGTTTCGAGTGTCGTAGTCGCTTTTCAGCTCCATCTCTCCTTTGAGCCATTGATCAGTTTCCAACCAACTTGGTGCTTCATTTGGATTCTGTCCAAGTAAGATCCCTGGAGCGAAAGTCAGCGACAGAAAAAGAATGTTTAGCGCTTTAGAGAGCATGCGTGACAATTTTCAATAAATATGTGACATTCATTAAAAACAGTCGTTTTAAATTATGTGACAAGGTGTGACAGGTGAAATTACAGTACGATATAAACGTGATAACGCGGAGTTAATTTCAGCCAGTCCCCTATTGTGAAGGCGCTAGGGGAGCTATGATTTTCGTGGATTTTCGTGCGTGACGAATCGTTCGAAAAGTTCAGTCCTTTTGCCGGTGCATTTTTTTTGTTACCAACGTCAAAACGCCATAGATGGCGAATAGCAGGATTTCGTTGGCCACATTTCTTCACAGGGTTTTTAATGAAATCAAGCAAAGGACACCTTTTCTTCGATTCAAAATCAAATTGTAAGACCATGAAAAAGCATTCTATTTTATTGGGTTTGTTCGTTCTGTCGTTCGCGGGATTGGCACAAACTCCTAGCGCCGAGTCATTGATGGCTTCGTATCCTTTCACAAATGGCTCATTGAACAACGCAGTCGGTGACGACTTGCACGGCATCGCCATGGGCGAGCCTATTCCGGTAGAAGATCGGTTTGGGAATCCGAACAGCGCCCTACATTTTGGAGCTGCGGCCGATTTTATTCAAGTGCCAGGGTCCGGGAACGCCCAATCGTTGCCGTTTACGGTTAGTCTTTGGTTTGCAGCGGATTCAAGCAGTACCAATCCCAATCTCACTCCGCTTTTCAAGAAATATTCGCCAGCGACATGGAATGGCATTCAAGTGGGTCATCGCCGCACGGCTGATGGGCACGACCGAGTCGTTCCTTGGTATTTGCGCAGCATATCACGTCGCGTCATCGGTGAGTATGGTTTGCCCGTGTTTGATTGGGTTGATACTGAGCCTGCTTCTCAAGCTTGGCATCACGTGGTATTCGCTGTTGATAGTATCGGGGGACGACTGTATGTGGACGGCGATCTCCAGGCTGAAACGCCATGGGATGGAGAGCCGGGCAGCCCTACGACCAATTATCTATGGCAGTTTGCTGGAAGCTACGAATGGGCTGACACTTTGCTAGGTTACCAAGGTGCCTTGGATGATATCGCGGTTTGGTCGGAAGCGTTGTCCACCGAAGAAGTGGAGGAATTGTATGAAGAACAGTATACTGAACCGCTCAACAATGCGTGCACCGGCATGAATTCGTATTCATACAACGGCGTGGATTATTCCTTGGTGGACATTGCGGGTACGTGTTGGTTCAAGGAGAACTTGGCGACGGCGACTTATGTCAATGGTGATTCCATTCCCTACGTCGCGGAGGGGCCTTCTTGGCCGTCTTATTCACAAGGCCGACGGTGCTTGTTCAACGATTCATTGGAACTTCTTGAGGAAACAGGGTACATGTACAATTTCAACGCGGTATCCGATGCCCGTGGGTTATGTCCTACCGGTTGGTCGGTTCCTGCGCCGGAGCAGTTTGAAGCAGCGGTTGAAGCTTTTGGATCCGCCAATCAAGCATTCAGGACAGCGGATACATGGGATGTTGAATTGCTTGGAGAAGGAACCGATGATTCTGGATTTTCAGGCAAGGGATACGGAGAGCGCGGACATACGGGGACGGATGGAAACTGGGGAAGTGTGACCACCTTTTGGAGTGATCACTCACCCCTCAATCAAAGCGGCGAGCGCTGGATCTTGGGGCATTCGTTGTACTATCCCTTTCAGAGTTTCTGGCACTTGAAGTCGCGGGGCGCCTACATCCGTTGCACAGCTGACTCAGGCACATTTGTCGTCGATACCGGATGGGATTGCGAAGACTTGACGATTGTTGCAGATCAGCCGGTGGACAGTTTGTGCGCGGGAGATACGGTCACATTTTCCCTCAATTTCCCAGAACCAATGGAGTTGGCCGCAGCATGGAGCAACGGAGCCACAGGGCTGGAAATGACAATGATCGTGACGGAAAACCAAACCGTCGAAGCCACGGCAATATTATCGGATGGCACCTCGTGCACGGCGGCGCTGGATGTGAGTCTCAATTGTCCGGTCGTTCCTGTTCTTGGTTGTACCGATGCATCGGCATGCAATTACAATTCGGCGGCAAATGTATCCGACGACTCGTGTGTCTATGCGGCAGTAGGTGAAGATTGCGAGGGTGGTGCCTTCATCTGTGGCTCGGGAACAATGTGGAATTCCGCGACGCAGGAGTGCGAATGTGCGTCAGTTGGATTGATTACTTGCCCGACCGATGTCAACGGCGACGGATCCGTCGGCGTGAGTGACCTAATGATTGTATTGGGAGATTTTGGATCCATGTGCGATTGAGCGCTTCCGGATTTTTGCCCCAGTGACATCAATGGCAATTCGACCATTGACGCATTGGGCTTGTTGCTCTTGCTGGCGGCACATGATCAGGATTGCGATTAGATCGCGGGCGATGACTTCCAGAAAAAAACAAAGCCTCTCTGCATTGTGCGGAGAGGCTTCTTTGTGACCCCGGGAGGGTTCGAACCTCCAACCATCAGAGCCGAAATCTGATATTCTATCCAGTTGAACTACGGGGCCAATAGGTCCGCGAAATTAGGGTGAACGGTTGAATTGCTCCAACTTTTTCTTGTGCAATCTTGTGGCTCATGCCAAAGGCCACATGATTTCGACAAACAGATGACCAAAACTTTACGAATGTTGCTGGAGTTCTTGTGCTTTGGGAATTTTCTTGGGCCCAGATTTAACATAAAACATTCAGTGATGAAAAATCTATTTTCAATTTTCGCCGCGGCGCTTTTGTGCGCTGCAACAACTGCTGTTTAAGCGCAGGAGGACACAGCAAAGGAATTCGCAACGTACGGTGTCGGCATCGGCATCAGCCCGTTTGGACCTTCGTTGAACTTCACGCACAATTTGTCCGAAAAGACGACACTCAATGTCGGAATTTGCTTTTTCGGGTGATAACCCCGTTGCTCAAGAGATTGGTGGAGTTACATTCGATGGCACCGGTGCAACCAACTGGATGGGGGTGTTCCTCAACCATCGGCCCTTCGCGGATTATGATTGGTTTCGCTTCAACATCGGAATCGGAATCGGTGGCATCGAGGGCACGCTGACTGCTCAGGATGACGAGAACCACTCTTATTCCATCCTTTACGACAACAACCCTGTAGGATATGTAGGCATTGGCTTCGGATCCCGTCCAGTCAAAGGGTTTACATTCGGATTTGACATGGGTGGCTTGCACACCTCTGGAGGTGATGTCACTTCTACGGGTACGACTGTGAACGCTGAGGTCATGGATGAAATTCCAAACACCCTCGGTTATGGTCGCTTGTTGCCAAACTTGCAGTTATCCGTGGCTTACGGTTTCTAAAGGGACGGTCATTGGACTTTGCATGGCGCGCTTCTGCATTGCAGGGGCGCGCTTTTTCATGGCACTGAGGGGGCGTCACCCTTTTTGATTCTGGCTTTTGAATCGGTTGATGCCCTCCGTTCGGGTGGATCCGTGCTTGGTAGCACGGCCTTTGACGCGTTTGCGCCACATGTGAAAGGAGCTGCGCTTCATGTGCTTGCGCATGATGGCACGCACTTGATTTTCCTTGATGCCATACTGCATCTCAATGGCTTCAAAGGGTGTTCGGTCTTCCCATGCCATTTCGACAATGCGGTCCACTGTTTCGGCATCCAAATCCTTTGGCGCCTCGTTTTTTAAGTCTTTGGGATTGAAAGGAAGCATGCAGTCAAAACAGCTCGGCGCTGGCGATGTTTTGAGCCATTCGGATTTACCGGGGTTTATCGGTTCCGCAAGACAGCGACCGTGAGCCAGATGAGTCCCACGATTAAAAGGCAAAACCCAACGTTTGATAACAACACAGCCCCCATCAAGTGATTCAGTTTGAAGGCGATTCCAGTGATCAGCAAAGCTGCGCCAAACAAGGAAAACGAAAGGGGTAGACGATGCTTCATGGTGTGTTTTTCGTTGGGTTATTTTACGGTGAAGTCCGCATTACCCGGTAAGATACGGCGGCTGTAGCCGAAGCGCAATTGGTACATGCTGCTGTTCAATGCTTGCGCAATTTCCCCATTCCTTGACTGCCGGTAATACGTGAAGTCAAAACGGCTGTTCTCATTGATGGCCAAGAACGCTCCGGCTTGCAGATCCCATCCCTGCCCAGTCATCCAATTGGTTTCAGCCATAAGCGACCAGCCCTGTCGGCCGGCGCTGCACATCATGGCCGCAGAAAATCCCAATCGCCCTTGGTAGAGCATTACGTTGCTTCGAGCGGTCCAGCGCCCAAAGGAGTTCCAGTCGGCACATACCCGCAAATCGAGTGGGACATCGCTTCCTAACGAAAGCCCTTGCTCAGGGCTTGTTTCAAATTCAGCATTGATGCTGATGCCCAAGTTCTTTTTCTGCGGCAGGGCGTTCCATTTGATCCCCAGGCGGGCTTGTTGAGGCGTTCCAAGGCTCTGTCCCCATTGTGCTCCAGCTCTTAGTTCGATGCGCTCTTTCCATCCGTAGCGAAGCAAACCAATGGGCACAGCATAACTGAAGTCAGGCACTTGGTCGTCATCAATGGTTAACCATTGCACATATCCTCCGGCCTCGATTTGTTTGCTGCCATTTGGGATCACGGCGCTCGAAATGCTCTCCATGGGGCGATCCGCAAAGTCATTGACCTGTTCAACATCGAATTGCGCTAGCGCCGGGGTAGAGCCTAGGATTGCGAGCAGCAGTAGATGGTTTGAGGTCATTCGAATCTTTTATTCACTTGCCAATTCCAAGTTGCAACTGGTGTAGAGGCCAAAGCAACCAAATCCGGTACTCACATTGCTGTAGGCCAATAACGGCTCCGTGAAAAGTGGTCCGCCCGACGGATTGCTGATCAATTCGAGTGTGCGGTAATATTCCGCTAATTCGGGGCTCAGCGCCGCCAATTCGAGCCGCGCAGGTTCAGCCATCAACGTATCCAAGTTGGAGCCAGACAACCACTGATTCACTTCGAAGCGCAAAGCGTTAAGGGAATTGGCATCGCTGATGTCTTCCATCAGCCATCCGCCAGCCAAACCATTGGAAGTCATTCGCGTATCGTCGTCAATTTCGGGCGAAAGCCAAGTGCTGTTTTCCCACAATTCGTCTTCCTCATCAAAATTCTGGGTCTGGGCTCGAAGTAAGAAGAAATCTCGGTTGCCTGAGCGATCTGGCAAGTCCAACTCCATGATCCAATTGCGGTAAATGAAGTACTTAACTTCTTCTCCTTCATTGTACTCGTCTATTTCGACGGTTTCCAAAGTGGTCGTCATCGCATAGGCGTATTCACCCAACGAGTCGATTTGTGGCGGAACCATTTGAGAAGCTGTGGCGGTTTCAATGTTTTCTTCTTCGCATTCCAAGGTCCAAAGTCCCTGTGCAAGGTTCACATTGGTGAGCACATGACCAACGCCTCCGACCCAGTCGGTCTGTCCCCCCCAGGTGAAGCTCGATCCATTTTCATGACTGAGGGTGAAAAGGGCATTTTTGAGGCGTTTGCTGCCGGTGGTGTCGAGGATGCCTGCAGACGTTTGGGCCCGGGCGACCAAGGTGTCAGTCGCGGGGCGGCTGATTAAGGTCACAGCCAACTGAGGCGTGTGTGTCGGAAAATCGATTTCCTGCACAACACCATTGCCGAGTCGCTCGCAGCCACTGAATAGCAATGCGAGCCACGCAAAAAGGAGGGGAGAAGGGAGGTTTTTTCGATTCATGGGATCAAAATTCTGCACGCCATGCAATGGACGGGATGATGGGGAAGATGCCGTACTCCACGATGGAGAGCGAACCGTCAACATCTT
>Ga0115559_1001410_pt1 | contig 15824 bp, 14 predicted proteins | sample COGITO_mtgs_1105_3_FD_87281 | JGI IMG/M metagenome (GOLD analysis project Ga0115559, IMG submission 87281) | Pelagic marine microbial communities from North Sea - COGITO_mtgs_110506 | ecosystem: Environmental > Aquatic > Marine > Epipelagic | place: Germany:Helgoland, sampling site Kabeltonne... | reverse complement strand
TTACGCCGAGATATTACATTGTTTACGCCGAACGAATTTGAAGTTTTATGTTGTCATACCGGCCCATAACGAAGCTGATTTTATTGGTCAAACGTTGCAATCGCTCATCGATCAAACCCTCCGCCCAACAAAAGTGGTGGTCGTCGATGACCATTCTTCAGACACAACTGCATCTCTTGTAAAAACCATCGCAAAAGAACATCCTTGGATCTCGTTAGTATCCAATACCTCATCTGAAGCACACTTACCAGGTGCTAAAATCATCAACGCCTTTTACAGAGGATTTGAAACCCTAGATTCAGAATATGATGTGATTTGTAAATTTGATGCTGATGTGATTTTTCCAATAAATTATCTAGAAACACTTGCAGGACATTTTCAAAAAAAACCAAAACTTGGGATGATCGCAGGGCACTGTTATATTGAGCAAAAAGGTACTTGGGTTTTAGAAAACTTAACGTCAAAAGACCACATTCGAGGGGGTTTAAAAGCCTATCGAAATGCTTGTTTTTTGGAAATTGGAGGCCTCAAAAAATCGATGGGATGGGATACGATTGATGAATTACTAGCGCTTTACAACCAATGGGAATTTGAAACTGATGCATCGCTTCACGTCAAACATCTAAAACCAACTGGCGCGAACTATAACAGAGGCGCCAAATATTTACAGGGCACTGCATTATACAAAATGCGGTATGGTTTTGTTTTAGCCTTTTTATCAGCTTTAAAATTAGCCTTCAAAAAACGCCGTGTGGCCCTTTTATGGGATTATATCTCAGGCTATATAAATGCATTTATAAAAAAAGAGCCGTATCTTATTAACGCGGATCAAGGTGCGTTTGTGAGGGCCTATCGCTGGAAAAATATCAAACGTAAATTTAGGCTTCTACCTTAACCATCCAATTCAATTCATCAGGAAGCGTTCCGATTCTGACACCGTTAATGGTCTCTAAAACCAATTGACCCACGGGACTTGTATCGGACACATGAATCAATTCATCTTTGTAACCAATTTCTTGAATCATCGCAATCCCCACAGCTGTTCCAGTTCCAAATGCCTCTTCTAATTGACCGTTCTTTGAGGCTTCAATCACTTCATCAATCGCAATTGGACGTTCGACCACTTCGTAGCCTTTGTGCCGTAAAAAATCAATCACACTAATTCGGGTAATCCCAGCTAAAATCGAACCATCTAAGGATGGGGTGACAAATGCACCATTAATTTTAAAAAAGATATTCATGGTTCCGACTTCTTGAATGTACTTAAATTCATTGGCATCTAACCACAACACTTGATCGAAGCCTTTCGATTTAGCGATTTCTGTTGGGAGCACTGCCGCTGCGTAATTCCCCGCTGCCTTGGCTTCGCCTGTGCCGCCGTGAGCCGCCCGAATATAGGTAGTCTCGGCATACAAGCGAACGCGATTTGTGTAAATTGGTTTTGAAGGAGATGCCATAATAATAAACTTGTATGAGTCGGCAGCACGCATTCCAATAAAAGCCTCGTCGGCAAACATAAAAGGGCGTAAATACAAGGCGCTTCCTTCTTGAGGCGGAATCCATTTTTGGTCCAAATGTACAAGTTGTTTTAACGCCTCTACAAAAAGGGGTTCTGGAAATTCAGGCATTCCCAATCGACGTGCGCTAAAATTGAGACGTTGGGCGTTTTTTTCGGGACGAAACAAAAAAGGAGTTCCATCAGAATCAACGGTTGCTTTCATCCCCTCAAACAAGGCTTGTCCATAATGCAACGCCATACATGCAGGATGCATTGGAATGAATTCCATAGGCGTGATTCGAGGGGTTTTCCATTGACCATCTTTGTAATCACATACAAACATATGATCTGTAAACGTACGACCGAGAGCAATTGAATCAAAATCGAGCGTATCAACTTTGGAGTCCTTAACTTTTGTAATTGCGATTAAATTTGACATGAAAATAAAGTGTTTATAAAATAAGCTAACAGGTCACTTTTTTTATTTTTTTAATTGCGCTTTCGTAAATTCACTTAACACCAATTGACCACTGATAGCAGCACGTGTATTTAATAATTCATCCCAATGTTGAGTGCCATCCCAAAGGGTGCTTTTAAGTCTTTGAAGTGCTTCTGGATTGTAAGTAGTCAGTTGTTCGGCGAACGCCCTTAGCTCAGAATTTAAAGCGTCTTTAGATGACAAAACCTTCATGTATAATCCGTTTTCATGAGCCCATTGTGCCGAGAAAAAAGTAGTGGGATCCAAACTCAATTGCGAGAATGCACTGATCCCCATTTTTCGAGTTACCGCGGGCTCAATGACAAAAGGGCCAATCCCAATAGAAAGTTCACTTAATTTTATATCTGAATAAGATGTTGCCATACAATAATCGGTTGCAGCTGCCAATCCGACCCCACCACCAACGGCTTTGCCTTGCACACGACCAATGGTGATTTTAGGACAATTTCGAAGGGCGTTGATTACATTCGCAAACCCCTTAAAGAAATCGGTTCCTTCTTTTAGATTTGAAATGGCTCTTAATTCCTCAAAACTTGCGCCTGCACAAAAGGTGCGATCGCCACCACTTTGAAGTACAAGCACTGCGATAGATGGATCTGTCCCAGCTTGATTAATTAAATCCGTAAGTGTTTCCAACATTGCTGCAGGCAACCCATTATGCGGTGGATTATAAAATTCAATATAACCGACTTTATTTTGGACGTTTAAATGGACGTAAGAGGTTGACATATTGTATTGATTTGATACTGCTAAGATAGGAGAATTTTAGCGGATTTTATCAACCCCCTAAAATTTCATAAATGGAAATCGGGATTCTAAAACTTGAACATCCGCCGCTAATTTTGATAAAAACGTGGCGTGTTCTGTTGTAGAAGGATTAAAGGGCGTATGTGCCAAACTTTTTTGAAGTCGATTCACCTCCTTCATGGTTGCATTTACGCGAGAATCTACCCAAATCAATTGAAATTTCTCCCAAATATAATCGATCGCTTGTTGATTTGGATGCACCATATCTTGTTTGTAAAACCGATAGTCTCTCAGTTCGTCCATAACGATCTCGTAGGATGGAAAGTAATGTGCATTTTTGGAAGGCTTTAAAACCGAGTGAAGTGCGGCGATCAGATGGGCTTTACTTTGATTATTCTCTACAAAGCCATCTTTAAGATGACGCACAGGAGAGATGGAAAAAATAGTTGTCACTTCAGGATTAAACGCTTTTAGGGTGGAAAGAATTGCCTCAAAGGTTTTGGTAAGTTGATCACTACTTAAAATTGATTTTTTAAATTCTTGCGCCGGCTGTTTGTGACAGTTGGCAACAATCGTGTTTGTCTGAATATGCGTATACATCCAAGCGGTTCCAAATGTTAACACTACATGAGATGCCATTTTTAGTTGGTTCTGAATGGAGGTCTGTGCGGTATTTAAAGTATCTAATAACGCAGCTTTTGAGCTGCGATTTAGTCCCGAGTGAGCCTGAAAGCTTTGCCAACATCCATTGCTAAAAAATACATCCTTTTCAGTGTAAGGTTTGTTTTGATGTGCTCTGGTTAGAAACTCTAAAATCGCCACCGGATGAAACAATACTCCAAAAGGATTCACCTCGGATTGAAACTTATAATATGAAAACTTCTCCGCCATGTTTTCAGCGAAACAGGAGCCTAATAAAACCACTTTAGAATTATAATCGATCGCTGGCGATTGTTTAACTAGCGGTATTTGAGTTTGAAGTTTCACAAGAGGCGTATTTATACGATGTATGATTTGGCATTTTCTAAAGCCTCAGAAAGTCCCGCAGGATTTTTACCGCCAGCAGTTGCATAAAAGGGTTGTCCGCCTCCACCGCCTTGAATATACCGTCCGAGTTCGCGAACCATCGTTCCAGCATTGAGTCCTTTTGAAGCAACCAGTCCTTTGGATACATAACATGTTAGGATTGCTTTCCCTTGTTGTTCGGTTCCAAAAAGCAGAACTGCATTGTCATACGCTTGCCCAATTTCAAAAGACAAATCTTTAATTCCTGTAGCATCTAAATCGACTTGCTTTGCTAAAAAATGAATCCCATTAATCAATTCAATTTCTTGTTTTAATTGGCCTTTCATCGCTGCTGCTTTGTCCTTTAAAAGCGCTTCGATTTGTTTTTTTAGTTTTGAATTTTCAGATTTCAAATCGGTGATGGATTTAACCGGATCGCTAGAGTTATTAAGCACTAATTTAATTTGATCAAAACTAGCATTATTTTGAGAGTAATACGATTTGACAGCATCATTTGTAATGGCTTCAATACGGCGAATTCCAGCGGCAACAGCCCCTTCAGATTTAATTTTAAAATGCCATATGTCAGATGTATTTTTCACGTGGGTTCCTCCACATAACTCAATCGAGTTTCCAAAACGAATGGTGCGTACTGCATCGCCATACTTTTCTCCAAAAAGAGCAATTGCACCTTCTGAAACGGCCTGCTCCATTGGCACTGATCGCTGTTCTTCTAAGGCTAATTTCCCTTCGATACGGGCATTTACAAAATCTTCAATCTCTTTTAATTCTTCCAGAGTTATTTTTGAGAAATGTGAAAAATCAAATCTTAAATATTTAGAATGTACTGCCGATCCTTTTTGTTCGACATGAGTCCCTAAAACTTCTCGTAAAGCTTGGTGTAATAAATGGGTCGCTGTATGGTTACATTCGGTACGGAAGCGTTGATTCGAATCGACGACAGCTGTCAGCGTATCGGTCAGATTTTTGGGTAAATTCTTTGCAATATGAATTGCTACATTATTTTCTTTTTTGGTATCTAAAATATAAATCACATCGCCATTCGCTGCTTCTAAATACCCTTTGTCGCCTACCTGGCCACCACTTTCGGAATAAAAGGGCGTTAAGTTAAATATTAGTTGGAATTGTACGCCATCTTTAACCGAGGTGACTTTTCTATATTTGGTGATTTTTACAGAGGTTTTTAAATGGTCATAGCCCACAAATTCTTGTTCAGCATCCTCTAACAGGACGGTCCAATCTTCGGTAGAGACTTCGCTTGCTGCTCTAGAACGAGTTTTTTGTTTTTGAAGTGCTTTCTCGAAACCCACAGTGTCTAAAGTCCTGTTGTTCTCACTCAAAATCAAAGCTGTTAGATCGACCGGAAACCCATAGGTATCATAAAGTTCAAATGCTTTATCACCCGCAATGTGCGTCCCTTTGGTGGTTTCAATGATGCGATCAAGCAATACCAAACCTTGATCGAGCGTTCTTAAAAACGACGCTTCTTCTTCTTTAATCACATTTTGAATTAATTGTTGTTGTACCAAAATCTCAGGAAAAACAGCAGCCATCTGCTTTGTTAAAACAGAAACCAATCGAAACATAAACGGTTCCTTAAGATCTAAAAAAGTAAAACTGTAACGCACAGCCCGTCTCAAAATTCGACGAATCACATAACCAGCACCCGTATTGCTCGGTAACTGTCCATCTGCAATTGAAAAAACCACCGCTCTTACATGATCCGAAATCACACGAATGGCGATATCTTGTTCTAAATTTTTTCCATAATCCTGTCCCGAAATAGCTTCAATTTCTCTTATGATCGGCGTAAAAACATCGGTATCATAATTGGAAGTTACATTTTGAAGCACCATACACAGGCGTTCAAACCCCATTCCAGTATCAATGTGTTTTTGAGGCAAGGGTTCCAAACTTCCATTTGCTTTACGGTTAAATTCCATAAATACGAGATTCCAAATTTCGACAACTTGTGGATGGTCTTTATTAATTAATTCATGACCAGATATTTTTTCTTTTTCTTCTTTTGAGCGGATATCCACATGGATTTCGCTACAAGGACCACAAGGGCCTTGCTCGCCCATTTCCCAAAAATTATCATCTTTATTTCCCGTCAGAATGCGATCTTCAGGGATTAAATTTTTCCAAATATCATACGCTTCAGAATCCAAAGTGGTTCCATCGGCTGTACTGCCTTCGAAGACGGTTACATACAAAATGTCTTTGTCTATTTTGTAAACTTCAGTCAATAATTCCCAAGCCCATTCAATCGCTTCTTTTTTGAAATAGTCCCCAAAACTCCAGTTGCCCAACATCTCAAAAAGGGTGTGATGATAGGTGTCATAACCGACTTCTTCTAAGTCGTTGTGTTTTCCGGAAACACGCAAACATTTTTGAGTATCAGTCAATCTGTTTTTTGGGGGAGTCCCATTTCCAAGAAAAAATTCTTTGAAAGGCGCCATTCCTGAATTGACAAACATTAAAGAAGGATCGTCTTTGAGAACCATCGGAGCTGATTGTAAAACTTGATGTTTTTTTGATTCAAAAAAGGCTAAAAATTGAGATCTTATATCTTGAGATTTCATGCAAAAATGTTAAGCTTAATGTAATAATTTGTTTTTAATTCGAAACAATTTATATATTTGTTTGAAAGCTGATCTTTAGATTCTGAAAGATTGGCCATTATTCAACAAAAATAGAACTTTTTAGGCAATGTCTAATGTAAAATATTATTACGATTCTGAAACACTTACTTATCGCCCAATAACTCGAAAGAAAAGTACGACCCTTAAGTACTCATTAGTGTTTCTGTTGGCTGCAGGAATTTTTGGATTTATATCCGTTTTGATCGCTGGACAATTTTTTGAATCTCCGAGAGAAAAAGCATTGAATCGCGAACTACAAAATCTAGAATTTCAATACAATATTCTTGCTAAAAAAATGGAGGAAGCTGAAACCGTTTTAACGAATATTGAGAATCGAGATAACGCTATTTATCGCCTTTATTTTGAAGCTAACCCAATTCCAGAAGAACAACGAAAGCAAGGACTTGGTGGGGTAAATCGCTATAAAAAATACGAAGGTTTCAATAATTCTGATTTGATTATCAAGACGAATAAACGAATTGACATTCTTCAAAAACGCATCATAGTGCAGTCAAAATCACTGGATGAAATTACGGACTTAGCAAAAGACAAAGAGAGTTTTTTGACTAGAATTCCCGCCATTCAACCAATCAGAAATGAGGACTTAACTCGTATGGCGTCGGGTTACGGATACCGTAGTGATCCGTTTACAAAGGTTCGGAAGTTTCATTATGGGATGGATTTTACAGCTCCTAGAGGCACGCCTGTTTATGCAACAGGAGATGGCATTGTCAAACGTGCCGATGGACGTGCTTCTGGATATGGACGTCACATTCGAATTGATCATGGGTATGGGTATCGTAGTCTATATGCTCACTTGTATAAATACAATGTCAAAAGAGGTCAGAAAGTAAAACGCGGCGACCTTATTGGATATGTAGGCAGTACCGGGCGCTCACAAGCACCACACCTTCATTACGAGGTTTTTAAGGATGGAGATCGAATCAACCCTGTCAACTTTTACTATGGCAATTTGAGTCCCGAGGAATTTAATGAGTTTCTGGCAAAAGCGTCTCTCGAAAATCAATCCTTAGATTAATGCATTTAGAGCTTCCAACAAAACGCTATTACAGCATCGGAGAAGTTGCAAAGGCATTTGATGTAAATGCCTCATTAATTCGGTTTTGGGATAAAGAATTTGACGCCCTTAAACCAAAAAAAAACGCCAAAGGCAACCGACGATTTACCCCTGAGGATGTCCAAAATCTAAAGTTAATTTATAACTTAGTTAAAGAACGAGGCTACACCCTTGAAGGTGCTAAAACTTATCTAAAAGAACAAGATCACAAATCCATTGATAATTTTGAAATCATTACAAAATTAGAACGGGTAAAAAACGAATTAATAAAAATCAAAAATCAACTTTAAAACCTACCTATCATGAAAAAATGGCTAATCCCCTTAGTAATTATCGCAATCGTAATTTATGGAATCTACAACTGGGCCGTTGGATTCAACAATACAGCCGTCGAATATGAAGCCAATGCCAAAACAGCTTGGTCAAATGTCGAAAGCTCTTACCAACGTCGAAATGACTTGATTGGAAATCTTGTAAAAACCGTTAAAGGTGCCGCCGATTTTGAAAGAAATACACTGACAGATGTGATTGAGGCTCGCGCAAAAGCCACCTCGACAACCATTGACCCATCTAATATTACACCCGATAAATTGGCCGCCTTTCAAGAAGCACAAAGCGGACTGAGTAGTGCGTTATCTCGACTTTTAGTCACGGTAGAACGCTACCCTGAATTGAAGGCGAATCAAAACTTTTTGGACTTACAAAACCAGTTAGAAGGCACCGAAAATAGAATTAATGTGGCTAGAGATCGTTTTAATGAATCTGTAAACATCTATGATATTTTTACTTCAAAATTTCCAAACAAAATCTTAGCAGGGTGGTTTGGTTTTGATGAAATGTCGCGATACAATGCTGCAGAAGGTTCCGAAAACGCACCTGATATTGACTTCGATTTCAACTAATTTAAACCCTAAATAATGGCGTCACTAGAAGACTTCTTAAACACAAAAGAAGAAGAAGAAATAGTCACGGCTATTCGCCAAGCAGAACAAAAAACATCTGGCGAAATTCGTGTACATATTGAAAATGGCGGTTCGAAAGCAATTGAAACCCGTGCAAAAGAAGTGTTCCAACTATTAAAAATGGACCGTACTAAACTTCAAAATGGCGTTCTCATTTATGTCGCCGTTTCGAAACATCAGTTTGGAATTTATGGCGATAAAGGAATTGACACGAAGGTTTCCCCTACTTTTTGGGACGATACACGCGATGTGATGCAGAACTTATTTAAACAAGAGCAGTTTAAAGAAGGACTTGTGCAAGGAGTTCTAACCGCTGGCAAGGCCCTTGAAGCGCATTTTCCATGGAAATCAGACGACACCAATGAATTATCAAACTCGATTTCAAAAGGCTCCGATGTATGAAAACTAAACGCCAAAAAATAGCATCGTTTTGCATCTTAGTTTTGATGCTTGTGTCCACCCTAGCAAACGCACAATTTCAAATCCCTAAAAAACCGAATGTTCAAACGAGCGTTTATGATTACAGTCAACTTTTAAATCCGCAACAAGCTGCTCAATTAGAGCAAAAACTCATACGTTATTCGGATAGTACTTCGACTCAAATTGTGGTGGCAATTATTAACTCGACAGAAAGGCGAATACATTAACTATTTGGCAACCAGCTGGGCTCAAGAATGGGGTATTGGTGTTGCTAAAAAAGACAACGGTGTTTTTATTTTATTGGCCAAAGACGATCGTAAAATAAACATCAGTACGGGCTATGGCGTTGAGCATCTACTAACTGATAAAATGTGCAGTCGAATTATTCAGGAATCCATCATTCCGTTTTTTAAGAAAAATGATTATTATGGTGGCTTAGAGGCTGGAAGCAGTCAAGTATTTAAAGTATTAACAGGTGAATTTAAAGCAGATCCTCGAGAGGCTCATGGAACTAGTTCTAGTAAGGAAATTCTATTCTTAATTTTTATCTTCATTATTTTACTCATTGCTTTTTCTAAAATCGGAAAAAACAACGGACGGAATAATGGCGGACGGCGACGCCCTAGTGGTTTGCTAGAAGCCATCCTATTGAGCAATATGGGTCGCGGCAGTTTTGGTGGCAACTCCAGTTCCAGCGGTGGCTTTGGAGGCGGTTTTGGTGGTGGTGGTTTTGGCGGCGGCGGCGCCTCTGGCGGTTGGTAACCCTATTTTTTTCGCATATAAATTGTAATGGGCACCCCATTAAAGTCGTACAAAGCTCTTAATTTATTTTCTAAAAATCGCTTATAAGGCTCTTTTACATATTGTGGTAAATTACAGAAAAATGCGAATTGTGGTTGCGGCGTTGGCAGCTGCATAATGTATTTGATTTTGACGAATTTCCCTTTTAATGCTGGTGGTGGATAGTTTTCAATAATCGGTAATAAATCATCATTTAACACACTTGTTTTGATGCGTTTGGTACGGTTTTTATACACCTCAACAGCCGTTTCCATGGCTTTAAAAATACGTTGTTTGGTCAGTGCCGATATAAATACAATCGGCACATCGGTAAAGGGCTCAATTTGTTTTTTTATATAAGTCTCAAACTCTTTGGTGGTTTTGGTGTCTTTTTCAATCAAATCCCACTTATTGACTAAAATCACAACCCCTTTATGGTTTCGTTGTGCGAGCCAAAAAATATTTTGAACTTGACCATCAAATCCACGTTGTGCATCACAAACCACCAAACAAACATCACAGTGCTCAATGGCACGAACGGAGCGCATGACCGAGTAAAATTCTAAATCTTCTTTGACCTTCGCTTTTCGACGAATTCCAGCGGTATCCACCAAATTGAATTCAAACCCAAATCGGTTGTATTTGGTGTCAATTGAATCTCGAGTGGTTCCTGCAATGTCCGTCACGATGTAACGATCTTCGCCAATCAAAGCATTGATAAAGGACGACTTCCCAGCATTTGGGCGTCCAACTACAGCAAATCGTGGCAATACAGTTTCTTCAACTTCCTCAACGTCTGGCAAGGCTTCTACTAATGCATCCAATAAATCGCCGGTTCCACTTCCATTGATACTTGCAATGGTAAAATATTCCCCTAATCCTAAGGCATAAAACTCAACCGCATCTTGCTCCCGCATGGCGTTGTCGACTTTATTAATGACCAAAAAAACAGGTTTATTGATTTTTCTTAAGAGCTTGGCAACATCTTCGTCCATGCCAGTCACACCCGATTCTACATCCACCATAAAAATAATGGCATCTGCTTCCTCAATGGCGAGCTCAACTTGTTTGTCGATCTCAGCTTCAAAAACATCATCACTTCCTAGGATATAGCCTCCCGTATCAATTAACGAAAATTCTTTGCCATTCCAATCACTTTTTCCATAATGGCGGTCACGAGTCACCCCACTCACGGCATCGACAATGGCTTCTCGCCTTTGAATCAACCGATTGAAAAATGTGGATTTTCCAACATTTGGACGTCCTACTATCGCTACAATATTGCTCATATGCTTATAAAATTGCTGCAAAAATAGGAAATATCCTTTTGGTAAGCTCTTTTTTATGAAAGTTTAAAAAATATATAACTTCAAATTAATATCTTTAGAAATCCCTTAAATCTATTATGATGCAAATTAGCAACGAAATTGTCTTAAGACCTCGTTTTTCATTTGAGCAAAAAAACGCACAAAATTCTGTATTAGAGGCTTTTGAAACTGCCAAAAAAAGTCAAAACACATTTACAATCAATCGCTTAGGTGCTCATGTATTTTTAAAAATTCCGGTGGAAGAACAGCACTTTTGGTCTCCTCAACTCCATTTGGAAGTTTTAGAAACCGATCCATCCCACTGCAAAATCAAAGGCTTCTTTGGCCCCAACCCAACGGTTTGGACACTGTTTATGTTTTTACATTTTGTGGTAGCAGGGTTGTTTATTGGTTTTGGGATCTGGGCGTATTCCAGTTGGTCATTAGAGACCAATGTCACAACCCCCGTTATTTTGATGGTGATGATGGTGGTTTTATGGATCGCCCTCTACATTAGCGGCCGCATGGGTAAACAAAAAGGCCAGCATCAAATGCACGAATTACATGATTTTATGAACGCCGTTTTGAAAACTATTTGAGAAGTCTACAGCAAAAAAAAATTGCTATTTTTAGGAATTATTATACCCAAAACGTTTCAATTGATTTTGGTTAGAACGCCAGTTTTTATTCACTTTGACATACAATTCTAAATGCACTTGTTTGCCAAAAAATTTCTCTAAATCTTTTCGAGACTCCACACCCACACGTTTGAGTGCGATGCCTTTATGTCCTATAATAATCCCTTTTTGGGTTTCACGTTCGACCATGATAACCGATCGCATCCGGATGATGTCTTCTTCTTCAAAAAATTCTTCGGTATCAACCTCGACGGCATAAGGAATCTCTTTTTTGTAGTGGATTAAAATCTTTTCGCGAATTTTTTCATTGACAAAAAACCGTTCGGGCTTGTCCGTCAGTTGATCTTTTGGATAGTACGCTGGCGATTCTGGCAATAACTCCAAAATACGGTCAAATACATTTTTAACGTTAAAGCCTTCGAGAGCAGAAATCGCTATAAACTCTGCATTCGGAACTTTTTGTTGCCAGAGCTGAGCTTGTGCTTCCAATTGTTCTTGGTTTGAAGTGTCAATTTTATTTAAAAGCAACAAAACGGGTTTTTTGGAAGCCGTAATTTTATTAAAAAACGCTTCGTCTTTCAATTCTTTCTCCCCAATTTCGACCATATAAATCAAAATATCTGCATCTTCAAAAGCAGATTTCACAAAGTCCATCATGGAGCTTTGTAGCTCATAGGCGGGCTTGATAATCCCAGGTGTATCTGATAAAATCACCTGAAAGTCATCGCCATTGACAATCCCCAAAATTCGGTGACGCGTAGTTTGAGCCTTGGACGTAATAATGGATAATTTTTCACCTACAAAGGCATTCATCAAGGTGGATTTTCCGACGTTTGGATTCCCAATAATATTTACAAAACCTGCTTTGTGCATTCCAATTATAATTTCGACAAAGTTACAACCTTCCTGTTAGACTATCTAAAAATTAAATACTTAAGAAATCGCAGCGGCACTCATAAATTCTTCAACTTTGAGAACCATATTTTTACTGCCACAAATAAATGGCACACGTTGATGCAATTCGGTAGGGGTAATATCAAGAATTCGAGTGCGGCCATCACTGGCGTTTCCATGGGCTTGTTCGGCAAGAAACGCCATTGGGTTGCATTCGTATAACAAGCGTAATTTTCCGTTTGGATTTTGGGAACTTGTGGGGTATAAATAAACTCCTCCTTTAATCATATTTCGATGAAAATCTGAGACCAATGACCCAATATAACGCGAAGTATAGGGGCGATCGCTTTCTTCCATCTGACAGTATTTTATATAGTTTTTGATGCCTTGCGGAAAGTGACTATAATTGCCTTCATTCACTGAATAAATGGTTCCATCCTCTGGAAATTGCATTTGAGGATGTGACAAATAAAAGGTTCCAATAGCGGGGTTTAAGGTAAACCCATTGACACCATCGCCAGTGGTATACACCAACATGGTCGAGGTTCCATAAATAATATAGCCCGCGGCCACTTGTTCGCGACCTTTTTGTAAAAAATCGTCTTGTTGAACCGGTGTTCCAACAGGTGTCACCCGACGGTAAATAGAAAAAATAGTTCCTACAGAGACGTTCACATCAATATTAGAAGACCCATCTAAGGGATCCATCAAAACAATGTATTTATTTTGGTGATTTTTATCGTTGCTATTAATTGCAATGAAATCGTCTTCTTCTTCGCTCGCAATCCCACAAACTATATTTCGATTGACAAGAGTTTGAATGAATTTTTCATTGGCATATACATCGAGTTTCTGTTGATGCTCACCCTGAATATTAGTCTCGCCGGCCGTCCCTAAAATATCAACTAAACCCGCTTTATTAACTTCGTAATTCACGACTTTGGCAGCCAGCCGAATGGAGTTGATAAGTCGGGATAATTCCCCCGAAGTGTACTTAAATGACGACTGATGTTCAATGATGAATTCACCGAGTGTTTGGTGTTTTTGAGGCATTTGAATCAATATTTTTACAAATATCTATATTTTTAAACAACTACAACGTTTTCGTTGTAATTTTATTAGATAAATTTAAAAGGCTTTTAAGTATCTTTGAACCAGCAAATAATAGATTATGAACTATCATATTAGAGACGCAGTGAAACAGGACATGGAGCAAGTTTTAAACTTGATTACCGAGCTTGCCATTTTTGAAAAGGAACCCGATGCCGTGGAAATTACAACTGCCGACTTACAAGCCAAAGGCTTTGGCAGCAGTCCTGAGTTTCATTGTTTTGTAGCGGAATCTGATCAAAAAATAATTGGAATCGCATTGGTCTATACCCGATTTTCAACATGGAAAGGCACTGTTTTACACCTAGAAGATTTGATTGTTTCGGAACGTGTACGTGGACACGGAATTGGGTCTGCACTGTTGGATCAAGTGATTCTTTATGGTGACGATCAAGGGGTGAAACGCATTTGTTGGGAAGTGATTAACTGGAATTCTCCAGCGATTGAATTTTACGAACACAAAGGCGCCCGAGTCATGCGAGACTGGAATGTGGTTCAACTCGACGAACAGGGCATGAAACAATACATCTCAAAACTAAACTAATGCAAATTTTTAAATTTGGTGGTGCTTCTGTTAAGGATGCCCAAGGCGTCAAAAATCTAGCGCGCGTGCTAACCACCGTGGGGTATAATAACACACTTGTAATTGTTTCGGCAATGGGCAAAACGACCAATGCCTTGGAAACGGTGATTTCAAATTATTTTGATGCCAAACACCAACTTCAAAGCTCGATTCAAGATGTTAAGAAATTTCACAATAACATTCTCATCGATTTATTTGAGAACGAAAAACATGCTGTTTACGATAAAGTAGATGCGTTGTTTCGAGAAGTTGTTCAGTTTTTTGATCATAATAAATCACCAAATTACAACTTTGTATATGACCAAGTGATTGGGTTTGGCGAGCTAGTATCTACCACCATCATCAGTCATTATTTGAATGAAATTGGTTTAACAAACACCTGGCTAGATGTTAGAAATTTTATAAAAACCGACACCTATTACAGAAATGCTAAAGTGGATTGGAACGACACACAAGATTTGATTTCGAGACGAGTTGACGCCTCAAAATTAAACATCACTCAAGGATTTTTAGGCAGTGATGCTCATAATTTCACAACCACCCTTGGCCGAGAAGGGAGTGATTACACCGCCGCAATTTTTGCCTTTTGTTTAAATGCAAAATCCGTGACGATTTGGAAAGATGTGCCTGGCGTTCTCAATGCCGATCCACGGTATTTTGAAAATGCAGCCTTGTTAGATCGTATTTCCTACACAGAAGCGATCGAGTTGTCGTATTATGGTGCCACAGTGATCCACCCCAAAACGCTTCAACCCTTACAACGCAAAGAGATTCCTCTTTATGTGAAGTCATTTTTAAATCCCAAAAATGAGGGCACGATCGTTGGAAAGGAATTCGAATTAACACCCAAAGTACCTTGTTATATTTTAAAGCAAAATCAAATTTTAATTTCGCTTTCCTCCTTAGATTTTTCATACATTGTAGAAGACAACCTTCGTCATATTTTTGGTTTATTACACGATTATAAGATGAAAGTTAGCATGATTCAAAATTCGGCCATTAGTTTTTCGGTCTGTATTGAGAATAATTATGATACTCTGGAACGTTTGTTATTACATTTAAAAGCAAAGTATAAAGTGGCGTCTCACAAAAATGTTAAATTGTATACCATTAGACATTATACTGAAGCATCGATTCAAGAATTAGAAGCTGGGAAAAACCTGCTATTGAAACAAATCACCCCAGAAATTGTGCAAATCATTACCACCTAAGTCGAACTTTAATACACATATCTTATCCTATGAGTATCGTTACCTCCAAAGAAATTGCTAAAGCCGTTAAGGTTGACTCCTATGGATTTATTGGGACTTTGTTTGGGTGGATCTTAATGAAGTTATTAAAGATTTCTACCATCAATAAAATCTACAATCGGCACAAACACAAACAAGATCTTGAGTTTTTAAATGGTCTTTTGGACGATTTTAAAATACGTTTTGAGATACCAGAAGAAGATTTAAAACGTCTCCCAAAAAATGGTGCGTACATCACCGTTTCTAATCATCCCCTTGGTGGCATCGATGGAATTTTATTACTAAAACTAATGCTCGAGCAGCGTGAAGATTTTAAGATCATCGCCAATTTTTTATTACAGCGAATTGAACCTTTAGTTCCTTACATCATGCCCGTGAATCCGTTTG
>Ga0115559_1001404_pt1 | contig 15852 bp, 16 predicted proteins | sample COGITO_mtgs_1105_3_FD_87281 | JGI IMG/M metagenome (GOLD analysis project Ga0115559, IMG submission 87281) | Pelagic marine microbial communities from North Sea - COGITO_mtgs_110506 | ecosystem: Environmental > Aquatic > Marine > Epipelagic | place: Germany:Helgoland, sampling site Kabeltonne... | reverse complement strand
TGCTTATATTTAGGCAATGAATAAATCGCCTATTCTTAGTGTTCGTAACCTCAGCGTGGCCTTTACATCCAATACAACTTTGAATGAAGTGCTTCATGGCATCTCCTATGATGTATTTCCAAATGAAATTCTTGGGATTGTTGGTGAATCTGGGAGTGGAAAATCGGTAGCTTCTCTTGCTATCATGGGTTTATTACCACCAAAAAACAGTGTGATTTCTTCGGGAGAAATTCTATTTAACTCTGAAGACCTCCTTAACTATTCTCAGAATCAACTCGAGGGTCTGCGTGGGCAAAAAATAGCCATGATATTTCAAGAACCGATGAGTGCTTTAAACCCGTCGATGAACTGCGGGAAACAAGTGGAAGAGATTTTAGTTCAACACACGAACATCACAAAAAAAGCGGCAAAGGAAGAAGTGATTCGTTTGTTTACTTCTGTTAAAATTCCTGAACCAGAAAACACTTTTAAAAAATATCCACACGAGATCTCTGGTGGCCAACAGCAGCGAGTAATGATTGCCATGGCCATTGCCTGCAAGCCAGATATTCTAATCGCTGACGAGCCCACCACGGCCTTAGATGTGACCGTTCAAAAAGATATCATTACGTTGTTAAAGACACTTCAAAAAGAATTCAAAATGAGTGTGATTTTTATTAGTCACGATTTGGCTTTAGTTTCTGAAATAGCGGATCGCATCCTAGTCATGTATAAAGGCTCTATTGTCGAAAAAGGCGAGACAAAAAAAGTCTTTAAAAATCCCGAAGAAGATTATACAAAAGCATTGATCGGTGCACGCCCAACCTTAAAATCACGCTTAAAACAATTGCCTACCATAAGTGATTTTCTATCCAATACGATTTCGAAAAGCATCGTTTCAAAATTAGATCGCGCTAAAAAACACGAAGAAATTTATAGCCAAGCCCCTTTGTTGGAAGTGATAAATCTTGAAAAAATATATTTTTCAAAAGCCTCCTTTTTTGGTACAAAAAAAGCATTTAAGGCCGTCGATGCTATCAGTTTTAAGGTCTATCCAGGCGAAACTCTGGGGCTTGTTGGGGAGTCTGGATGTGGAAAATCGACCCTTGGAAAAGCAATTCTACAACTGGACAAAGCCACTGCAGGCACTCTGAAATACAAGGGGGCCGACATTACCAATCTTTCTAAAAAAGCATTGCGGTCGTTACGTAAAGACATTCAGATCATTTTTCAGGATCCGTATGCCTCACTCAATCCGCGGCTAACTGTTGGAGCTGCCATCATGGAGCCTATGAACGTTCATAAGTTGTTTTCATCCGATGAAGAACGCAAATCAAAAACCATAGAAATTTTAGAAAAAGTGGGGCTGGAAGCGTCTCATTTTGATCGGTATCCTCATGAGTTTTCTGGAGGTCAACGGCAACGTATTGGAATTGCTAGAACCATTGCGGTCGAACCAAAATTGATTATCTGTGACGAATCGGTATCCGCCTTAGATATTTCGGTGCAAGCACAGGTGCTTAACTTATTGAATACGCTTAAAGATGATTATGGGTTTACCTATATTTTCATCTCCCATGATTTGTCAGTGGTAAAATTTATGTCTGATCAATTAATGGTCATGAATCAAGGAAAAATAGAAGAGATTGGAGAGGCAGATGCTATTTATGAAGCGCCTCAAAAGAAGTATACTAAAGCGTTGATCGACGCCATTCCAAAAGGGTTATAGTTCCATTTCTGGTGTTCTGTTCCTATAAAACAGGTTAATAGACACCCTCTTATTTCTTTTTTAATAGCTTCAATAATTTTTTAGGATCTCTTCTGTTATCCCAAAAAGAGGTTATCACAATTTTATCTTCAACTATTTCATAGAACAAACTGAAGTGTTCAATTGAAATGACTCTAATATTCTTAAAATTAATTTTTCTATCAATTTCCGGAAATACTAGTAATCTGTCTGTCCGATCTTTTATTATTAATGCAAGTCGCTTAGAGTATAAATTACTGTTGTTTTTATCATTCCAAAACTTAAATGTATCTGTCCGTTGATTTAAAGCTGTTTCTGTCCAAAACAATTTTAGCCTAGCCATTTAGCATCTATTTTATCAACCTCAGATTGTGGGATAATCCGCCCATTAGCTATGTCATCTTTACTCATTTGTAACATATCCTTCTGCTCTTTTGTCAATTGAAAGGCATCTTCTGGGTTTGATTCTAAAATCTTATTTAATGCAGATAATAATTCTTCACTATTAATAGCAAGTAATTTATCTATGATACTTTGTCTAATTTCTTCTATATGTGTCATAATCAAAAACTATTTGTCTTGTTAAATATAATAAAAATACTTCATAAATATTACCTAAATTATTTATAGACCCCTTTTTTTCAGAGGTTAAAACCCACAAATTAAGGCTTTTATCGACGCCATTCCAAAAGGGTTATAGTTCCATTTCTGGGATCTGTCCTTCAATAATTAAATGACCTTCGGTTGCTTGTTGAATCGTTTCTACAGCAATTCCTGGGGCACGTTCTAAAAGTTTAAAACCGTCTTTGGTGACTTCCAAAACTGCTAAATTGGTAACGATTTTTTTAACACAGCCAACGCCTGTTAACGGTAATGAGCAACGTTTCAAAAGCTTTGATTCGCCTTTTTTATTGGTGTGCATCATGGCAACAATGATGTTTTCGGCACTGGCTACCAAGTCCATGGCACCACCCATCCCTTTGACCATATAGCCTGGGATTTTCCAGTTGGCTATATCGCCATTTTCTGAGACTTCCATGGCGCCTAAGATTGTGAGGTCAACATGCTTGCCGCGGATCATGGAAAAACTAGTCGCAGAGTCAAAATAGCTAGCTCCTTCAAGCGCAGTAATGGTTTGTTTTCCGGCATTGATGAGATCTGCATCTTCTTCGCCATCAAAAGGAAATGGACCCATTCCTAAAATCCCGTTTTCGCTTTGAAATTCGACATCTATATCTTCTCGAACAAAATTAGCAACGAGAGTCGGAATTCCGATCCCTAGGTTGACATAGTAGCCGTTTTTAACTTCTTTGGCAATTCGTTTTGCAATTCCAGTTTTGTCTAACATAATTCTGTTTTTTGTCTAACGGTTCGTTTTTCGATGCGCTTCTCATAGTTTTTTCCTTCAAAAATGCGTTGTACAAAGATGCCTGGAATATGAATTTGGTTGGGATCTAGCGTGCCTACAGGCACTAGTTCTTCGACCTCAGCGACCGTGATGGTTGCAGCCCCACACATATTGGGATTAAAATTTCTTGCAGTGCCTTTAAATATTAAATTCCCTGCCGCATCGCCTTTCCATGCTTTCACAAAAGAAAAATCGGCCTTAAACGCCCTTTCCAAAACGTACATTTTACCATTAAACTCTCGAGTTTCTTTGCCCTCTGCCACTTCCGTTCCGTAGCCTGCTGGGGTGTAAATTGCGGGAAATCCTGCTTGTGCAGCACGACAACGTTCAGCCAGGGTTCCTTGTGGAATCAATTCAACTTCTAATTCGCCCGAAAGCATTTGACGCTCAAACTCGTCATTTTCGCCAACATAAGAGGCCACCATTTTTTTAATCTGATGTTTTTGAAGTAATAAACCTAGCCCAAAATCATCGACTCCTGCATTGTTAGAAATACAGGTAAGATCCTTCACACCCATGACAACCAATTCAGAAATTGCATTTTCAGGAATTCCACACAGTCCAAAACCACCAAGCATAAGGGTCATTTCGCTAGAAACGCCTTTAAGCGCTTCTTTAACATTGGCTACTTGTTTGTTTGTCATCGTTTTAAATTTAGAATAAAAAAATACAAAAAAAATCTTGTAAATTGGTTGGTTTCGCTAGAAATCGAAATCTGGCGTAATCGTCGTGTTATCATTTGGAATGATGTCACCATCTTCGTTGGTAGATTCACAATCAACTAAAATCGATAGGTTTTCGGGAGCTACAAAATCCTCTGTTGAAATCCCTAATTCCTCTAGCTCATAACAGCTTCGCATGTAATTTGCCCAAATTGGAAGTGCCATCGAAGCCCCTTGTCCATAGGTAATTGTTTTAAAGTGCGTCGCGCGGTCTTCACCACCAACCCAAACACCTGTTACCAAGTTAGGAACCATCCCCATAAACCAACCATCACTTTGGTTTTGTGTGGTGCCTGTTTTTCCAGCGATCGGGTTTTTAAATTCATACGGATAGCCAGTGATAATTTCTTTATAAACGAGTTGATTTTTAGCGATACTATGTCGTAATCGCCGACCCGAGCCAAATTGTGTGACTCCTTCCATCAGTTTGACAGTCACGTAGGCTACTTCTTTACTGAGAACATCTTTCGTTTCAGGAGAATATTGATACAGTATGGTGCCACTTTTATCTTCAATATGTGTAACCATCACCGGTTTTGTATACACGCCCTGATTTGCAAAACTTGAGTATGCAGCAACCATTTCGTAGACACTTAAATCGGGAGTTCCAAGGGCAATTGATGGGACAGCGGGGATGTTTTGTTGGACGCCTAGGCTTTGTGCTAGATTGATCACTGGTTGGGGTCCAATTTCATTCATAAGTCGAGCGGTGATCGTATTTCTTGAATTTGCCAATGCAGACTTGAGCGTTTCGAATCCTCCATAGTTCCCTCCAGAATTTTTGGGAGCCCATGGTTTTATGTTTCCATGTTTATGTGCTTCAATAGTAATTTGAGATTTAGGGAAGGTATCACATGGCGATAAGTGTAATTGATCTATCGCTGCAGCATAGACAAAAGGCTTAAAAGTTGAGCCTACTTGTCGCTTACCTTGTTTGACCATGTCGTATTGGAAATGCTTATAATTTATACCACCAACCCAAGCCTTTACATGGCCAGTTTGTGGCTCCATAGACATCATTCCTGTTCTTAAAAACGTTTTATAATACCGCATCGAGTCTAGAGGTGTCATTACGGTGTCTATTTCATTGTTTTTTGCGGTCCATGAAAAGATTTTCATTGGAGCTGGCTTCTCAAACGAGGCTCTGATTTCCGCCTCTGATTTTTTAAGTTCATACTTCATTTTTCGCCAACGTTCCGAACGTCTCATGCCACTATTTAATAACTCTGTAATTTCCTTTGGTTTTAAATCTAAAAAGGGGGCGGTTCTATTTCGTTTTGGTGTGTTTTGAATAAAAAATTCCGTTTGTAGATTGGCCATGTGCTCTTTGGAGGCTGTTTCTGCAAAGGTTTGCATCCGAGAATCGATCGTGGTGTGAATTTTTAAACCGTCTTTAAAGATGTTGTATTTATCTCCATTCGGTTTTGTGTTTTGAGGGTCTTCAACCCATTCTTTCATAAACCCTCTAAGGTAGGCTCTAAAATAGGTCGCGATCCCTTCTCGATGTGATTCTGGAGAATAGTTGAGTCCTAACGGCAATTGTTGAAGTGAATCTTTGAGCGTTTCATCAATAAACTCGTATTTAGCCATTTGGCTTAACACCACATTTCGACGGTTTTTAGTCCCTTCAGGATTTCGTTTTGGTCGCGGGTTGTATAGCGAAGAGTTTTTAAACATCCCAACTAACATCGCCGATTCGTTGATACTTAAATCTTTGGGTTCTTTTCCAAAATAAATTCTGGAGGCGGATCGAATGCCGTCAGCATTATTCCCAAAATCGTAGATATTAAAATATTGAGCAATGATTTCTTCTTTGGTGTATTGGCGTTCTAGACGTATGGCTATGACCCATTCTTTAATCTTTTGAGTGATTCTACCAAATGTGTTTCGAGAACCTTCTCCGTGAAAAAGTTGTTTGGCTAATTGTTGGGAAATGGTACTAGCACCCCCTCCTTTTCCGAGTTTGACCATTGCTCGCAATGTCCCTCTTGCATCAATTCCTGCATGTTCATAATAACGGACGTCTTCTGTGGCAATAAGTGCCTCCACGAGATGTTTGGGGAGTTCACTATACGCGACAGGAGTCCGGTTGTCTTCGTAATAAAATTTTCCAAGAGTTTTACCGTCAGATGAAATAATCTCAGTGGCTAAATTGGTGAGAGGATTTTCAAGTGCTGTATGATCTGGCATCGACCCAAAAAGCCCAAATGACGCTAAAATAAAAACGAAAAAAGCACCCACAAGAAGCGCTAAAAAACCCATCCAAAACCAACGAATTGGTTTTGAAAAATTAGGAGAGGATGTCTTTTTTTTTGCCATAATCGCTAGTTATTTGTTTGGGACTCAATACTAAAACCAACATCAATAATACCTTCTAACTTAGTAATGCCTTTGGATTCTCCCCGAATACGCATTGCTTGTTGGATGTGTATTTGATAAGGCCCTTTTTCTAAAAACACAAAAGGCCTTTCATGTCCTTTAAACCAAAGCTTGTGCTCTTTTATTGAGGTAAATCCGGTTCCTAGAAGCTCGCCATTCGGTTTGGCCATTTTATATTCTAAAGTATCTTTAGTGACTTTACCATTTGGGTAATTTAACTCAACTATTAAAAATAAATTACTAAACTTGTAGTCTGTAGTCGTTCTTAAATTAATAAATAAATCATACGGATTGATGGTGTCTGGCGCGATAAAATCATAGCGAATGGTTTGTTGTTTATCCCAACTGTCTGGGATAGACGTATAACGGTCAAACGGCTTTTTTTGCTGGCATGAAAATGTTACAAAAGCAAAAAGAAGGATCCATAAAACAGGTTTACTTTGCATTGTTATTTTGGGGTCTTGGTTTTTTGTTGTTTCTGTTATTTCTATTATTCCTACGTTTATTGCTTCTGGATCGGCTTTGGTTTTTCGGTTTATCAAATCGAGTTAAGCTATCTTGTCCAACAACGTTTTCAAAATCTACTTTAGTATCAACAATTAGTTCAGATGCAAATTCTTCTAAACTTGCAACCTTTTCCTTTTTAGCATTTTTTGCTATAATTTCATTGGCTTGATCTGTAGTAAGAACATGCCAATTCATCCATTCGCCTTCATAAGCATACCACATATGGCCTTTAAAGATATCTGTTTTTTGACAAACAGCAGTGCCTTTTTCTGTTCTTAATTTAACCTCTGTTTTGGGAAAGGATTTTAAAGCATCTAAATACGCGTCTAATTCATAGTTCAAACAACATTTTAGTTTTCCGCATTGACCGGCTAGCTTTAACGGGTTTAACGACAATTGCTGGTAACGGGCTGCAGAGGTGTTTACAGATCTAAAATCGGTGAGCCAGGTGGAGCAACACAATTCTCGACCACAAGAACCAATCCCCCCAAGTCGAGCCGCTTCTTGACGCAGTCCGATTTGTTTCATTTCGATTCGTGTTCTAAATTCACGAGCAAACAGTTTGATGAGTTCTCTAAAATCTACACGCTCATCGGCTGTATAATAAAACGTTGCTTTACTCGCATCGCCCTGAAATTCAATGTCAGAGATTTTCATTTTCAGCCTTAAATCAATCGCAAATTGTCTTGCTTTGACTTTCATCGGCTCTTCTTTTTCTCTTGCTTCAATCCAAATATCGATATCTCTTTGGGAGGCTTTTCTATAAATCTTAAGAACGTCTTCGGGTTTCTCAGAGATTTTTTTGCGTTTCATTTGAACTTTAACCAATTCCCCCGAAAGGGTTACCATGCCGATATCGTGTCCTGAAGCCGCTTGGGTCGCAACCACATCACCGATACTTAAGGTTAAATTTTCGGTGTTTTTATAATATACTTTTCGGCCGTTTTTAAAACGAACCTCTACCCAATTAAAAGGGGTTGCACCAGTAGGAAGTGTCATGTTTGAAAGCCAGTCAAAAACAGTGAGTTTGTTACAACTATCTGTACCACATGTACCATTATTTTTACAGCCTTTAGGTTGGCCATCTTTCCCTGTTGAGCAACTTGTACACCCCATAATTTATATATATTGAATTTGTCAATGCCACAGGCACTACAAATGCGGATTAATTTTTTGATCTAAAACGTAAATATAAGATTATTTTGAGGACTTAAAAAATCTATTAAGTTGTCTAAATTAAGAATGTTTCGGCTTTGATAAGGTCTCAAAAATATTTCTGAGATCTTTTTTATATGGCAAATGATCGGCACGACCTTTTTTAAAAATATCATTACTATTTCCTTGACCTTTTCTCAATTCCTTTTGAGCTTCTGGAGGTAATCGATTGACTTCCATACAATTTGTGGAACAGCAGTTTTCCATTGCTTCTTTACAAGCATCACATTGAATAAATAATAAATGGCAAGCGGCATTGGCACAATTTACATGAATGTCCGCAGGTTCTCCACATTGGTGACAATTTGCAATGACATCCTCCGAAATTTTTTCAGCGCGTCTTTGATCAAACACAAAATTTTTCCCTATAAATTTATTTTCTACGCCCAGCTCTGCTGCTTGTCGGGCATAGTTTATAATTCCACCTTCCAATTGATACACGTTTTTAAATCCTTTATGCTTGTAATACGCACTGGCTTTTTCGCAGCGGATTCCACCAGTGCAATACATTACCAATTTTTTGGATTCTTTATAATCTTTAAGGTCCTCTTCTATTAAATCCAAGGATTCTCTAAAAGTATCTACATCGGGGGTGATGGCATTTTTAAAGTGTCCTATTTCGCTTTCGTAGTGGTTTCTCATGTCAACTACTACCGCATTTTCATCTTCAATAAGGGCATTAAATTCTGAAGCATTGACGTGTATGCCTCTATTTGACGCATCAAATGTTTCATCGCTTAACCCATCAGAAACAATTTTATCCCGAACCTTCACTTTTAGTTTTAAAAACGAAAATAAATCGTGCTCAATCGCGATATTAATACGCACGTTTTCTAAAAAAACAATGGTATCTAAATGATTCTTAAAGGCCTCAAAGTTGTCAGCCGGCACAGAAAGTTGTGCATTGATTCCTTCGTGCGCAATGTATATTCGCCCTAAAACGTCAATGCTGTCCCAGAAAAGAAATAAATGGTTTCTAAGCAACTCGGTGTTGCCAATTTTTGAATACTTATAGAAAGAGATAGTCAAGCGATCTTTACCTGCTTTTTGGATGAGTTCCGCTCTTTCAATATTGCTTAAGGTATTGTACAGTTGCATGCTATACTAATTTTAAGTTCATAATGATTGAAGAACAAATGTAGTAATTTTTAGAACACACGCTGTAAATGCAGCTAAAAAGCGTTCATAAATAATACAAAAAGGTTCGTTAAATTTTAAAAACTTTACAAAAGATATGCTATTTTAGCAGGAAGAAAGAATTAGATACAAAAGAATTATGAGCAGCGAAAAAGATGCAAAATTAAAAGCCCTCAAGCTAACCTTAGACAAGCTTGACAAAGCATACGGCAAAGGCACCGTAATGAGAATGAGTGATGCTCCCGTGGTGGATGTCGAAGTAACCTCATCAGGATCTTTAGGATTAGACATCGCCTTGGGCGTTGGCGGCTATCCTAGAGGTCGTGTAATTGAAATCTATGGCCCTGAATCTTCAGGAAAAACGACCATGACATTACACGCAATTGCTGAAACCCAAAAAGCGGGTGGTATTGCAGCCTTTATTGATGCAGAACATGCTTTTGATCGTTTTTACGCTCAAAACTTAGGCGTTGATATTGACAACCTTATTATTTCTCAGCCGGACAATGGTGAGCAAGCCTTAGAAATTGCCGATAATTTAGTGCGTTCTGGCGCTATTGATATGGTGGTGATTGATTCTGTGGCTGCATTGACACCAAAAAGTGAAATTGAAGGCGAAATGGGCGATTCTAAAATGGGTCTTCATGCCCGTTTGATGTCTCAAGCTTTGAGAAAATTAACAGGATCGATCAGTAAAACGAATTGTACGATGATTTTCATTAACCAATTGCGTGAAAAAATTGGGGTAATGTTTGGAAATCCTGAAACAACTACCGGTGGTAATGCCTTAAAGTTTTATGCATCTATCCGTTTAGACATTCGTCGTTCGACTCAAATAAAAGATAGTGACGGCAATGTGCTAGGAAATAAAACACGTGTGAAAGTTGTAAAAAACAAAGTGGCACCACCATTTCGTTTGGCAGAATTTGACATCATGTATGGGCAAGGCGTTTCTAAAGTTGGAGAAATTTTAGATGTGGCTGTAGAACATGAAATCGTTAAGAAAAGTGGCTCGTGGTTTAGCTATGAAGACACCAAACTGGGTCAAGGTCGCGATGCTGTAAAGCAAATGATTAAAGACAATCCTGAGTTAATGGATGAGTTAGAAGAAAAAATAAAAGCCATTTTGAAAGCTGAGGCTTAAAAAAATATAAATTTATAAAAAATCCCGACGAGTCGGGATTTTTTATGCCTTTAAGTCAGATTCTAAGCTGTTTGAAATTAAGTTATAAACGTCTTCGCTTAGAGTCTTAGTATCGTCTATGGTTAACTTTTCTGTGGGAATGATTTGATGTATTTTTGCACGCATTTTTCCAGGACTTCCACTAAAAAAGGTGTAAGACAAGCGTTTTTTATTGTCAAAAAAGGTCATAGGTACCAAGGGTACTTTGTGATTGATGGCCAGTCGGAATGCACCAGCCTTGAAACGGTCCAAAACTACCGATTCTTCTGGCACCCCTCCTTCAGGGAAAATACAAATACTAGACCCCTGCTTGATGCGTTTTTGAGCTCTCATAAAAACGGCTTGACGACTTTTTGGACTGCTTCGATCGACTAAAATACAAGTCCGTTTATAGAAAAATCCGAAAATGGGAATTTTGACCAATTCTTTTTTACCAATAAACACAAAGGGATGGTCCTTTATGGCAACAAGCATCAGCATGATATCGGTCATGGAGGTGTGGTTGGCGACAAATACATAACTTTGTCCTTTCTCTAAAGGAGTTGATTGTTTTATGATCCAATAAAACCCCATTCCGATAAGGATACATTTGGCCCAAATCCGAGCCAACTTAAAAAATACCGGATACCATTCTTCCTTTAATACCGATAAAAACAAGAATGGAAACATGAAAATAATTGGCAAGGCTACAAGCACATAGAACCAAATTCTGTACAGAATCCACAATGGATATTTAATGATTTTCATGGAGTTCAAAATTACTAAAAAAATTGAGCGCTTGAACAAAAAACGTTTTTTAGTTAAAATTAAAGTCGGTTACGCCACAAATAAATAATTTTTGCTACATTTATCAGAGTCTTAGACCTCAAATCTGATTCTTCATTTTAACCAATTCCATTTTCAACTAAGATATTGAGTACTGTTATTATACAGCGGTGTGCGGGTGTGCGCTGTTTTTAAAACAGATTTAACTCTGCCTATCGAGGAAAAACGATACCAAATCAATGGCTAAAGCGCAATTTGATAAGGTCTTACTGTATTTTATATTTTATCGATTAAACTCGTAAAATTCAAAACGCAGAACGTCACTGCGTTGGTGCCAATTTAAGAAAAAGACAGTTATTAACATTTTAATTAACAGTAAGTGTTAATAAATTTATATATTTGCAATGCATATAAAATTTGAAAGTAAAAATTTAGAAAACTATGCTAATAATGATCGACTGGGGGCTAAAAAATTAGGACAAAAAAGATTTAAAAAATTTAAACAAAGACTAGATCAATTAAAAGCTTCAAAAACTTTAGAAGATATAAGATTTCAACCAGGGAGGTTTCATGAATTAACAAGTGATAGAAAAGGACAATGGGCGTGCGACCTTGACCATCCATACAGATTAATTTTTGAACCACAAGAAAACCCAATACCAACAGATGATGATGGAAAATATATTTGGGTAGAAATTAAAGGTGTGGAAATTATTGAAATTGATAATTACCACTAAATTAATAAAATTTAAAAGTTTAGTAATTATGGGAACAATCAACAAATATTATCCGGAAAGCGTAACTCATCCTAAAGAAATTTTAATCGAATCTTTAGAAGAAAATAACATTGGAGCCAAAGAATTTGCAGTAAAAACTGGTAAACCTGAAAAAACTATTTCGGCCGTACTAAAAGGAGAAAGCTCAATAACACCCGATATGGCAGTATTATTCGAACAAGTATTAAAAATTCCTGTCCATTTTTGGCTTGAGGCACAAAAAAACTATGATGAATACAAAGCACGTGTGAGCTATCAAGCTAATATAGAAAGTGCTATAGAATGGGCGTCTTCTTTTCCATATGCGAAAATGGCAAGTTTTGAATGGGTTCCAAAAACCCGAGTAGCTAAAGAAAAAGTTGTAAACCTATTCAATTTTTTTAATGTAGCTTCTCAAAAAGGATTTGAAGATTACTATTATAATCAACGTACAAAAGTTGCTTTTAGAATTTCTTTAAAAGATCAAGAAAACGCATCAGTAATTGCTTCATGGTTAAGACAAGGAGAAATTCAAGCTTCTAAAATTCAAACGAAAGAATACAGTAAAATTAAACTTAAAGAAGTATTACCTCATATAAAGAAAATTATGGCTAAACAGCCCGATAACTATTTTGAGGAATTACAAAATTCATGTTTATCAGCAGGGGTCAAAATCGTTCATACCCCTTGTTTACCTAAGGCCTCAGTCCATGGTTCTACGAGGTGGGTTAATGATACACCATTGATTCAATTAAGCGGTAGATATAAACGTAATGATATATTCTGGTTTACACTGTTCCATGAAATAGGACATATTTTACTACATGGGAAAAAATATATTTCAATAGAAAATATTGATATTGAGGGAGAAAACGAAGAATTTGAAAATCAAGCCGATGCTTTTGCCTCATATTGGCTTTTAACTAAAAGTCAAGAAAATGAAATTTTAAATAATCGTACAATCACCAAAGATGACATCATCTCGTATGCTGAAAAGTTTAAGACTCATCCAGCAATTATTATTGGTAGACTACAACATAAAAAAATAATACATTATGGTATAGGAAATGAATTTTTTGTACCAATCGATCTAACATAAAAACGAATGCCCAACAACGTATATAAAAAATAAATAATAAAGGTCAGTTATAAACCGAAAGTAGAACATAAAATCCACTACTTTTCATACACAAACACGTTGTACAACAATAAAGAAAAACCCTGAACAAAAAAATGACAAGAGAATATTTAAATAAAAGTCCGAAAGAATTGTTTTGGTTATTATGGTTAGTAATTCCATTTTTAATCTGGATTTACTCTATCGGAATTGAACTGAATAAGAAAATACCTGAAAGCGAAAAACTGAATAAAATAATTCTGATTGGACTTGTTGCATATCCGATTATTTATATTCCAATTGGATTAACTTTATTAATATCTGGAATTGCGGATATGAGTACAATTTTGCCTTTTCATTTCGGAGCAATGATTTGTATGTTTATACTAATGATTTTGACATCAATTACTATAATAAAATTTGAAAAAGTCGAAAAATTAAAACAATCAAATGGAATTGGGTTGTTTTTTGGGATTTGGTATTTTATCATCGGAGTTTGGTATATACAACCGAAATTGAATGAATATATAAAGAGAATAAAATAAAAAACTGTGGGCAAAACCACCGGCTCTAGCAAAGTCTCCCGACTTTGAGGCCCCGCTACCGTACAAATCCTTTCGTGCAACTTGTGTCCTAAAGCATCTTAATAGAGCTCCCCGCATTCAAAACTCCTAAAAAAAATTGAGCGATTGCCTCAAAAAAAGTACCTTTGCTATTCATTCGGATAAAAAATAGACAATGGCAAGAATTTTAACAGGCGTACAGAGTACAGGCACCCCACACCTCGGAAATATTTTAGGTGCAATTATGCCTGCAATTGAAATGAGTAACGACCCAAAAAATGATTCTTATCTATTTATTGCCGATATGCATTCGCTCACTCAAATAAAGGACGCAAAAACATTGCGTCAAAACACCTATGCCACTGCGGCGACTTGGTTGGCATTTGGATTAGACATCCAAAAAACAGTGTTTTACCGACAAAGTGATGTCCCACAAGTCACAGAATTGTCTTGGTATTTGAGTTGCTTTTTTCCGTTTTCTCGATTGGAATTAGCCCATAGTTTCAAGGACAAGGCCGACCGCTTGGAAGATGTCAATGGAGGGTTGTTCACCTATCCCATGTTGATGGCCGCCGATATTTTACTGTACGATGCCAATATCATTCCTGTGGGGAAAGACCAGCTCCAACACATTGAAATGACCCGCGATGTAGCCTCCAGAGTGCACGCAAAAATCGGAGAGGTCTTTGTGATTCCAGAAGCTAAAGTCCAAGAAGAAAATATGCTTATTCCAGGCCTTGATGGTCAAAAAATGAGCAAGAGTAAAGGCAATGTGATCGATATTTTTCAAACCGATAAAGCCTTGCGAAAGCAAATCATGTCCATTCAAACGGATAGCACAGCTCTAGAAGACCCTAAAGATTGGGCGAATTGTAATTGTTTTGCCATTTATAAGCTCCTAGCTTCAGAGGCGCAAATATCAGAGATGAAACAAAATTACGAAGCCGGAGGCTTTGGCTATGGCCATGCCAAACAAGCCTTGTTTGAATTGGTTTGTGAGCGCTTCTCAGAACCAAGAGAGCGTTACACTTATTATATGTCCAACTTAGAAGAAGTGGATCAAGCACTTGCTGTTGGTGCCAAAAAAGCGGCGGCCGTAGCAGATGGCGTATTGGCACGTGTTCGAGAGAAAATTGGCTACTAAACCAACTCAAATTCTTTTCCGGGCAGAGGTCTGCAAACGCCTTTTAATTCTAGGTTTAACAATAAATAAGCTGCTTTGGACGTGGGCATTTCACAGGCAATAGCAATCACATCCAAGGCGGTTTTTTCTTCTTTCTTTAAATAGTTATAAATTATTTTCTCGTCAGAGTCAAGTTCTACAAATAGCTTTTTTTGTACTATTTTTTTTTGGGTTTCCAACGACCAGTTGAGGATGTAAGGAATATCTGCTGGGGTAGAAACCAAATGCGCATTTTTAGTTTTGATCAAATTCAAACAGCCCTGACTTTGACTGTCGGTGATTCGACCGGGAAGAGCAAACACCTCTCTATTATATCCAAAAGCCATGGCCGCTGTTGCCAAACTCCCTCCTTTTTCGGCAGATTCAATGACAATTGTGGCTTCGCTCAATCCTGCGATAAGCCGATTCCGTCTTAAAAAATTTGAAGGATCCATCACAGCAGTACTCCAAAAATCAGTCACAAAACCACCTTGGTTTTCTATTAAGTGTCGAAATTTGAGATGTTGTTTTGGATAGGTGTTTTGAAGGCCTTGCGCCATGCAACCCACGGTTTGAAGCTGATGTTTTAAAGCCGATTTATGAGCCACAATATCAGTTCCATAAGCAAATCCAGACACAACAATGGGATTGAACTCGGCAAGCGTTTCTACGATTTTCTCAAATTGCGAGGTGCCGTAGGTCGTAATTTTTCGGGTGCCAACAATACTAATAATGGGTGTATGGTCCCATTTAATGTTCCCTTTTTGAAACAATACAATGGGGCCATCAATACAGTGTTTTAATTTAAATGGATACTGGGTATCTTCAAAATAAAGCCCTTGAATCTTGTGTTTTTCCATAAAACTAAGCTCTTTTTCGGCCGCTTTAAGATGTTTTGTTTCATGTAGATGTTTGATGGTCTGTGTGCCAATCCCTTCTATTTTTGAAAGGTTGGTTTTGGTTTCTTTAAAAACAGCCTCGGAGCTGCCACAGTGGTGAATTAGTTTTTTCGCCGTGATGTCGCCAATATTAGGCACGGCCTGCAATGCAAGCGCATATAGGAGTTGAGATGAGTTCATAGGGGGCTATGTTTGCTGTAAATATAAGCAACCCTACAAACATATCCCTAAATTTATGGTAACGTAATAAACTCTAACTCATTTCCATAAAACACTCCATTACAATCCTCACCATAAGCTCTAAAATAATAGGT
>Ga0115559_1001403_pt1 | contig 15854 bp, 15 predicted proteins | sample COGITO_mtgs_1105_3_FD_87281 | JGI IMG/M metagenome (GOLD analysis project Ga0115559, IMG submission 87281) | Pelagic marine microbial communities from North Sea - COGITO_mtgs_110506 | ecosystem: Environmental > Aquatic > Marine > Epipelagic | place: Germany:Helgoland, sampling site Kabeltonne... | reverse complement strand
AGATTTCCGCTTATGTCTGTGTCGCCCGTAACATTAAGTGTTCCGCTTATGTGTGTGTCACCAGTAACGTCAAGATTTCCGATTATGTCTGTGTCGTTTGTAACATTAAGTATTCCATCCACATTAAGATTTCCGATTATGTCTGCTCTGCCCGTAACATTAAGTGTTCCACCCAATGTAGTATTGCCCGTAACATTAAGTTTTTTATGTAATTCAGTATCCCCATCAACATTAAGATTTCCATCAAATTTAGTATCGCCAGTAACTTCCATAATCCCTGATTTGATTATGTTTGTAACTATGTTATCCGCAGAAATATTATTTGCACCAAGATTATTAGAGACAGCTGTTCTGTATATACCCCCACTTTTCTTCCAACTCATTATATATATATAATATTTAACTTTAAGATGTTAAGCGGTTAATATATTGTATTGTTTATACTGGATCTGACTCGTTTTTTTGTAGCATGTCTGTGTTTATGATGTTTATGATGTTTAGAATGTCTATGATGTTTAGAATGTCTATGATGATGTTTATGAGTTTTTGATTTAGAAGATTTATGTTTTCTACTTTTGCTAGAATGAGTAGGGAGCAACATTTTTAATTCTTTATTTAGCCTTTGTTTTAAGGTTTGATCGCTGACGGGAACTGATAAAATATCCATAATATCATTATTGTCTAACTTAATAAAAAAGGATTTATTATTATTTTCAGATACTCCTACATTTAATTCATCGCCATTATAGTTTGCATCCCATTTAAACCCATGTATTAAATCATCATTTAGATATGTTTCGGACATACCATAACTATCAATATTTGTTTTCATTATTGTTATATTTATTTTATATTTTATTTATAATGGATACCCAATTTAAAAACATCCCTGAGCCTACTTTCACCGAATTGGTGAAAACGACTGCTGGAGCAGTAAAAGATAAACCAAAGGTTAAAACCAAGAAGCATCTAGACGAGTACTTTGATAAAGAATTTTTAGATTCATATTTTAAAATAGATAAAACAAAAAAAATTAAAAAATAGAAAATATATATATAGTGATGTATGGAACTACTCTAAACAATAAAGGAAAATCTGAAAAAAATAAGAAGGTTAAGGAAGGAGAGTGTATCTTCCCTTTTAAATACAAATTTAATACTCATAACGAGTGTGATAAAACCGAAAAGGGAGACATCTGTGCTACTAGCGTCAATGATCATGGAACATTGCAAACGTATGGTTATTGTGTCCCTTTTAATAAAACAAAAGATAGCAGTGCTACAATGAAAAAGAGCAGGTTTGTTAAAAAAACAAACACCAAAAAGTTAAAAATCGTTGAATCTATTGAACGATTTGAACCAAAAAAGTCAAACTCACCTCATTCAAAGTCTAGAACATTAAAAAAAGGAAAAACAACACATAGAAAATTGAATAAAAAATTAGTGATAAAAGAAGATATATCACCATCAATGCCGACTGTAAACGATTCGCAAAGCAAAAGCAAAATGACACAAATATACAATGAACAATTTATCGCTGCTCTTGGAGAACTAGAAGATTATATGCAAAAAAAGGGTGAAATTATGCGCGCACGCGCTTATCAAAAGGCGCAAGAATCTATAATGACATATCAAGAAGATATTACTGATGTAAATCAAATTAAGGATCTTAAAGGAATTGGAAAAACAATTATTTCTAAACTTAATGAATTAAAGGATACTGGAATGATACAAGCACTTGAAACAGAAAAGAAAAACCCAATTCATATATTCACTAGTATTTATGGCGTTGGTCCAAAAAAAGCGCATGAACTTATTAAACAGGGTATCACAAGCATTGAGGAGCTTAAAGAAAAACAACTTTCGGTGCTTACCGAAACACAGCAAATGGGTTTAGAATATATGGAAGATATAAATAAAAGAATTCCACGCAATGAAATCGTTGAATATAATAAGGAGTTTACTAAAATGTTTGATTTAATTAAAGATCCAGACGACACCTTTGAAATTGTAGGAAGTTACCGAAGGGGAAACACTACATCCGGCGATATTGATGTAATAATTACCGATAAACTGGGTAAGTCTACGGTTCTAAAAAAATTCATCGATAAACTTGTAGAAGAGAAGATTGTTGTATATAAATTGACTGATGGTAAATCAAAAATTTTGGTGATTGCTAAACTACCTGGAAAACCCGCTAGACGGGTTGACTTTCTCTTTAGCCCTCCTCAAGAATTTCCATTTGCGATTCTTTACTTTACAGGCTCAAAAATCTTCAATACTGTTATGAGACAGCATGCACTTTCTATGGGATATTCGCTAAATGAACATGGTTTCTATAAAATGATTGATGGGAAAAAGGGTTCGAAACTTGATATGACATTTAAAACCGAAAATGATATTTTTGATTTCCTTAATATGGAATATAAAAAACCTAACGAAAGAAAGGATGGAAGATCAGTAATAATTAAAAAGGATAACTTTATTGAAGATATTCCAGAAGAAGGAGATTTTACAATTAAAACAAAAAAACGAAGTAAAAGTTTGAAAAAATCAAAGATGGAAACACCTGCTCATAACATTAAGGTTTACAGACGCGAAGGTCAAAAATATATTAAAACTCTATCAGAAAGAGAAATTGGAGATATGATTAGATATGCTAATGATATGTATTATAACAATCCAGATGAAGTTATTATGACAGATACTCAATTTGACATCATTAAAGAATATCTTTATAGAACTTATCCAAAAAATACTGTATTAAACGAAGTAGGTGCCCCCATTTCAACTGCTAGCAAAAGCAAAGTGGTGTTACCATATAACATGCCATCTATGAATAAATTCAAGGCTTCTACACAAGCTGTGTTAAAATGGTTAGAATTAAAGGATAATAGCACTCCTAAAGAATATGTTCTTTCGGCAAAATTGGATGGTGTTAGTGGTTTGTTTGTCGCTAAGAATGGGGATAAACAACTTTTTACACGTGGAAACGGTACAGTAGGACAGGATGTTAGTCACCTAATCCATCATTTGAAATTTCCCAAGGGCGATAATATTGTCATTAGGGGTGAATTCCTCATTTCTAAAGATAACTTTAAAAAACATTTTAAGGATTCTAAAAATCCCAGAAATACAATTGCAGGCATCATTAATAAAATTAATGCGTCTTCGGCTGAACTTAAACATGTTGATTTTGTTGCCTATGAAACTATAGAACCTAAACTTAAACCTTCCATGCAACTTGAGTTTCTTAAGGACAAAAATATTGACATTGTTAAATATGAAAAAGCAACCACGGTTACAAATGAAATACTATCTGAAAAACTTATAGACTGGCGCAAAAATTATAAATACGAAATTGATGGCATTATTGTTACTCACGATAGAATGCGTGCGCTAAGAAGTACAGGTAATCCTACACATGCGTTTGCCTTTAAAATGGTTTTGTCAGATCAATTGGTTGAAGCAAATGTTGTTGATGTTATTTGGAGTCCAAGTAAATATGGGTTTTTAAAACCCAAAATTGAAGTTGACCCTGTAGAGGTAGGCGGTGTTACCATTCAATACGCAACAGCATTCAATGCGGCATTTGTTGAAAAGCATAAACTAGGAGTCGGCGCAGTTGTGCTCTTGCAACGAAGTGGTGATGTTATCCCTCATATCTTAGAGGTTTTGAAACCAGCACATGAAGCAAATATGCCTGATTTGGCGTGGAAATGGAACGAAACGCATGTTGATATTGTATTGACTAACAAAATAAGTAATAAAATTGTTCAAGCTAAAATTATTACAGATTTCTTTAAAAATATTGGAGTTGAAGGTCTTAGTGGAGGCAACATTCAACGCATTATCAACGCTGGATATATTACTATTCCACAAATTTTGGCCTTGAATAAAGCAGACTTTCTTAAAGTTGATGGGTTTAAAGATAAACTTGCTACAAAAATTTATGAAGGCATTAAGAGGCAACTTGAAGCGGCTGATATTACAACGCTTATAAAAGCAAGTAATATTTTCGGCAAAGGACTGGGCGAACGGAAAATAAGACCAATACTTGAAAAGTATCCAGACATTCTTGAAAGTAACGAATCTACCGCCTACAAACAGCTCCTCGTTGGATCAGTTTCGGGAATTGGAGATGTGTTAGCCGAAAATTTTGTTAACAAAATTCCCCAATTCCTTGAATTTATTAAAGAATCAAAGCTTACAAGCAAACTTAAAGAAGGTGTAGAAAAAATAAAATATGATGGTTCTCACCCACTTTTTGAAAAACGTGTTGTAATGACTGGTTTTAGAGATAAGGCATTGGTTGAAGAAATTAACGCAAAGGGTGGAATTATTGGAACTTCTGTCAGTAAAAAGACATTTGTTGTTTTAGTTCCTGATAAGGAGGAGGGAACTGGTAAAGCAGATGAAGCCAGAAAATTAAAAATACCATTAATGACCCCAGATGAGTTTAGAACAAAGTATCTTAATTAAATTCAAATTCTATAATCTTCTTAAGATTAAATTTTAGATAATTATACAATTTACCTTTTATACGGGAATATACTATTCCCTGATTTAAATTTCCGCCCAGAATTTTAATAACACATTCTTGGTAAGAATTATCAGTGATATTATGTTTTAAAATTTTTTCTTTATTTTCTGTTTGCCATATTTTAAATTCCTTGCATATTTTCATATTAATCACATTTATCATTTTCTCGAACTCAAGCCCCGTCATTGTTCTCCACTTATCTTTATCTGTATAAATAAAGAATATACCTTTTTTTTGATCAAAACATCTGACCGATAAATTATTTTCATGTAGGGGCAAGCTCTCTTGAACTATATACATAAAACCTTGTATTAAATCGCAAGTGAATATATTTTCTAGATGGATTCGCTTAACATCTATAGAATCAAGCCATTTATTATAATCCAACGAATCCCTACAATTATCATTTAACCAATCAACAATATTTAACATTTTCTTCGTCTTCTCAACATATCGTTTCAATGAATTCAGCTCTTTTTGTTGTTGTTGATATTTAAAGGTTATTTCTTGAACTAATAAATATAAATCTCTAATACTTGGTGTATCGCTAATTTCTTCTACGTCTATATCGGCCTCTCTCTTATGTGTTGTTAAAAATTTACAACACAATACATGTCTATCAAAATATTGTTTTCTGCTATAATATCTATTGCATAAATCACAATTATAAACGCGTTTTGGTTTTTTATGAGGCAATTCATCCATTATTAATTCATACATTTATATTTTTTTAAAATCAATTTTATTTATTATATAGTGGTGGACAACTTCCAAATGCATAGAATTTAGAAAGATTGAAAGGAATATTTCCCAACATTCTTTAAAAGTGATAAATTATAAACCATTCCCCCTTAATGGCGGTCCAAGTAATTGTTATTGTGTAAACATTTAATAAATTATTTTATTTTACTATATAAATGAACCCTTTCACAATGTTTAATTTTGTTAATTTCAAAGGACAGAAGTCTATACCACCACCACATAATAATCAAGTGTTTTTATTTAATAAAGCAGTTCCTAATAATATTAGGTGGAATTTATTTAAAATGTCAACAGATCGAAAGGGGTGTAGTTCTTGTGGCAGTAGATAATATTATTATCATATATATATAATAATAATGGTTAACCGCGTAAAATCTAGGAAAAATAAGAAAAATGGAGGAGCACCATTAGGTAATAAAGTAAAATCTAGAAAGTCTAGAAAGTCTAGAAAGTCTATAAAATCTAGAAGGTCTAGAAAGTCTATAAAATCTAGAAAGTCTAGAAAGTCTAGAAAGAGGAAAGGCGCAGGGGATTTTTTTGACACTAATGATGTGATGGGTCATTCCATAGCACAAAACAACTTTTTATCATCAGGCGGGGATGGTCAACCGATCCAAACTACACAAGAAGATTATGAGAAGAAGAAAGAAGATGATATAATAATTGAAGCACGTCGTCTGGCCCTTCAATCAATGTTAGACCGAAGGGCCAGCCTCACAAGCGAACACCGCCTTAATAATGGTGTCGGATTGGGGGCGCATAGCTCGGACGAGAGCGACAGTGATAGCGAAGGTGATGAGAGTGTAGGAGCAGGGCAAAACGCGGAAAGAGCAGCCGAACGAAACGACGCTTCTAGGAGGAGTCGAGGGCCGGAAAATTTGGTGCAGGATGCTGCACGTAGGCAGAGGGGAAGGGACTGGATGCGAGGAGAATCGGAGATGTTTCGGCGACAGGAGGGATTGTATGGGGGTCCTGGGGGAGGTAGAAAATCTAGAAAGTCTAGAAGGTCTAGAAAGTCTATAAAGTCTAGAAAAAATAGTGGTTTGTTTAGACCGACTGATTATACCACCACAAAAGGGGGGGGCGGTGTCTATCGTGGGATCCCTTCCCCTGGCATGCCTTTCCCACCTTCGAATGAAGAAGAAGAAACATACCAGCCGGGGTGGCGGAAAGAGTCGATAAATTTAAGGCGGGCGTTTCTTGGAGAAGAGCACTATGAGAGGACGAGGGGGCATGCCGCAGCCGAGGAGAAGCTTGCCGAGGAGAAGCTTGCCGAGGAGAAGCTTGCTGGGGAGCAGCAGCATCAAACTGCTGCTCTTTCTGCCCGTCCCCCCCTTCTGTATGGTGTGTACCCTAAATTATCGGGAGATTAGTTGATTTTTTTTATATAATAATGAATTTTTGTTTCTTTAGATGTGCAAATACCACTATCATTTAAATTTTTTGATATAGTTGAATAATCAACATTTATAACATTTGATATATCGCGTAATGATTTATACATATTGCAAGTGTTATCATTTCCAATTACTAAATATTTATAGTTATGTATCAAATTGACAAAATCATCCATCTTAATATATAGCATTCAATATTTTTATACTATTTACTAAAATAAATAGGCACATTATTTAATTTATATTATTAATTTAGTATAAAATTGAAAATAATATAAAAATTAAATAACGTATTAGTACCATGGAGTTATCAGTTGAACAGCAATTAGCATTTGATAAATATATTTTAGGCGAAAACATATTTATTACTGGTCCCGGAGGCTCCGGGAAATCAGCCTTGATAAAAAATATGGTTGAACACGCCAAAGAGAATGGGAAAAACTTCCAAGTATGTGCTCTTACCGGCTGTGCAGCAGTCATACTTCAATGTTGTGCTAAAACAATTCATTCGTGGGCTGGAATTGGTTTGGGTAATGGAGATAATCATGTAATCGCGGGTAAAGTCGCTGGTAACAAATATAAATGCAAAAATTGGCTGAGAACGAACATATTGATTATCGACGAAGTCAGTATGATGTCAGTTAAATTGTTTGAATTATTGAACATCACAGCTCAAATGTGTAGGCAAAACAATAAATTGTTTGGAGGAATTCAGCTGATATTTTCAGGAGATTTCTTCCAATTGCCACCGATTGGTGATCATAATATACCAGATACTCAAATGTTTTGTTTTGAATCGCCAAATTGGAATTTAACATTTCCTAATCAAATTGAACTTATAAAGATTTTCAGACAAAAGGACCCTTTATATGCCAAAATATTAAATCAAATCAGGAAGGGGAAAATTTCTAAATCCTCACTAGATATACTTGAACCTTATGTGGGTCGTATAAATAAAGACTCTGAAATTATGCCTACCGTTCTATATCCAACCCGCTATCGTGTAGATCAAATAAATACAAATGCTATGAAGCAAATTACGGATGACGCATTTGTATTTGAAATAAAACGATGTTCTGATAGTGAATTAGATTTGAGTGCAGAAGAAAAGATACTTGTTAAATCTATATCGCCATCTCAAATAGAGCACGAGTTTTCATTCCTTATCTCTAATATTAATTGTGAAAATAGATTAGAGTTAAAAAAAGGTGCTCAAGTTATGTGTATCGCTAATTTAGATGTTGAAAGTGAATTCCCTATATGTAACGGTAGTCAAGGCATTATTACAGAATTTACAGTAAGTGGACATCCCATTGTCAAATTTAAAAATGGTGTTACAAGAACCATCGGTCATCATATATGGAAAAGTGAAAATATACCATGCGTTGGCATTAAACAAATCCCGTTGATTTTAGCGTGGGCTATTACTATTCACAAATCACAGGGTGCAACATTAGATTGCGCCGAAATAGATATAGGATCTGGCATATTTGAATGCGGACAAACATATGTTGCTCTTTCAAGAATTATCAGCCTTGAAGGTCTATACCTTAAATCGTTTGATTATACTAAGATTAAAATCAATAAAAAAGTGTCAAGATTTTATGAAGGTTTATCTAATAATGTGCTATGTCTTACCTTGAAAAACACAAGTCAATTTTGTTGTCATCCAAATCCCAAATAGCACCCACATCTGATTAATAGTGTTTACTGAAATAGTAAAAAGCCATTGCATTACCTTACAATGAGGCGTTATTGCCATAAAAGGCGACGATATAAATCCGACTATCGTCATTGGTGTACATAAATAGGTATAAAGATTCGTTGTTGAAAAATGAACCAATATCCAAAATAAATAAAACTTAAAAAGGGTCCAAAATTCAATCACCAGTCTTTTACAAACTCGTGTAATGAAATTGTTTCCTATATGTGTCATATCGGGAATTATAATAAGGATATAGTATTAATTGTAATTCAATTTTTTAATTAAAATATACATTGTTTGCTAGACATTAAGAGTTGATTTCGTTTTCATTTTTTTTTTGCCCTAATTTCAATCATTTTCTCCATTTTTCTAACCGATTTCTGGTTATATTTTCCATTCAAATCAAAATCTTTCTTTTTGTTGTTCTTCTTTGTCTTCCTTGGCTTCTCGTGCTTTTCAAGCTTACCACCAATACTTGACTTCCCACCACCCATTGTTGTATAGAATTCACTTAATTCACAAAATTTAATTCAATTTTTTATATGAGAAGAAGGGAGAATGTGAATTGAATCATTAATTTTTGAATTTTTCAAAAAATTGAATTGCTTTTATGTCTTTAAAGATAAGTAACTTCCCACCTCTATCTTCTCGTTCAACCAACAACCAACAACATGTCTTCCCCATCTTCTTCCACATTCTCTCCTCTCAGTCTCTACATCCCTCGGGTGTTTTCAAACGTCAGTTCAAAACGAATTGCTGCGATTTTCCATAATCTTGATCTTGGTCGAGTCCGAAAGATTGATATGATTCCTCGTGTTAATCCAAAAGGTGACGATTACAATATGGTTTTCATTCATATGTGGGAATGGTATGAAAATCAGAATTCTTATAATTTCCAGGAGCGTGTTCTTGCTGGGAATGGTGGTGCCAGGATTGTTTATGATGATCCATGGTTTTGGATTGTGCTTAAAAATGCTACCCCCAAGACCGATGCACAACTCGTGCTTGAGGAAAAAATTGAAAAAATCGCTGAAGATCAACTTATAAGCGATGAAAAACTTAATTTTGCTTGTTGTTGCATCACCGATCTTCAATTGCAAATTGAAGCTCTTGAAGCTGAATACAAACAATCATCCCTCATTGATACTCATACTCGTGAAGCGGGGTGGGAAATTGTTGAGGATGATGAAGGAAATGAGTACTATGTTTTCACACCCCCAAACGATGGCCCTGTTGAACGGGCAAATGCAGTAAGCCCACCACCATCACCATCTATTATTTGCTGTGAAGGTGGTGGTGATGACCCAGTGGAAATCCCTGAATGGTTGAATGATGTAGATGCTCAATGTGCGTCTTCATCGTGGCAGGAGCTTCATGAGGAAGCTGAAGCATTCAGAAACGCATTTGAAAAAGAACTTGGTGATGAAAATATCAATACCCCCCCTGGATTTGCCTCTTGGTTGGCAGATAATGGTGGAAGTTGCTCTGCAGATGCTCCTGTAACGAGTCCTACAGCCTCTACAGAATTGCTACCGAAAATCAATCCTCCGCCAGGATTTAATCCGAATCAGGCGTGTGAACTCCCTCCTATCAAACTTCCTCTCGAAAACGGTCAAATTGAAATGGATCCTGTAACTGGTTCTTATTTCGTTTATAATAATGTAAATGGAGAACATATCTGGTCGTCTATTACCGATAAACCGCTAAAGACAGCAGAAACCTGGTTGGACCTCGAAAAAGCGCTTATTAACGCTGACGGGGATGAAGAATACGCTGCTGGTTTGAAAGCGTGGTGGTTGAAATCCAACCATGGAAAGGCAGTGCCGACCATTCCATTCTTCGGCTTTAAGGATAATAAATAATAAATAAATAATAAATATCTATATATATTAATAAAATTTTTTTATATTGCGTCAAACTAAGAACATATTAAAGCTCCGCCAACATACATACTTTAAATTAGAGTTATTATCGTTCAATAACGGGTTTATACATATTGTTCATAACATGTATTTAATATAATTTTGTTAATTCTAATGTAAGTGAAAAATTATTTGAATTTATATCAATAACCTCTCCATAACGATTAATTAAACTTATTTTCATTTTTTCAATAGTTACTGGACCCATGTATACCCGTTCTTTAAAAATTAAATCACGACCATTATCGTATAAAACTGAATTATGTATAGCATCAACCGTTATACGAGCTAATATATTATTACCAATATAACCATTATTTGTGTTAGATACAATTGATTCACAAACACAATTACTATTATAATCATCTACATTCAAAAATATGTAATTATCACGACTGCTACTATAAGATGATTCGCTTTCAACCGCACATTCATAATATAATTCGCTATGAAACGGGTCGAATGTAATTTGTGTAATTTTGTTTGCTTTCCTTACTTCATATGTATAATCGCAAAAACCCATATACCAACCAACAGTTCTTTTATATTCATTATACATATCTTCTTCCGCGCGTTCGCTACCATCATTATAATCGTTAAGTTGTGGGAAAAAATCTAATTTAAACCAAAAACCCGGGAGGTAATGGTCATTATTAGGGTCAAATGCCGCATGTGTAGTTAAACCTGTTGCATCTCCCTTTATATCGTCTTTGTCAACCGCGCGAATAATTGTTTTGGAAGTATTAATATCAACATCAGCTATTAAATATTCTAACCCCCATCCTTGTTTTTTAAATATTGTATTTAACATATTGGTAAATGTATCACTCATGTAATTTCCCGGAGGAATGGTTATTAAATGTTTACGGTTCAACGTATCTACATCATCATATAAACTTATTTCAAATTCATTACGTTTCAACTTATCTGTGATAGAATACCATAAAACTGGTATATCAACCGAAGATACGCGCATTGATACTACATTTGTTTCTCTTTGCATTAAACTCCACATAAAATTTGTTGATAACGAACCTTTATAATTCGGTCTAAATATACTATCTATGTTAATTATTTTTGTAATTGTTTTTTTTTGTATTGGATTAATGACGCCACCTGGATATTGCGTTGTGTTTGAATTAACTGCTGATGGATATTTTGTAATAGTTACTGGATGTGTCGATGAATGTACATGAGTGGCATCTATATTTGAATTAGATGTATAATCTGACAACATACTATTATATGCTGAATTAATTGGGGAATCTACTACTATAGTAGATTTTTTTTTTATCTTACTTTCTATCCTGTCGACAGCGTTCTTAAAAAAAGATATAATATGTTGAGTTGTTCCAGAAGATGGAACCTTGCAAAGTACAGCATTTAAATGTGTAGATAATTGACTAACAGTTAATAATTCAATCGGAACTGATATTTTTAATAATTTTAATAATTCTTGATCAGTATAGTTATCTATATTTGTATCGTAATAAGACATTATATATGATTAATAGATTAATCTTATATAATAATCTTATATAATGTCCTTATTTTCAAATAAAGGTTCTAAAGTACATGATAGTTGTTATAGAAGTCCTAATGTAATCAATAATAGTTTATTTAGAGAGTCTGAGAAAATAATAAATATAACTAAAATCGTTACAGGTGCAGTTACTAAAAATATAGAGGCAATCAATTTATTATATGATAATTTGTATAATGATGTAGGCTCACCTATTAGAAATCTTTTTAACGCATTCGTGAATGGAAGTGACGATTTGAAAATATTAATTAATTTTGAAAATTTTACTAGTTTAGCAGAAAAATTATACGCCCATTTAAATGAAGATAATGAAAATTTCGAAAGTTTTAGAAACCTTCTTATTGATGCAATTGAAGGTGTAAAGCATTGTGATAATAGAATGCGGGAACAACAACATGCATATAATACATTACTAACGTTATATAATAATGTTATAGGAGATTGTGAAAGTGGGTTGCTGCTAGAAGTATCCACTCATATTGGTAGTGTAGCATGCGTTAGACCAGAAATTATAGAATATATTAAGCGTGGTTATAATATTGTAGATTGTGAGGGAAATTTAATTCCTATTGATATGGATATATTAGCTGAAATCCGCGAAGGATTAAAGTTAGGTCTATATCAACCAACACAACCATGCCAATCACCACCACCACCACCAACCCCTCCTCCCACACCGCCACCAACACCGCCACCAACACCGCCCCCGACACCGCCACCGCCACCACAAAGACAACCACCACCACCACCACGTGGCGATGATGATTGTGTTGGTTGATTTAGACTTATTTTTTCTGTATAATTTATAATATTAATTAATATTATAATGACAACTATAGACCTCTACTTGGATGATCTGAACGTGTTTTATGACGCTGTAGCAGCCACCTTCACCGGTGACGACGTCGCACCGCCGACAAACATTAATGGTACACTTTACTATGAATGCCCTGTTAATCTTTGGCAAGGGACATTTGGGATCTATATGGATGGTGATGACGTTTCGGATGAAGATCCTCTGTTACGAATCACAAATATAAGATTGCCAACACAACCTACTTCTGGACTGGTTGCGGCGCTGACAACCGTTGATGGCGTCACTGATGCGTACACCCGGGAAACAAAGACGCTGGAGCAGGTGGCGGTGGAGCTCCAGAAGGAGGTGGATGCCGACCCACTGAATCTGCCAGCCTGGGGTGTGGTTTACACTTCGAGAAAAATTAATGATTTCTCCCGTTTGAATGCGGACACCAGCGACCCAGATTGCAACTTAGATTTCCTAAGTGAATTATCAAGATCCGTATTTGGTTCACCAGACACCATCGACTTGTTTCATAATGAAGATGATGTTGCTGTGGGCTTTGCTAATTCTATTAATGCTGGCGCTGAGGAGATTTCGGGATATTTTACTGATGCAGACGGAAGTGTGGATGGGGTAGATGCGTTGTCCTCGCAGGATGCACAGTTGGACGGGAACAAAGGGCTTGTTGTATGTAACAAAATTTTCAAATATATGAAGAAGGTGGTGCCAGAACGTTTTACACTTAAGGGTGGTGCTGTCAGGGACGGGAATGGAATCTCTTCTACCGGGGCCCCTCCCAATTCCAGGCAGCCAGCCGGTGGTGTGGACGCGAACATCTTTTTGGAAATGGAGAACCCGGATGTTAATGGTGTGCAGGAAATCATCGGGGTAACTGTCAATACTCCCGGCAGTGGTTACTCCAAAGGTGATGTACTGGTGTGGGGGGTGGGTGATGATACTGTCACCCTCACACTCAATTCTATCCATGCTGGTATGTTAAATGGTAGGCTTGGTGTGGGGGCCAATGCGGCGCACCTCCTTGATGGCCATACGTTCACACCCGCTAATGGTGAGGCCGGAGGTGAGTTTGAGGATCTGGATGTGAGCTCCAGTGGTGCCGGTACGGGTGCGAAGTTAGATATATATTGGTCAGCGGATGGGCTCTCTGTTCAACGTATTGCTGTTAACACTATTGGGGCTGGATACGTCGCCGACGATACGGTGACAGTGACCGATCTCACAGCTCCGAATGCGGTCACACACACCATCATACTGACCGCAGACACCGCTGCTATGTTAAATGGCCAGCAACTCGAAGCGATCGAATTACCTATTATAGAGGGTGACATATTTAATTCTGTAATAACTATTAATAGTAACACCAACCAGAAGATGGTAGATCAGACCGACTCGGTCACATTCGCGCGGAGATATTTACTTAAAATGCGAATGGGGGCACCCGAATGATCCAAGTGGTTCCGTAAAAACAACTAATTTTTAATAAATTTAATTTATATGTCTATTTATAAATTAAATCTTAATACCTATGTCCAAAAATTAAATACTGACCCAATTAATAAACTTAAATATGGAGAAGTGCATACTGATTTCTCTCTCATTCAAAAAATGTTGGAGTTAATTCCAGACAAAATCTATAAAAACCCTAATTTTAAATGGCTTGATCCAGGTGCAGGATACGGCTATTTTTCTATGCTTGTTTATTTTAAATTAATACGAACTTTAAAAAAGGTTCTACCAGATTTTGATAAAAGACATAATCATATTATTAGCAATATGTTATTTATGGTTGAAATCAATCCTCAATATTCTACATATATAACTGAAATGTTTGGCACACAATGTAATTTTATTAATGATGATTTTTTAACATCAAATAAATATAACAATTTTGATATTATTATTGGAAACCCCCCTTTTAATAGCGAGGGGTTAAAAAAGGTCCCAACTAATACCGAACTTAAAAAAAGGCACGATGGAAAAACTATTTGGGCTGATTTTATAAAAAAAGCAGTCTCTCTATTGAAACCGAATGGACTTTTATTATTCATTGTTCCTTCTATTTGGATGAAACCCGATCGCGGTCATGTTTATGATTATATGCTTCAATATAAAATTCATAAAATCCACTGCTTTTCAAATACTTATACGAACAAATTATTCAGAGGGGAAGCTCAAACTCCCTCCTGTTATTTTCTATTAGAAAAAACCCCAACCGATAAAAAGGTTCTATTGTATGATATCGATACTAAAAATTATAACAAATTTGTTTTAAGAGAGAGAACACCTATTCCCGTATTTGGTTCTTCTATTATCAACCGCATTATTCCATTTACTGAAAAATATGGCAACCTATCAATTATTAAAACAAATATGCCAAATAAAAAAATTAAATTTAATGAAACTAAAACAGATTCCTATCCATATCCTAATATACACACTTGCATTATGAAATCAAATCAACCTTGTCTCTCTGTTAATTATAGTAACATACAATGTCCGTTTTATAATAATACAAAACTTGTATTGGCTCATGGCATGTACGGATTTCCATATATTGATGAGCATAAATTTTACGGGATCTCTAATAGAGATAAATATGTATATCTTGATGACAATATTAAAAATTTAGAAATCATTCGGGATTTTCTCTCTACTAAATTCGCCATTTATTTATTTGAATCCACCCGTTATAGAATGAAATATCTTGAAAAGTATATATTTCAATTGATCCCTAATATTATTAATATTCCTGACTTCCCATCTATCATAAATGATGATTCTATTGCCGACTTCTTTAAATTAACTCTCTATGATAGAGAGAATATACAAAACCTTCATAAAAAAAATTATTCGTTTTTTAAATAGAGTTTTATTAAAATGACAAACCATATTTTATGTATCAAGTGAAGGACAATTTGTACAGGTAATATTCGCACAAGGTGTTACATCATCGTGGCAACAACCGAACTGGGTAGACACACAACCACCCACCACTGGTTTAATCAGTACCTGTGAAGGACAATTTGTACAGGTAATATTCGCACAAGGTGTTACATCATCTAGGCAACAACCGAACTGGGTAGACACACAACCACCCACCACTGGTTTAATCAGCACCTGTGGAGGGCAATTTGTACAGGTAATATTCGCACAAGGTGTT
>Ga0115559_1001399_pt1 | contig 15892 bp, 18 predicted proteins | sample COGITO_mtgs_1105_3_FD_87281 | JGI IMG/M metagenome (GOLD analysis project Ga0115559, IMG submission 87281) | Pelagic marine microbial communities from North Sea - COGITO_mtgs_110506 | ecosystem: Environmental > Aquatic > Marine > Epipelagic | place: Germany:Helgoland, sampling site Kabeltonne... | reverse complement strand
TTCAAGAAACTAATCCTCAAAAAACATTCTTAAACTTTAGAAATAGCTTACTTAATGTCATAAAAAATGTACCTAAGCAATGGTTTTTATTTGTTGTTTTTTCGCGCTTAGTGTTGGATGGTGCAGCAGGGATCAAATTTTTAGTAGAGCTCAGAGCTATTCACACCTGGGCTATTATTAAAGCACATTTAAGTGTGTATAGAAATTTCTATAAATTTTTACAGAAAAGAAAAAAGTTACAAAAAAAATACAACTACAATCTACACACGAGCGTTGTTTGGCAATATTTTATATTGAGAAGGAGACAATTTAAAAATTTACGGTAAAATTATAAAATGTCTGTAGCTCCTTTACCCTCTCTAATTATTTTGGGTATAGAATCTGTAAGATCTATAATTGTAGATGCTAAGTTGTCACCAAAACCGCCATCTATAACCCCATCTACTAGATGCTTCCATTTTTCAAAAATTAATTCTGGATCTGTAGTATATTCTATAACATCGTCTTCATCATGAATGGAAGTAGATATAATTGGATTACCTAAGCTCTCTACAATAGCTCTAACTATATTATTATTTGGAATACGAATACCTACCGTTTTTTTCTTTTTAAATACTTTAGGTAATGATTTACTCCCAGGAAGTATAAAGGTGTAAGGGCCAGGCAAAGCTCTTTTAAGAAGTTTATAAGTTGGTGTGTCGATTTGCTTTACATAATCAGAAAGATGACTTAAATCATTACAAATGAATGAGAAATTAGATTTATCTACCTTAATTCCTTTTATTCTTGCAATTTTTTCTACAGCCTTTGCATTAGTAATATCACAGCCCAACCCATAAACAGTATCAGTTGGATAAATAATAAGACCTCCTTTTTTTAAAACTTCTACTACCTTGTTAATTACTGTAGTATTGGGGTTTTCATCATAAACTTTAACAAAAAATGCCATAAATAATTAAAAATACAAACTATTAAATCAAAGATTTAAAAGCATACAAAAAATAATAGTTAGTTTTTATCTACCAATCTAAACCCTTCTCCATGGATATTTAAAATTTCTACACTATCATCATTTTTTAAATATTTTCTGAGTTTTGCAATGTATACATCCATACTTCTGGATGTAAAATAATTGTCATCTCTCCAAATTTTTGTTAGTGCAAGTTCTCGTGGCATCAAATCATTTTTGTGTAATGCTAGCATGCGTAAAAGCTTACTTTCTTTTGGTGATAATTTTTGTGGTTCATCTTCTCCTACTGATAAATGTCGTAACTTAGAATTGAAGAAAAAACCACCTATATTAAATTCAAATTGCTCGTTTTCAGGTGAAGTATCCGATTCTTTTCTTTGTAAAATCGCTTTAATTTTAAAAAGTAAAACCTCTGAATCAAATGGTTTATTTAAATAATCATCAGCACCAACTTGATAACCTTTTAAAACATCTTCTTTGAGGGTTTTTGCTGTTAAAAATATGATTGGGATTTCTTTATTTTTCGATCTAATATCCTGTGCAAGAGAAAAACCATCTTTTCTTGGCATCATTACATCTAGAATACAAAGATCATAATCATTGTTTTTAAACATAATTAACCCTTCAATACCGTCTTTAGCATGAGTAACGTTATAATCATTTAATGCTAAGTAATCTTTTAATACTGTTCCGAAATTTGGATCATCTTCTACTAATAAAATCTTTTTACTTCCCATGTTTTTTTTTAAATTAATGGTAACTTAATTGTGAATGTACTTCCTTTTCCTTTTTCACTATCAACAAAAACCGTTCCGTGATGAATGTCAATAATTTCTTTAACGTAGGCTAAACCTAAACCATGACCTTTAACATCATGAATATTTCCTTTTTGTTCTCTGTAGAATTTATCAAAAATATTTTTTTGAACATTTTTACTCATTCCTATACCTTTATCTTCAATTTTAACCAATAAGTTTTTATTTGTACTTTCAGTAAATACATCAATTTTTGGTTTGCCTTCTGAATATTTTAATGCATTTTCTAAGATGTTTACTAAGACATTAGTCATGTGAAAATGATTGGCCAAAATTTCTGATTGAATTGCTTCCAGATGAGTATTTATTGAACCTTTTTTATCCAACGTAAGAAGATTTACGTGAGAAATAGCGTCATCAATTACATCATGTAAATCTAAAGCTTCAGTACTAATTTCAATTTGATTTTTCTCTAATCTAGAGATTCGTAAAACATTTTCTACTTGACCATGCATTCTTTTATTCTCATCTCGAATCATTTTTATATAACGAAGAACTTTATCTTGATCATTTATAATTTTTGGATTTTTAATAGAATCTAATGCGAGATTTATTGTGGCAATAGGTGTTTTAAATTCATGAGTCATGTTGTTGATAAAATCCGTCTTAATTTCTGATATTTTCTTTTGTTTCACCAATTGATAAAGAGAACTAGAGAAAGCTATTACAATAATAAAAATGAAGAATAGCGACAATAATAAAATGTATGAAATATCTGATAAAATATGCTTGTTTTTGTCAGGAAAATCAATATAAAGGGTATAATTACTAATACCTTCATTGTTTATGAATAAAGGATAACTTTGACTTTTTTCAGGATTAATCGTATAGTATCCAGATTTAAGTTTTGTAGCTAAATCATTATTATAAACTCCATATTTATAGTTAATATTAATGTTATTTTTCTTTAACTCTTCATTTAAGATAACATTTAGTTCTCTATTATTTATTCTTTCTTCAATAGGAAAAGCTTTCTTATAAAATTCTTTAAAAACATCAGAAAGTAATTTTCTGTCTAAATTTTCACTATCTATAGTTGATATTTTTTTTTCATTGAAAACAGTCTTAAACTCATTATCGCCTGAAATAAAGGTTCCTTTAAAAAAATCTCTTTTTTTGGTAAGTCTTTTAACTACAATTGAATCATTATTATAAAACCCATTTTTTTCCAGTATATCCAATACTGGTATTTTAAAATCTTCCTCAATAATTGTAGTTCCAAAAGAAAAACGACTTTTACTTGTAGTATCAATCTGTTGAATTAAAAAGTTTTTAATCTGTGCCTTATTTAGAAACCTTTTTGTTTTAATGAAATTTTCTATCTTGTTGTAAAAAATAGCCTCCTCTTTCAGTTCTAAACGTTCAGAAGCTCTAGCTAAAGCTTTTTTTACATCGCCTCGAAATTGAATATTTTTACTTTCTATAGTATTATTTATCCAATACAATTGAACAGCAACAATTCCAATTAAAGAAATGCTCATCAAAACAACAATCAAGACAAAAATTTTCTTTACCATTGGTTAAAAATAAGGTTATAAAAGATGTTAATGTTTTTATTTAACTTAGATTAACAGAAGAACTTAAGTATTTAAGTAAATTTTAACATAAAATGGGAAATTTATTAAAAATAAAGTTGATTTTTTGTTAAAATATTATAAATATATTTAATTTTTAACATTGTTTCTTCTTTTTCAATATTTTCAATGGAATAATTTGACAATAAGTTTCTTTTCCCATCTGACCATTGATTTTTTATAATAGCTTGAACCTGATTTTTCGCTACATTATCTCTAAGCATAACCCTTTTTATTCTTAATTCTTTTGGAGCAGTTATTGAAATAATAATATCACATAGCAAATCGCTGTTTGTTTCAAATAGAATTGCATTTTCATATAAAATCAATGCATTTACTTTTTGACTTTTTATGAAATTTTTAAAATGAATTTTAACCTTAGGGTGAATAATACCATTTAACTTTCCTAATAATACAGAATCTTTAAAAACCAATTCAGAGATAAATTTTCGATTTAATTTGCCATCAAGATAACTTTCTTTTCCAAATATCTTAATAATTTTATTTTTAATTGAAGACGAGTTATTTACTAATTGTTTTGCCTCTTCATCGGCATGATAATAAACTGTATTTTCAAAGGAATAAAGTTCTTTAGCTACTAAGGATTTTCCACTACCTATACCCCCTGTTATTCCGATTATCATATTATTTATTAATTATAAAATCGATTTGTAATGGGGCTATTCTGATATTCCTTACTAATGAGGAACTTTCAACTAATTTCGGAATCAAATAAGGTAAATTATTAGCTTTTGACATATTATAATCACATTCAATCAAGAAGGCTGAACTCGTTACCTTGTTAAAATTAGATAGTGCAACTTTGTAGGTGATTTTTACTAGTTTAGGAAAAGTATTAATTGAATTGTTTTGTGGTGGATTTATTAAGGTAACAGGAACCTCAATTTCACCCTCTGTAAACTCCTCTACAATTGCAGAAATTTCAATTTTATCTTGCTGTGTTCTTATGTTAGATTCTTTAGAAAATTTCTCAATACTTATAATTTCTTTAATCGAAGAATTTAGCTGTGTTTTTTGAAAAAGAGTTGTTGAAACAAAAGAGAGGGTATCCAGTATAGATTCTGGGCCTTTTATTAATATAGAATCTGGGCTAATATTAATAGCTTCTTTCAATTCATAGCCGTCAGCAAAAGTTAAATTGGATTGTAATTTTACTGGAATAGTTTTAGCCTTCAATAGTCCTAGATTAAATGCAATTGAATCCTTTATAAAATGATCTATTTCAATACCTGCAGTCATTTGCTTTTGAATCGCTAATTTTTGCTGAGAAACTAATAAATAATAATCTGTCAAAGATTTATAATAAATGTTAGAGGCGTCAATTTCGAGTTTGTTTGGTGAAACTTTAGCAGAAATTAATTTAAACCCAGAAGCCCTAACATATACTTCAATAAAATCTAGAGGATTTTCTTGAAGTAGTTTATTGTCTGGTAAATTAGTATATACAACAGGGTATTTAATGGATCCCTCGTATTCTTTGGATAATTTGGTCATAAACCAAAAAACAACTGAGAGTAGAAAAAACAAAATAAATGAAGAATACATTTTATTAATTCCTGTGTTGTTTTGGCTCATTACATATATATTTGTTTGCAAGCTAATTAATCTACGCACAAAGACAAAATTAAGCACAAAAAAAAGTGAACTATAAATAGCTCACTTTTATTATTTAGATAAATTAAATTTATTTCTTTACTGAAGAGGGAGCATATTTTTTACTTAATTCAACAGAGATAGCTGCCTGTTCAAATTTTATTTTTCCTGCACCAGTTTCAATAGTAACAGTTCCGTCTTTTTCATTTCGCTCAGTTAACTTTCCATGAATACCACTTGAAGTAACTACTTTGGAACCCTTTTTCAATTCGGTAATAAATTTTTTTTCTTTTTTACGTTTTCTGTTTTGAGGTAATATCATAAAGAGATAAAAAACAACTAAAAGCGCTAGCATAGGTAGCATCATACCACCAAAACCTTCTGATGGTGAAGCTTGTAATATTATATTTTTAAACATTATTAGTTTTTAGGTGTTTTAGGTGTTACAGAACCTTTTAATCTTAGTACTTCTCTACCTTTAGCAGTATTCGTGAATAAAGTTAGTGTTTTAGCTTGTCTGTTTGGCTTACCCGTTGTGTTAAAGTTAGCTAAAACCTCTGCTGAGTCTCCTGGCTTAATTGGTTCCTTTGGCCATACAGGAACCGTACACCCACAAGATGCTTGTACATTCGATATTATTAAATCTGTTTTTCCAGCATTAGTAACCATATACTTTGCCTCAACAATTTCACCTTCATTAACTGTACCAAAATCATATTCAGTGATATCAAATTTAATTTCAGCAGCACCTTCACTAATTTTTACATCTCTCTTTTTAGCAGTTTCTAAGTTTTCCTTCTTTACTTTAACAGAAGCGCTTTCTTTATTACAAGATGTAATAAAAACAACTGACAACAATAAAATAAACGGTAATAAAAAATTTTTCATGATAGTATTTTGTTTTTTGTAAAAATAATAAATTATAATAATCCTCGTCCAACTTTAATGAGTTTTTTATTTTTTTCAAACTCACGAGATAACTTGTCTAGTACACCATTAACAAAGTAACTACTTTTTTCGGAAGAATAATCTTTAGCAATTTCTATGTATTCATTTATGGTAACCTTTGTGGGTATCATAGGAAAGTTTAAAAATTCACATGCCCCCATTTTGATAAGAATCATATCCATATCAGCAATCCTATCAGAATCCCAATTGGGCGTATGAATTTTGATGTCATTTTCAAAGGTATGATGATTTAAAATAACTTTTTTAAATAATTCTGACACAAAGTCTGAATCATCTTTGTTTTTGTAAAGATTCCCCAATAAAAAAGTATTTGTTTCTTTTTGCTTTTTTAGTGATCTCACAACCCAAGTGTTTACAAAAGGTATATCATCTACCCATGTAATGTTTTCATCCTCAAAATATTCCGCAAGTTTTGTATTTGGTGCAATAATATCTGTAAAAAAATCAATTACAAAATTTTTGTCAGTAGTAAAGGAATCGTCTTCCAAACTGAGATAATTAGTATACAGAGTACTGTTTCGTAGTTTCTCCCATATAAGCTTTACATATTCATCATTTGTGGACCAATTATTTAGATTTTGAGCTTCAATATGAAGAGATAAAGAACTGCTTTCGGCTATTTTTTTTATTAATTTATTTTCTACAAACTTCCTATTTGGAGATAAATCCTCATCTGTAACTAAATGTTTTTGCTTTGAAATTTCCTGTTTTTGCTCAGCTAAATTTTGAACCTCAACCAAGAGCTTAAAAAGTAAAACATATAAATCAAACATTTTTTTAATGCTAAATTTTAAGAATTTTTCCTCTTTTACAATATCATCATCATGAGATTTAATCATTGCATAGACTGATTGCATTACCTTAACTCGAATATGTCTTCTATTGATCATTTAAAGAACTTATTTTTTAATAAAAAAAGCGAAAGATAGAAAATCAGTCGCTTTGCAAAAATATAATTATTTCTTAAGGTGCATTAAGAGTTTCTCTCTTTTTTATAATTATCTATTCTATTTTGTGCAATATTGAATGCTGCTCTATGCGTGGTGATGTTTTCTTTATCTGAATGTTTAAATATTTCGAGGGTTGTGTTGTAAATGTTTTCAGTTTTTTTGATACTCTCTTCTTTAGAGTACCCTTTTAATTCTCCATAAACATTTATGATACCCCCTGCGTTAATTAAAAAATCAGGAGCATAAGCAATTCCCTTTTCCTTGAGAATCCTACCATGTTTAACCTCATCCGCTAACTGATTATTTGCAGCACCTGCAATTACTTTTGTATTTAATTTATGAATCGTTTGATCATTAATTGTAGCACCTAATGCACATGGAGCGTATACATCAAGATCCAAGTTGTAAATATCATTACCTAAGACTACATTTGCATTATATTTTTTTGACAATTCCTTTAAACGGGATTCATTAATATCATTGATGATTACATGAGCACCCTCGTCTGTAATATACTTGACCAATGTTTCCCCAACATGGCCAACACCTTGTACTAATATTTTTTTACCTTTTAAATTATCTGTTCCAAATTTATACTTAACAGCAGCTTTCATACCCATATAAACCCCATGAGCAGTAACAGGTGATGGATTTCCTGAACCACCATTATGCTCTGAAATTCCTGTCACAAAAGGCGTAACTTCTCGAATCACATCCATATCCCTAGTTTCCATACCAACATCTTCAGCTGTAATGTATTTTCCACTTAATGAATTTACAAACTCACCAAACTTTCTCATCAACCTATCATTCTTTTGAGTTTTAGCATCACCAATAATGACTGCTTTCCCTCCACCTAGATTTAACCCTGTAATCGCAGACTTATAAGTCATCCCTCGAGACAAACGTAAAACGTCATTTAAAGCATGCCATTCACTTTGATAGGACCACATTCTAGTTCCGCCTAATGCAGGTCCTAAAACTGTATTATGGATACTAATTATTGCTCTTAAACCTGTATCTTTGTCATTGCAAAAAACAATTTGTTCATGGCTATCAAAAGATAGTTGTCCGAATACGGGATCATTCTTTAAAAAGTCAGTTTCGATGATTTTTGATGTCATAAGTTGGATTTGGGTATAAAAGATAATTTCTTGTGTAATTCACAATATATAATGGTCAAAAATACGATATCTTCAAATAACAACAAATTAATTGCATCATTATTATACATTATTAAATTTTAAATTCAACAATAAAAAAAGTAATGAAATCTTTAAGATATCTTGATAAGTATTTTATAAAGTACAAATGGAGACTTTTATTAGGTATTTTTATTACTGTTTTATCCAAAATATTAGCGCTTCAAATTCCAAAAATTATAGGAAAATCTCTCAACGTTGTGGAAAGCTATATGAAAGGAGATATTTTAGACAAAACAATTGTAAAAGAACAATTGTTATGGAATATTTTACTCATTGTAGGAGTATCTATTTTTGCAGGATTTCTAACTTTTGTTATGCGACAAATGATTATTGTAACCTCCAGGTTAATCGAGTTTGACTTGAAAAATGAAATTTATAAGCAATACCAAAGACTTTCGATAAATTTCTACAAAAAAAATAGAACTGGAGATTTAATGAACAGAATAAGTGAAGATGTGTCTAAAGTTAGAATGTACTTTGGACCAGCGATTATGTATTCAATGAATATGATTTTTTTGTTTATTGTTGGTTTTACACAAATGGTAAAAACAGACGCAATTTTAACCCTATATACACTAATTCCTTTTCCTGTTTTATCAATTTCAATATTTTATATTAGCAAAGTCATCAATAAAAGAAGTACAATCGTTCAAGAATATCTATCTAAATTAACAACTTATAATCAAGAGTTTTTCTCTGGTGTAAATGTTGTAAAATCATATGGAATCGAACCAATGGTTATTGCAGGTTTTGACAAACTAGCCAACAAGAGCAAAGAGAAAAATATAAGTTTATATAAAATTCAAGCACTGTTTTTTCCTTTAATGATTTTATTAATAGGAATAAGTAATTTAACAGTTATTTATATTGGTGGTAAACAATACATAAACGGTGAAATACCTATTGGAGTCATTGCAGAATTCATATTATACGTAAATATGTTAACTTGGCCAGTTGCAGTTGTGGGATGGGTAACCTCTATGGTTCAACAAGCAGAAGCCTCTCAAAAAAGAATCAACGAATTTCTTAAAGAAGTTCCTGAAATAAAAAATAACAGTACAAAGCCCTTTAAATTAAATGGAAAAATAGAATTTAAAAATGTCTCTCTTACTTATGATGATACAAAAATAAAGGCACTTAAAAATATTAATTTTTCAATAACAAAAGGTGAAACTATAGCTATTCTTGGTAAAACTGGATCAGGAAAATCAAGTATTGTAAATTTAGTTTCTAGACTTTATGATGTTTCTAGTGGTACTATTAGAATTGATGATATCCCGATAAGAGACATAAATCTAATTGACTTAAGAAAAGGTATAGGTTTTGTTCCACAGGATCCATTTCTTTTTTCAGATTCTATTTCAAATAACATTAAATTTGGATTTGAAGAAGCATCAAAACAGGAAATTATTTCTGCAGCAACAAAAGCAGTTGTCCATCAAAACATTGAAGGATTTAAAGATAAATATGATACAATTTTAGGAGAAAGAGGTGTAACTTTATCTGGAGGACAAAAGCAACGAGTTTCTATTGCTAGAGCTATTATAAAAAATCCTAAAATATTAGTTTTTGATGACTGTTTATCTGCTGTTGATACAGATACTGAAGAAAGAATATTAGCAAATTTAGAAAGTGTTTCAAAAGATAAAACAACTTTAATCATAAGCCATAGAGTCTCTTCAGCAAAAAATGCTGATAAAATTATCGTACTAGATGATGGTGAAATTATTCAGCAAGGTTCTCATAATCAACTTATAAATGAAAATGGCTACTATAAAGAGCTGTATGAACAACAACTTTTAGAAAAAGAAAACCAGTAGTATATTTTGCCAAGTAAAATATTTTATTAGATTTGTTCTTGAAATTTTAAACAATAACTATATTTTAAGATTATGGGTGAAAGAGTTGAGCAAGAAGAAATATTTTCACAGGTATTAAGAGCAGGAAGAAGAACTTACTTTTTTGATGTTAGAGCTACCAAAGCAGAAGACTATTATTTAACAGTTACAGAAAGTAAAAAGTTTACTCACGATGATGGTTCCTTTCATTATCAAAAACACAAAATCTATTTGTACAAAGAAGATTTTAGTGATTTTAGAGAAATGCTTACAAAAGCTACAGACTATATTTTAAACGAAAAAGGATCTGAAGTAATAAGTGAACGTCATCAAAAAGATTATAAAAAAGAAGAAGGGGTAATTGAGAACGAAAAATCAACTGAAAGTTTTACTGATGTGAGCTTCGACGATATTTAATAATTTTATTCAAATTCAATTTTAAAAAGGCTATCAATTAAATGTTGATGCCTTTTTTTTTATAATATACTCCCGATAGTTTTTGTTTTAAGGTGAGTTTCAAACCATTCCTTTTCTGGATCACTTTCTTCAGTTATTCCTCCACCAACATAAATTTTTGCAAGATTTTTTTCAATTTCAACGCAACGCAAATTCACAAACAGTTCAGTTACTAAATTATCATTAATTTCACCTAAAAACCCAGTATAATAGGCTCTATCGTACTTTTCATTTTGTAAAATAAAAGATTTAGCAGCTTCTTTAGGTAAGCCACAGACCGCTGGTGTAGGATGTAAAGTAGTTAATAAGTTTTTTAACTCAAACTTTTCAATTTTTCCTTTTATATCTGCTTTTAGATGAAGTAAGTTACCAGCTCTAATGGTGTGAGTTTCTGAAACAGAAAAATTTTCTAGTATAATTCCATTTTCCTGATCCTTTATCTGTGAAATAATATAATCCAACACATATTGGTGTTCTTTTTTTTCTTTTTCACCCCACAATGGATTTAAATTTCCATTGTAGTATTGCGTACTCGCGAGGGCTGTAGTATGGAACTCTTTATTTTTTATGGTGACAAGTCTTTCCGGAGTTGCCCCTAGCCACAAACCAACTTTTGGATGAAACCACACATAAACAAACGCATTATCATATTTTTGAAGGAGTCTCTCAAAAACTTCTGCTAAATCAAATGAAGTTAACTTCACATTTTCTTTTCTAGAGAGTACCACTTTTTTAAATGAATTGTTTTTTATAGCATCTATACCTGCTAAAATTAGCTCCAAATGACTTTTTTTATCATTTTTATGTGCATCAAACTTTTGCTCAGGAAATATTACCCTATTTTTTAAAAAAGGCTCCTCAACAATTTGAAATGTGCTTTTTAAAAAAACAATTGAAGTTTTTTCATTATGAAACGGTGCAAATATGAATCCTTCCTCTTTAAATGATGTTGAATAACTCAGAACTGTATTTTCTCCAAAATAAGCTTTTAACTTTGAAGCTTTTGGCTTTTTAAAACAAACAAAAGGAAGGCTTTGATGATAAGAAGCTGTAATTTTTTCAAAAATTAAACTCAAAAGAAATAGTTTAGATTATGATTTTATTTTTTATCAAGAATAATATTTGTCATTTTACAAACAGAAATTAGTTGATCTTGCTCATCAACAATTCTCACATCCCATAAATGCGTTGACCTGCCTTTGTGAATATTAGTTGCAGTAGCATAAACTACTCCCTCTCTTTTACTCTTTAAATGATTAATAGTAAGTTCAATTCCATTTACAATTTGTTTTTCTCGATCAATGAAAAAATTTGAAGCTGCACTCCCAACAGACTCAGCTAATGCTGCAGTGGCACCTCCATGTAATTGACCATAAGGTTGATGAACTTTAAAAGTTACTGGCATTTTTGCTGTTAAATAATCTTCTCCTACATCAATATATTCAATATCAAGAGTTTCCATTAACGTGCTTTTAGAAGTAGTATTAAAAACACTTAAAATTTTACTTTTATCCATGCTATTTTGTTTGCAAGACAAAAATACATATAAAATATTGTAATTTTGCTTCAAGAAAACTGTAAAAAATATGTACAAAATTAGAATTGTTTTAGATTCTGAAAAAGATATTATTAGAACTGTTTTGGTTAACGATGATATAAATTTAGAAGCCCTTCATCAAACCATAACCAAATCTTTCAATTTTGAAGGCTTTGAAATGGCATCATTTTACAGAACTGATGACGAATGGAATGAGGGAGAAGAAATTCCTTTATTTGATATGTCTGAGGCTGGAGCTGGAAATTCAATGCAAAATTGTTTTATCAATGAAATTATTCCAAAAGCTGGAGATAAGTTAATATATGTGTATGATTTTTTAAAAATGTGGACATTTTATGTGGAAACCATAAATGTATCAACAGCAGCTCAAGAAGACTTACCAAAAACAATTTTAGCTGTAGGAAAAATCCCTAAAGAAGCTCCCGAAAAAGAATTCATAGCTGAAAAAATTGATAATGCTTTTAATGACGAATATGATGATGAATTTAAAGATGAATTTGAAAGCCTTGATGATATAGATTTTGATCAGTACTAGAAAAAAGTAACCTTCAATAAAAGTCTTTATTTTTATTTTTAGAGAGTTCTAGTAACGTTGCCTGTAACAAAACAAAATTACGCTCGTCTTATTAACTATAATTTAATAGATTACACTATTGGAAACAATTTTAACACTCAAAAATCTTGACAAAAAATTTGGTCGAGTACATGCAGTAAATAATTTATCTTTTGACATTAAAAAAGGAAACGTATATGGTATTTTAGGCCCTAATGGAAGTGGGAAATCTACCACATTGGGAATTATTTTAAATGTTGTTAATAAAACCTCAGGGGAATTTAGCTGGTTTGATGGAAATCTATCAACACATCAAGCCCTAAAAAAAGTTGGCGCTATTATAGAGAGACCAAACTTCTATCCTTATATGACCGCCATTCAGAATCTATCTTTAATCTGTAAAATAAAGGATATATCAACAGAAAATATAACTGAAAAACTAAAAATTGTTAATCTCTTTGAAAGAAGAAATAGTAAATTTAAAACGTATTCTCTTGGAATGAAGCAAAGATTAGCCATTGCCTCTGCTCTATTAAACAACCCTGAGATTTTAATATTAGATGAACCAACAAATGGTTTAGATCCTCAAGGTATTCATGAAATAAGAGAAATCATACAAAAGATTGCTAAAGATGGAACTACTATCCTACTTGCCTCTCATCTTTTAGATGAAGTGGAAAAGGTATGTAGTCATGTTGTTGTTATTAGAGAAGGGGTGAAACTATACAGTGGTAGAGTTGACGAAATGAGCATCTCGTATGGTTTGTTTGAACTCAATACTAAGGAACCTAAAAATAAATTAATTTCCGCGTTAAATAAAAACAGTAACATAGGTTCTATTAAAGAAGAAGGTGATCTCATTATTGCTCATTTAACACAAGAGATGGAGGCCTCTGAGATAAACACGTACTTATTTGATAATGGAATAACCGTCTCTCATTTGGTAAAAAGAAAACCAAGTTTAGAGCAACAGTTTCTTGATTTAACCAATAAAAATAAAATATAAAACTTTAATATGTTACGATTACTTGCTATAGAATTTCATAAATTTAAGTACAATAGTGCTAGTAAAATTTTAACCCTCATTTATTTTGCTCTTCTAACTTCTATTGCCTTAGTTGCTGCTATTAAATTTGATATAGGTGTTATTAAATTTCATTTAGCAGATATGGGTATTTTTAATTTCCCTTACATATGGCACTTTAACACCTATATGGCATCTCTTTTTAAGTTTTTTTTTACTGTTAGTTATTGTTTCTATGATTTCAAATGAATATAGTTACAAGACACTCAAACAAAATTTAATAGACGGCTTAAGTAAAAAAGAATTTATTTTATCTAAATTTTACACCGTCATTGTTTTAGCTGGTATTTCAACACTTTTTGTTTTCATTGTTTCTTTAGTTCTTGGTTTCATATATTCAGATTATAATGAACTTACCATAATTACATCTGATCTCGAATACCTTGTAGGTTTTTTTATAAAATTGGTAGGTTTCTTTTCATTTGGACTTTTCTTTGGTTTTTTAGTTAAAAGGTCGGCCTTTGCAGTTGGAGCAATGTTTGTATGGCTAATTTTAGAAAGTATTTTAAAAGGTTTCTTATTTTATGCTTTTAGAGGTTCTGAATCTATTTCAGATCATGTTGATCAGATCATGAGGTTTTTACCCTTTGAGTCGATGTCTAATTTAATTAAAGAACCCTTTACTAGATTAGGGGCAGTTAGGTCTGTAGCAACATCTGTTGGAGAACAAATAAATAAAAGTTATGATGTTGAATTTTTTAATATTATAATAGTAGTAGCTTGGACTTGTATTTTTATTTATGGATCTTATGCTATGCTAAAAAAGAGAGATTTATAATTAGCCCATCTGTTAATTTTATAAAAATTAATTAGTTTCATTGACCTTAAATTAATATTTATTATATATTGGTGAAAATTAAAATTCTATGAACCTATGATAAAAAAAATAGTCTTTTTTTTTATGTTATTTATTTTCTTTTCAAATGATAATTATGCTCAAGAAAATAAAATCAAAATATCACCCAATAATCTTTTAGGAACATCATCAATACTATTGACCCTAGAGGACAGAGGAAAATATAGTTTGATAATTAAAAATAAAACAGGAGAAAAAATCTTTATTAAAAAATTTGAAATTTTTGAAAAAAAATTATTTGCTTTTAAGCATAATTTTAAAAATTTTGATAAAGGAGATTATACTTTTGAGTTATCTAAAGAAAGAAAAATTATTGCAAATAAAAAATTTAGTAAAATTTGATGACCTTCAGAAGCCTTCTAGTTGTTATATTAATATTTTTTAGCCCAATTGTTTTTTCACAAAATATAGCAGACTGTATTGATGCAGTTGCTGTTTGTGAGACAACTTCTGTAAATTATGAAGTTATAGGAATTGGTGATGTAAACGATTTACCAATTAACGAATCAGGCTGTTTGGGAGATGGTGGAGCTGGTACAGGAATTGAATCAAACTCTATATGGTTTCGTTTTAAAGCAGCAAGAAATGGTCAATTAGGGTTTAATATCATCCCTGATAACCCTACCGATGACTGGGATTTTGCGGTTTACGGCCCTAATGTAAGTTGTAATGATCTGGGAAACCCTGTAGATTGGACAGGCCCAGGAGATTGTGGAATTTCAAATTATAATGCTGGAAATCCAAATGACGGTGGTCAAACTGGAGCTGGAGACCCTCCATCATTTATGAGTGATGCTTGGTATACTCCTTTCCTAGAAGTTAATGAAGGTGAAGAATATCTATTGTTAATCAATAGTTATCAAGGAGGTAACGATTCCTTTACACTTGAATGGACGGGTAGATTAATTGATGATGGTTTAGGAAATCCTTTAGATTGTTCGATTGTTGTTGGGGATCTAGGACCTGATCAAGAAGTATGTGAGGGAACAATTATTACTTTAGATGGAACATCTCCCTCAACAACAGCTATCGGATATCAATGGTTTTTAGATACTGGAACTGGTTTTTCAGAGATCACAGGAGAAACCAACGCAATATATATAATTGATGACGATATATCAGGCATCTATAAAGTTGAAGTTACAGATGCAGACGGTAGTACTGACGATGATGAAGTTGAAATTAATTTTTATTCTCAGCCCACAATTATTCCACTTACAAATACCATCTATGAAGTATTTGACACAGATGGCACAGAGGATGGTTTTACATCTTTTGATTTAAGAGATTTATTTGATAATATTTTATTAGATGGACAGGATTCAGCTATTTATGGAGTACAATATTATCAAAGCCAAGCTGATGCTGATGCTAATGTAAACCCAATTCCTAATCCTGATAATTATACCAATATTCCTGATAATCCAGATTTAACAGACGATATTTATGC
>Ga0115559_1001398_pt1 | contig 15897 bp, 13 predicted proteins | sample COGITO_mtgs_1105_3_FD_87281 | JGI IMG/M metagenome (GOLD analysis project Ga0115559, IMG submission 87281) | Pelagic marine microbial communities from North Sea - COGITO_mtgs_110506 | ecosystem: Environmental > Aquatic > Marine > Epipelagic | place: Germany:Helgoland, sampling site Kabeltonne... | reverse complement strand
GTAATGGTCCTCGCTTGACGAAAGAGGGCGGCAACTCCCAGCCAGAGGACAATGTGCCCGAGGAGAATACCTAGGTTAGAGGCCATGGGCGCAATGCCTGCTTCGAACATGGAACCACCGACCCCGGTAAAAACGCCCGCGCTGATCGCACTCATTAAAGCACTCGAACCGACGAGCCACCAAGTACCGCGAGCTCCCGCGCGAAAGTAATCATCTGAGCTTTGATTACGGGAGCGAAAGGCATACCCCACAATAATCATGAGGATCAGATAAAGTCCAACGACAGTGTATTCAATAAAGAGACCTTCTTTCATAGGGCAGGAGCGGGTGTAAATGGGGATCGTTCCCGGAAGCAAGCTGTGCCCTGTCTGTATTGGAGTAAACCTCAAAATCAAATGTTTGATTTTAAGGCTCACTCGTCTGCGTTGTCGTTTCCCTGAAATTCGTTGGAGTCCATAAAGGGGATAATCGAACCAACGGGGAATCGATGAACCTAAATCCGGCAGTGAACAAAGAGAAAAGGGGGAAAGTTATTGGTTATGAATGAATTACGAGCAAGGGAGCTCTCGCCAAATAGGCGACGCTATTTTTTGGTTTTATGACCGCTAGGGATTGGGAGGTCTTGCCGCCAATCCATGGTTCCAAGCCTCCTACAGTGACGACCACAGTTCAGAGGCTTGCGCCTTGTCTTGTCACCAAGCCTTCCCAACTGCCGATTTTAGGATGAACGATATCCAACTGAATGCTTTTTCGTTGTTCAATTGGGATGAAAAGTCGGCGTTTTCGTGGAGGTAGAGGGTTTGTGTGGGTGTGGCTTTGATCGAGGTCAGGCAAATGCTGATGGCGTGTTTGAAAGAAGCTCGAAGGTGGAAATCTGGACAGGATGAACAGGATTTACAGGATGTTTTTTTAACCACGAATTGTCACGAATGCTTGCTTGCAACTGAATGTCTTTGGCAGCGCTGGACGACCGCTAATCTTTGCTTATGGGCTGGGTGGAAGAGCTGAGCTTGGTCTCGTTTTTGATCCTTCGACGGTGGCTGTTTATGACTTTGAAGGGTGGAAAGGCTACTCCGATCGCGTCGATGGATTTATCGATACGAATAGTTGGATAGGGTGGCTGAAGCGACCGAATCGTCAGGAGGATTGGTTTTATGCCTATTCGCTATCGAATTGGATGTATTTATCCGGATGTTGATAGCGCGGCTGGAGGCTGGGCTTATCTGCCACGAGGAGATATCAGGCGGCCAGTGTATCGGGTGAAGGAATCTGGGGTGGTTTGGCGGTCGAAGATGGGTTTGTGAATACAGGAACGTGGCTGGGCTGGCTGGCCGTGTATTCGGGGTCGAATTGGATGTCTCTGGATGAATGGATTTATGCAGCTGACCCGCAGGGTGCCGAAGGGGTCTGGGCATTTATTGAGCGATCCGAGGTGTGAGTCATTGGTGTTGTCGAAGTCCAGAACAGCTTAAGCTTTAGCATCGCATAAGTGTAAAGGTGTTATGTCTTCCATCGGCGTCGTCAAGGAATACAGGGCATAGAATAAGTCCGAGTCCAGAATCTGCATCGCACAGTAATACCCTTAGGACTTCAAAAAGCAGAACCGTCCATTGTCATTATCATGAGTGAGGAAGACGCTCAAGCCGGGAGAGTCCTTGAGTTGTTTATCCCGGGTTCGGGCAAATTGTTTCTGGTGGTTGGAATCAATCTTCAGTTTTGGGCGTCCGGATCAGAATGTCTTTAGCGGAAGCTCCGGCGGGAATGAAGGGCATGACATGCTCGGTATACGGAACGACGACGTCGAGAAGGAACGGGCCATCGTGGTCGATCATCTCGCGGATGGCTTCCCTAAGCTCGCTCTTTTTCCAGACCCGGCGGCAGGTTACCCCGAAGCCTTTGCAAATGGTTGGCCAATCTGGATACAGGTTTTCGAGGTTTTCGGGACCGCCAATATTATCGGGGTGACCGAGGACGGTGTGTCCCCGAACACCTTCGTAAAGGATATCTTCCCACTGAACAACCATCCCGAGGTGTTGGTTATTGAGGAGGAGGATTTTAACGGGGATCTTTTCCATGACCGAGGTGGCGAGTTCCTGCACATTCATCATGAAGGAACCATCTCCATCGATATCGACAACGAGACGATCGGGATTCGCGACTTTTGCCCCAAGTGCGGCGGGGAGTCCAAAGCCCATTGTTCCGAGCCCGAGCGAACTGATAAAGCTCCGGGGTTGATGGAATTTATAAAATTGAGCGGACCACATTTGGTGTTGTCCTACCCCGGTCGTGATAATCGCTTCACCCTTGGTTTCTTGGTAGAGCACATCAATGGCGTGTTGTGGTTGGATGTGTTTGTGCTCGTCGTATTGAAAGGGATACTCGGTATTCCATTCGGTTACTTGCTGAATCCAAGGCTCGATTGTCGCGGACTTTTTATAGCCGCGTTTTTTTGCGAGTTCACATAGGCGACGCAGAGCGTATTTTACATCCGAGTGAATCGGATATTTGACGGCGATATTTTTGTGGTGTTCGGATTTATCGATGTCGATGTGAACAATGGTCGCTCCGGGGGCAAATTTCTTAATTGCACCAGTGATCCGGTCGTCAAAGCGGGCACCAACGGTAAAGAGGAGAGAGCTTTCACAAACGGCCCAGTTTCCAGCGACGCCACCATGCATACCGAACCAACGGAGGCTTTGAGGATGATCTTCGGGGAATCCGCCGAGCCCCATTAAGGTCGTCGTGACCGGGAAGCCGGTGAGTTCGGCAAATTCTTTGAGTTCGGCATCGGCGCGGGCGCTGATGATACCGCCGCCAGCGTAGATGACAGGACGTTCTGCGTGTTCACACTCATCGAGAATGGCATTGAGTTCTGCGTCGCTTGCTTCCCAATGGGAGGTGTATCCACTGAGATCCATTTCAGCGGCCAGCGCTTTTTGAAGAGCTTCCCCGTCGATCTTCATTTGCTGAACATCTTTGCAGAGATCAATGACAACGGGTCCAGGGCGCCCGGATTCAGCGAGATAGAAGGCTTCTTTGACGATGCGTGGAATATCCTCGATTTTGAGAACGAGATAGCTGTGCTTAACGATCGGAAGGGTCATTCCGAAAACGTCGGTTTCTTGGAAAGCGCTTTTACCAATGAAGCTTTGAAAAACTTGACCGGTGATGGCGACAAGGGGGGTTGAATCCATCAAGGCATCGGCAATACAGGTTACGAGATTCGTGGCTCCGGGACCGCTGGTCGCCATGCAAACGCCGGCTCTACCAGTGGTGCGAGCATATCCGTGCGCCATAAAGCCACAGCCCTGTTCGTGACGGGGGAGAATGGTCCGAATCCGGTCTGAGCGCGTCAGGCTCTGGTGAATCTCCATCGATGCACCGCCAGGATAAGCAAAGATCGTATCGACGCCGACATTCTCGAGGCATTTGACGAAGAGGTCAGAGCCCTTAATGGGGCCGGTGATTTCGGTCTTTGCAGTTTGCGTGTTGGTTCGAGAATCGAGAGAGTCGGTTTTCATGGAAGGCAATTCGGTTGTCCTAGGATTTGCTTAAGGCAAAAGGAGGAAGAGTTGGGATGAGTTGGGAAAAGTGCAAGCGCACAAATTAAGAGAAATTCGATGTTTGCATCTTGGGAGAGGGGAATTCAACGTGGATCGATGGTGCGAGTGCTTTTTATCGGTGATATTGTCGGTCGTCCGGGACGTACGGCAGTGAAGGAACTGTTGGCTGACTATCGGACGGAAAATGCGATTGATATCGTTATTGCGAATGGAGAAAACGCAGCGGCGGGTTCGGGAATTCATGCGCCCATGGCACGCGATATTTTGAATTGGGGTGTGGATGGGATTACTTTGGGTGATCATTGTTGGGATCAACGCGGATTTACTCGGGAAATTGATGAAGTGGAAGGGCTCTGTCGTCCGGCCAATTTGCCGAATGGGGTTCCGGGTAAATCGTATTTAGTGGTCGAGCGGAATGGATTTCGCTTGGGTGTTTTTACCGTTTTGGGACGTCAGTTCATGAAAATTTCCTCGGACGATCTTTTTCACTCGGCACAAACAATGTTGGAGGAACACGGAAAGGAGGCGGACGCCTGGTTGGTTGAGGTGCATGCGGAAACGACCTCAGAGAAAATCGCGATGGGTTGGTTTTTGGATGGTCGGGCTTCAGCTGTGGTGGGCACGCACACGCATATTCCTACGGCGGACTGTCGGGTTTTGCCGAGAGGGACCGCTTATATCACAGACGTCGGGATGACGGGGCCCTATGAAAGTGTCTTAGGGCGATCCATACAGCCCGTGGTTTCTCGCTTTTTGGATGGATTACCCAGGAGATTTGATGTCGCGGAGAAGGATGTTCGGTTGTGTGGTGTCGTCATCGAATTTGTGGAAGGAGGCCGTGCACAGTCGATTGAGCGAGTGGAGCTCTTATTGCCTGAAAGTGCCTCGGCTTAGGCTTCGATTTGGGTTCTGAAGGCGGTCGGGTTTTCGGCTTTAAAAAAAGCGGTTCCGGCAACCAAGGTATCGACGCCAGCTTGTTTGCAGAGCGGTGCAGTCTTCAAGTCAATGCCCCCGTCGACTTCGAGGCGATAGTGGTGGTGTTTGCTGGTGCGCCATTGGGAAAATTGACGCATTTTTTCGAGAGTATCGGGAATGAAACTTTGGCCGCCGAATCCAGGCCAAACTGTCATGACAAGAATGAGATCGACGAGATCGAGAAAAGGGAGGGCGCTGGCGGCGGGAGTTCCTGGATTTAAGGCGATACCGCATTCGCAGCCGTTTGATTTGATTTGTTCCAGAATGGAACGGACATCGTGGTCGGGTTCGATGTGAATGGTGATGCCATTGGCTCCGGCTTGGACAAACGGTTCGATGTATTTATCGGGGTTGTCGAGCATGAGGTGGACATCAAAATAAAGGGACGTGTTGGCTGCGCGGAGGTCCTTGACGGTCTGGGGCCCAAAACTGAGATTGGGGACGAAATGGCCATCCATGATGTCGAGGTGTAACCATTGAGCCCCGGCATTTTCGACGACCGGAAGACCGGCGATGAGGTTCGCGTGATTAGCAGCGAGAATACTGGGCGCGAGAAGCGGTGGATGTGGGCTCATTAGGGTCAAGATTGTTGACTCTGCGCACTTGCTGCAAGCTTAGGTGGCTTGGCGGATCGATTTATTTCCGAGCGTTTACTCCCAGCGGTAGGCAATATGCTGACTGATTTGTTGTGCCAGATTGTTAATGAGTTGAAGCATTACTTGATACTCACTGTCGGGGAGACTTGGTTCTGCCAAAGCGGATGTCGTTGCTTTAAATTCAACGATTTCCTGGGTTCCCGTATCTTGATTGAGAATCGTTACGGAGCAGGAGAGTGCAACATCGAAGGAATAGCCGCGTCCTGTATCGCCCTTTTGGCTAGCGGCAATATTTCTTTGGTAATCGGTAATCGTTACCTGCAGAGATTGATCGGCCTCATCCTTATCGGCCGCGATTTGAAAGGTGCCGTTCGATGCAATTTGCGAGCGGATCGCTTGTGCTAAAGGCACACGGACTTGGGGAGCGGAAGATCGGTTGGTTACGGGTTCAAGATGAACCGAACGTGGACGATCCTGACCATTCGGTTGCCCCATTTGATAGTGGGAGCAGCCAATGGCCGTACTTAGGCAAAAGATGGCGAGGAGGATACGGATGGCCTTATTTGGGTTCATTGGCTATTCGGTGGTAATGTTTCCACTTGCTGGCGAAGTTTCCGCGTTTGCTTTAGCCGCCGCCGCATCGGCATCAATTCGAGTTAAGTCGCTTTGACGTTCGCGCCAGAAAAAGATCAAGTCGCCCCATGTGTTACGAGGTGGTTGGTAATTCGGGTCCGCTGCTGCTTTGACTTTGAATTCATCGATCCGTGCTAAATACAGGCGGGCGAGGTTTGCGGATTCAGATTCGGGGGCAATGGTGATTGCATCGTTAAAAAAGATTTCAGCGGCAATATACCAGTTCCGATGCAGGTAATAATATTCGCCGATAACCAAGCGACTTTTAGCATGGAGATTGCGCATTTCGTTGAGCCCTGCCTCTCCTTTTGCCACTCCTTCATTGGAGGGAAAAAGGACGAGAAAATCTTGGAAGTAGCTGATGGCTTCACGGGTAGATCCTTGATCGTAGAGTGCCCCATCGGCTAGATTACTGTAAGTTTCGGCCAATTGGAGGTAGGCGTCATCGGCCAAAACGCTGGAAGGGTAAAGATTGATGAGGCGATCCAGAGCATCAATGTTTTCGAGCGTATTCCCTAGGTGTTTATGGATTTTCGCCACGTTCATGAGGGCGAGCGGAGCCAAATCGTTGTAAGGCGCATTTGCGATGAGTACTTCAAAGTAGGTCACTGCCCGCTCGTAAGCACGAAACGGAATAATCCAGGCCCATCGAACTCCGTTGCCGTCGGCGTTAGCCAAAGCGACTTTAAATTGGTAAAGGACGACCTGATTGAAATGGGGAGAATCGGGATAGACCTGAAGCAGCTTATAAAAGGCAATGTAGGCGTTTTTCCAGTCCTTTTTATTGAACTTTATTTCGCCATATCTGAAGAGGGATTCAGCGGCATAATCGGAGCCAGGATAATCCTCCCAAACCTTCTCGAAGTTTTTGGCGGCTCGCCGCAATCTTCCTTTGCTATTGGCCTCGACTGCTTTTTCGTAGTAAGGCTTTGCCTCTGCGGTTTGAATTTCTGCAGGTACCAGATTCTTATCATTGCCGAAGGGCCACCACCAAGCTCCATGGAGTACGGGTGCGGCGAATGTGAGAATGAGGAAAAAAGTGATCAGGCGTTGCATAGAGAAAATACGAATTAATGCCATTTGATGAGAGCAGCTGCCCAGGTGAGTCCGCCACCGAAGGCAACCATGAGAATATAATCACCTGATTTGAGGTGACCCTCTCGATAGGCTTCATCGAGAGCGATAGGAATGGAAGCTGCAGAAGTGTTCCCAAAGCGGTCGAGATTGATGACGAACCGAGATAGATCAATGTTCATCCGCTGTGCGAGTGCTTCAATAATCCGTGTATTCGCTTGATGAGGAATGACGACGTTGATGTCTTCGGGGGTCAATCCAGACTCTTCGATGATTTTGATTGCACTGGAGCACATGACGCGAACCGCGTGCTTAAAGACCTCGCGGCCTTGCATGTGGATCGTGTTCATCGAGAGCTCGATGTTTTCGACCGTGGCAGGGCTTGCGCTGCCACCACCGGGAACACATAAAATGTCGGTTGCGCTGCCATCGGCTCCCAGCAGGGTATTGATAATACCCGTATTTGGCTCGTCTTCGAGACTGAGAACGATGGCACCTGCTCCATCGCCAAAGAGAACGCAAGTGGTGCGATCTTTCCAGTTGGTGATACTACTGAGCTTTTCGGCCCCGATGACGATGGCATGTTTGTAGCCATGCAAGAGCATGAGCGCTCGTGCAATATCCATGGTGTAGATAAAACCGGAGCATGCCGCTTCGATATCGAATGCGGGAATCTTCCCTAGGCCGAGCTTTTGTTGGACAAAGCATGCTGTATTCGGAAAAGGCATGTCAGGTGTGACTGTGCCGACGATGATAAGTTCAATTTCCGATGCATCTAATCCAGAGGCATCGAGGGCGCTTTTGGCTGCTTTGGCTGCGAGATCACTGGTTGATTCGTGCTCATCTGCAATACGGCGTTCGCGTATACCGGTCCGGGTGCGAATCCACTCGTCCGAAGTTTCGACCTTTTTGGAAAGGTCATCGTTAGTGAGGATGCGTGAAGGTAGGTATGAACCCACACTACGAATGATCACCGATTTTTCGGAAGGTAAAGTCATGCTAATTTCTAAGGAAATGGTCAGCTAGACGTTTGCTCGGTTTGGTGTCAAGGATGTGAACTTCCCGGAGTTTATTTGTCTGCTTCATCTTCGATCGATTCGTTGCGAATGGTCTGGTTGGCGGCGGTAATATTTTTGGTGATGTGGCGATTCATTTCGTTTTTGACGACGACCCCAGCGATACGGATGGCATTGGCAATGGCTTGCTTGCTCGAAGATCCATGGGCTTTTAACACGGTTCCACCCAATCCGAGGAGGGGAGCGCCTCCGTAGACATCGGGGTCAATCCGTTTTTTAATATCAGCAGAAGCTCCCTTGAGGAGTAGTGCCCCCAGTTTACGAGGGAGTGTGCGGGTAAACTCTTCTTTCATAATCGTACGAAGCGTTTTCCAAAGTGCTTCGCAGGATTTGAGGGTTACGTTCCCCGTAAAGCCGTCGGTAACGACAACATCGACCTTGTTGCTGAAAAGGTCGAATCCTTCGACCAAGCCACAATAGTTGATTTGATCACTGATTTTCTGGAGAAGGAGGTCGGTTTCGTTGGTGAGGTCGTTTCCTTTACCGCTTTCGGTTCCGATCGAGAGTAGGCCGACGCGTGGGTTTTCAATGCCGAGTGCGTCCCGCGCGTAATCGCGGCCGAGGACGGCGTAGTGGACTAGGTTTTCCGGCTTGCACTGTGGATTGGCTCCACCGTCGAGAAGAACAAAGTGATGATTGTAGCTCGGCCAGACCGTCGCGAGCGCGGGTTTCGATACACCGGGGAGAGGTCGAAGGCGCAGTGTGGCGCAGGCCATGAGACTTCCGGTATTCCCACAGCTGACGGCGGCAGAGGCGGTCCCGATCTTGACGAGTTCGACCGTGCGTACGAGCGAGGCGTCTTTTTTCTGTTTGAGGCTTTGAATAGGTTTTTCATCCATGCCGATAACTTCGGAGGCATGAAAAACGGAGATCCTCGGATCGTCGGCGATGCCGGCGGTGATGAGGATGGGATTCAAGAGATCCTCGTTCCCAACAATGATGACACCGTCAAGGACGTCGAACTGTTTGAGTGCAATCGCGACACCAGCAATTACTTCTTCGGGGCCCTTGTCGGCACCCATGGCATCGACTGCAATTTTTCGCTGATTGATTTGTGGCATCTATGTAAAAAAAAAGCGACCCAATGCAGGTCGCTCAAGCTTGAATTATAAAAGTAATTCTTTACTGATCGACTTCAATCACCTGACGACCTCTGTAAAGGCCGTTTGCGGGATTGACGCGATGCGGGCGGAAGGTAGTGCCATCAGTCGGATCTTTGGCAAGTTCCGGCTTGGTGAAACGGTTTGCGCCGCGACGTTTGCGCGAGCGGGCTTTGGATTGTTTACGTTTTGGTTGGCCCATGATGTTTTCTCGTTGGAGATAAAGATAAAAATGAAAAAACAAACTGAGAAGGAGGGCACGGGTCAAGGAAATCCTCTTGGATTTCGGTTAATTTTTAAAAATAAGGCAAAAAAGGCCTTTAGCGCATGAAAATCAGGACGAGTGCTGCAATGATCAGGCGATACCATGCAAAGAGTCCCAGTCCGTGTTTGGAGAGGTAAGCAACCAACCATTTCACGGCGATGATGGCGAAGAGGAAGGCGACAATGGTTCCGAAGAGAACGGGGCCAGGGGCGAGAATGGCAACCATATCCGATCCGTTTTTCAGGCATTTGTATCCTGCGGCTGCGCTCAAGGTGATTAATCCGAGCAGGAAAGAAAATTCGGCCGATCGCTTGGCATTGAGTCCCGAGAGGTAACTACCGACAATAGTCATCATGGAGCGGCTGGTTCCAGGCCACATGGCAACACATTGCATCAGGCCGATGAAAAGGCATTGTTTGTAGGACAAATCGTGGAGATCGGGACCCTCATCGGGGGCGCTTCCGTGGCGATGGCGGTACCATTCGGCTCCCCAGATAAGGATTGAGCCAAAGGTGAGGGCGATGGCTATGGGGATGGGGGAGAACAGCATCCGCTCGATCCAGTCATTGAGAAGGAGTCCAATGACAACAGCAGGCATGAAGGCGACGAGCAGATTGAGGACGAGGCGGAGGCCTTCCGGGTCGCGTCCGAGGAGTCCATTGCCCATTCGAAAAAGCCGTTTCCAGTAAAGGAGGACAACCGCGAGGATCGCCCCGATCTGAATGACGATGGCATAGGCGTCGACTGCCATTTTAAGAGTGAACGGTTCTCCGTTTTTTCCTCGGTATGGGGAGCCATCTGCGGTGGGGATGGGCGTTTCGCTGTCGAGCCCGAGGAGTGCATTTGTGAGAATGAGGTGGCCTGTGGATGAAATGGGCAAGTATTCGGTAATCCCTTCGACTGCTCCGAGGATAAGGGCATCGAGATAGTTGAGTTGTCGGGTTTCGAGCGCCTCGGTGGTTGAGGGATCGACGGGCAGGGGGCTTTCGGTTTTTGCAGAAAGGCCGTGCAGTGACAGGAAAGCGAAGAGAAAGATGCTCGCAAAGTGGCGGTGTGGAACTCCCATGGGTAGGGTTTTCTAGAGTGCGGATGGGTGAGGGCAAGCGATGTTTCTGTTTTTTGCTTGATGCGATGACGGTACAAGGGTTCTTTGCGAGGCTATGAGTTTGCTAGCATCTTTAAGTGGAGAATTGGAAGGAATGCGCGACTTGGATACTGCTGAGTCGGAGGCGGCGGCCTTGGCCCTGGCGGGAGATGAGGCCTCGTTTGAAGAAAAAAAGCGATTTCTTGAGCGTTTACGTGAAAAAGGTGAAACGGTTGAAGAGGTAGCGGCGTTTGCGCAGGTTTTCAGGGGACTGGCTCGTGATCCGGAGCTGGGAGAAGTGGCCTCTAGGGCGATTGATATTGTCGGGACTGGCGGGAGCGGTTCTTCGGGTTATAATGTATCGAGTGCTTCAGCCGTTGTCGTTGCTGCGATGGGGGTTCCCGTTTTAAAGCATGGAAATCGGGCGGTGACCTCACAAAGCGGGTCGGCGGATTTTCTCGGATTATTGGGACTTCCGATACAGGAGGATGCGGCCGTATTGCGGAAATCGGTTGAGGTCTTGAACTTTTGTTTTTTCTTTGCGCCAGCTTTTCATCCGGCCTTTAAGGAAATCATGCCTGTGCGCAAAGCGCTGGCGGAGGAAAAGACGCGAAGCATCTTTAATATTCTTGGGCCGTTAATTAATCCGGCAAAACCCAAGTATCAGCTCCTTGGGGTTTTTGCTCCTGAATGGGTTCCGCTCTTGGCCGATGTATTGACTGCAGTTGGTGTAAAACGGGGTTTGGCTGCTTGCTGCGAATTCGAGGGAGGGGTGTTGATGGATGAACTGACCTCTGCGGGTCAAAATCGAGTGGCTGGAATTGGCTCTTTGGGTGGCTTTGATGCGATTGACTTAAAGGCAGTTGGGGTTTCTCCGTCGGAGTTAAGTGTGATTCGGGGTGGTTCGCCTGCGGAGAATGTTGCTTTGTTTGAGGCAATGATTGCGGGTGGGGGACGGCCGGGATTGGTGGAAACAATTGCATTGAATGCCGGAGCGGCTTTGTGGATTGCGGAGGCGGCCCCCGATTTGAAAGAGGGGGTGGCGATGGCCCGTGATTGTTTGCAAGGTGGGCGAACGGCAGAATGGGTGAGTCATGCCCGGGATTTTTACGCGGAGCTTTAGATTATGGGACAATGGTTTGGAACCGACGGGATTCGAGGTGCGGTGGATTCAGCTATTTTCGGTGACCCTTTCTTGACTGCCTTTGCCCGTGGATTAGTTCGATACCTGCATTTGACCTCAGGTTCGGATTCAATTCGGATTGTGATTGGGCGAGATACACGGGCTTCCGGCACGCGCATCGTTGGTCTTTTGTCCGAAGTATTAGCGAGCTGTGGTGTTGAGGTTTTTGATGGTGGGATTGTTCCGACCCCAGCGGTGGCGATAGGCATCAATGAGTGCGCGGCTCATCTGGGGATTGCGGTGACGGCCTCGCATAATCCGGCGAGCGATAATGGGCTGAAATTATTCAATGCGGATGGCTGTAAATTTTCGGTAGAAGAAGAGACGATGATCGAAGAAGCGATTGCCGTTGAGTTGTGCGATGAGCGTTCGGATGGAAACGAGCATCGTCGGGGAAGCATTCAATCGATCGATTTACTCCATCAATATATTCAGTATGTTATCGGGTTGAAACGTTATCCGAATTTAAAAGGGATGCGCATTGTTTTGGATACGGCAAATGGTGCCGCATGTGTGAGTTCGGCCAATGTATTGAAACAGCTAGGGGCGGAGTTGATTCAGGTGGGACATCATCCAGATGGGTCGAACATCAATGAACTGGTGGGGAGTGAACACCCTGAGAAACTGGGGCGGCGCGTGGTCGAAGAGGGCGCGGTTTTAGGGATTGCTCATGACGGAGACGGGGATCGCGTCGTGATGGTGGATGGAACAGGAAAGGTCCTGCCTGGGGATACCTTTCTTGGCATATTGGCACTTCATCGACTGAAGGAAAAAGCACTTTCGATGAACACACTGGTTGTTACGCAGATGAGCAATTTGGGATTGGATCGGGCCATTGAGAAGGCGGGCGGAACGGTGGTGAGAACGGGAATAGGGGATCGGGAAGTTTTTTACGCGATGATTGAGGGAGGGTATGAGTTGGGTGGTGAGTCGAGTGGACACATCATTGTTCGATCCTGTTTGTCGACGGGAGATGGGTTGATTGCTGCGTTGGAGGTATTACGGATTCTTTGCTTGAGCAAAGACACCCTTCAGCGCTGGTCGAAGCGGATAAAACTATTTCCAAGCCGCTTGGTGAGTTTGAAAGTAAAGGAAAAGAAGGACCTTGAATCGATTGCGTCGTATCAAGAACGGAGCGCGGCGGTGGTCAAACAATTGGGCACCCGTGGCCGTTTATTGGTTCGGTATTCAGGAACAGAGCCCAAACTCAGATTATTGGTTGAGGCGGAAACGGTCCAGCTTGTGGATACGGCGATGACTGTTCTCGAAAATGCGGTTCGGGATGTGCTTGAAGTTATCGATTGATGCAATAAAAAGCTAACCAATTTAAAAATTGCCATAACATGCGCTTGGATAGATGCTGAGCCAATGCATGAAATGGGCTATGAAGAGTTGGAGTCGCGAGTGCGAAAACAGTATGAGAAAGCTTTGGATGCGTTGGTTCTGGGGGACCGGATGTTTGCCCGGACGGTATTAGGCGAAGTCCTCAAACGAGAGCCCGGTTGCTTTGATGCCCGGAGATTATTGAGGCAGGCGCAGGTAGCTGGGATCAAGGAATCGTTTATTCAACGTTTGTTGAAAGGAGTAAACCAATTGCTTTTTATCGGATGCAAAGGCCATCGATTCGCACAGAAAAAGCCGGAAAGAGCGATTCATGCCTGCGAAGTTTTTCTCGAGAAATGGGGCCCGGATCGTGTGGTTCTTCGGTTGATGGGAAAGGTCGCTTTGGAGTTGAATTGGAGTCGAACGGCGATTACGGCATTTGAGGCTTGGCTTGAGATGGAAGACTCATCGATTGAAGCGCGTTTCTTGCTGGGACTGTCTCTTGAGCAGTGCGGGGACGATGTCGAAGCGATTCGCGTAGTCGAACGCCTAGTGGAGATTGCACCTCAGCATATTCAAGCTCAGGCCTTGCTCAAACGTGTTTCCGTGCGTGCATCGCTAAAAAACGGGAAATGGATGAGTCGGGTTAGTGAGTGTCATTAAAAAATAAATACGCAGCGATTGTCTTCCAAGGGACTTAATGATCGTCGCCTTTTTCGGTGTTATCCTTGAGCGTCATCTCGTGGGGGAGAATCGAGTAGTAGGTTCCAATCCAAAGCTGTTTTGCATATTTAAAGGTGATGAAGGGGATGATAATCACTCCGGTGATGGCGATATAAATAGCGGTGGAGTATGCAAGGATTTCAAGAATGGCGAGGATAGCGATAGGGAGGACCCAGAAGATACAGGTGATTGCATAGGAGAGGGGAACGCTTCCATAGCTCCAGCCGTCTTCGAGTTCCAATGGTAGGCCGCATTTGGGGCATCGATCAAGGAGTCGGAAGAAAGAGCGAAAAATGTGATCATGGGCACAGCGTGGGCAATGGCCGGTTGCTCCTCGAATAAACGCTTTTTCACGTGAAATTTCCATAAAGGAAAGATCATGGGATGGGAGAACGGAGGACAAGCTTTATAGGCCGTAGTGAATCTGGGCTGTGTGGATACGTTTATTTTGAGGGAGGAACTTACTGCGGGTCGTGTATTGGCGTGGAGGGGTGAACAAAAGAGTGGGGGATATATTGAGGATGAAAATTGGAGGAACCGATTCTATCGGTCCGTATCAGCTCGCACTTTTATTCACACTCTGGCGTGAGGGGATTTCATTTTATAATTGTGTTACCGCGGTAAAAATACGTCAGTAGACGGAGTGCATATGCGAAAAATCCTTCAACTATCTTTAGCCTTTTTTAACATAATGGGAATAAACAGTATTGTTAATGCGGTTGATGAGGATGCCGTTGGTTCCGCTAAGTATGTCGCCTTTCTTTTTGATGATGGGCCGCATGAAACGAATGGAATTCGAATATGTGATATAGCGGGCTCCAAGGGGGTTTCTGTTTCCTTCGCGCAGGTGGGCAAAAATATCGTTAAGTTTCCGGAATTAACGAAACGAGCGGCCGAGTTGGGACATCAAATTGTCAATCACAGTATGAATCACCGGAAACCACCGGAAATCGATTTGGAGGCGCTTCGAAAGGAGATCCTGGATCCTGTTGCCGTATTCATAGAAACCTTGGGCAAAGGCCCTGACTTGTACTGGGCACCTTATCTCATGCTGGATGATCGGATGTATTCGATTATCGAGGAAGGCGGCATGGAGTTATTGGATGTAAAGAAATTTAAATTCGCGAATACGCGGGATTCGGATCATAAGCATATTTTCCGTAAAGATATTCTGGAACGGGGGACGGCTGAAATTATCCCTCGTGGAACCAAGGCAGAGGAACTGCGATTGGTGTTATGCCATGAGTGGAGAGATGATACTGTTGCGGTCCTTGCGGAAATGATCGATGCGTATCAGGAAGCAGGCTATGCCTTTGTTACGGTCGGTGAATTGAATGATTTGTATCGAGCGAAGCATCCTTGATTATACCCGTTTTCGGTGATTTTTAAATTAGCCTCCCCTCACGATGAAATTATTCTACCCCTTCCTGTTTCTATTATTGATGAATACCCTATTTGCTACGCCAGAAGGCAAGACGGTCCCAGTGGTGGATCAAGCTTGGGTTGCTGAGCGGTTGAGTGCTACGGGGCGGCCTCGGCTGATCTGGAAAACAGGTGATGAAGCATTGATTCGAGAGCGGATGGCTCAGGATGAAAATACGAGGCTTTACTATAGCCTGTTGATTACGCAGGCCGATGAGCTATTGGGACTTCCTGTGTCGGAGCGCATACAGACGGGGCGAAGGTTGTTATCGATTTCGCGCCAGGCACTCCAGCGCACGACAATACTTGCTTTTGCCTGGCGATTGACGGCGGAAGAAAAATACGGGCAACGCTTGGATGAAGAATTGCGAGCTGTTTGCGCTTTTTCCGATTGGAATCCGAGTCATTTCCTCGATGTGGCCGAGATGTCGATGGCGGTTGCTTTAGGCGTTGATTGGGGGCGTGGGGGATTGAGTTCAGAGACGGTGGCGCTGGCTAAGTCGAGTTTGTTGGAAAAAGGGCTTAAAGCGAGTTTACCCGAGAAGCACAGTCACTGGAAAAATGTGAAAATGAATTGGAATCAAGTGTGCCACGGAGGGATGACGGCGGCGGCACTGGTTTGTTTTGAGGAGGATCCTGAGCTGTGTGTTCGGATCATTAATCGGATGCTCGAAGGGTTGCCCCATGTGCTCGAGACCTATGGGCCTGATGGGGTTTATGTGGAAGGTGCCTCTTATTGGGAGTATGGAACTGGCTATAATGTTCTTCTTTTTTCACTCTTGGAGAGTGCCTTGGGAACGACATTTGAGATGGAAGCGTATCCGGGGTTTATGGAAAGTGCGGATTTTGTGAATCAGATGCATGGGCCGAGTGGGGCGCT
>Ga0115559_1001388_pt1 | contig 15937 bp, 16 predicted proteins | sample COGITO_mtgs_1105_3_FD_87281 | JGI IMG/M metagenome (GOLD analysis project Ga0115559, IMG submission 87281) | Pelagic marine microbial communities from North Sea - COGITO_mtgs_110506 | ecosystem: Environmental > Aquatic > Marine > Epipelagic | place: Germany:Helgoland, sampling site Kabeltonne... | reverse complement strand
CTGGAGAATACTGACCCTGTTTCAAAATCTCAACCAGCTTTGCACCACGAGTCAACTGTTGTCTAGTTGCAGCATCTAAGTCTGACGCAAACTGAGCAAATGCTTGAAGTTCACGATACTGAGCAAGAGACAAGCGCAACGTTCCAGCAACATCTTTCATTGCAGGAATCTGAGCAGAACCACCAACACGAGAAACTGAAACCCCAACGTTTACAGCCGGACGAACACCTTGGTTGAACAAATCTGATTCCAAGAAAATCTGACCATCGGTAATCGAAATAACGTTTGTTGGAATGTATGCAGATACATCACCAGCTTGTGTCTCAATGATTGGCAACGCTGTTAAAGAACCAGCACCATCACGATCAGACATTTTTGCCGCACGTTCTAACAAGCGAGAGTGGATGTAGAATACATCACCAGGATAGGCTTCATGACCAGGAGGACGACGCAACAACAATGACAACTGACGATAGGCAGTTGCTTGTTTTGACAAGTCATCGTAGATGCAAAGAGCGTGTTGACCTGGATTGTCAGCGTTGGCTGGTTTTCCATCAGCACCGTTATCACGGAAGTATTCACCAATGGTAACACCAGTGTATGGAGCTAAGAACTGCAACGGAGCGGCTTCAGAAGCACCCGATACAACTGCACAACTGTATTCCATAGCGCCGTATTCTTCTAGTTTCTTAACAACTTGTGCCACAGTTGATTGCTTTTGTCCGATTGCAACATAAATGCAGTGAATCTTCTTCAATGGGTCATTTACAAATTCTTTCTGATTGATAATGGTATCGATACAGATTGCCGTTTTTCCAGTTTGACGGTCACCAATAACCAACTCACGTTGACCACGACCAATCGGAATCATTGCGTCAATTGATTTGATACCAGTTTGTACTGGTTCATGTACAGATTTACGACGAACAATACCAGGTGCTTTGATTTCAATCGGAAGTTGTGGCAGTTCTGAACCTTTCTTACCGGTCAATGGGCATGTCAGTTCACCTTTTCCATCAATCGGTTGGCCCAAAGAGTTGACCACACGACCGAGTAAGGCTGGACCTACTGGAATAGATACAATCTCACCAGTTGAACGTACTTGGTCACCTTCTTTGATGTCATGATCTGAACCAAAAATAGCGGCACCAACATTGTCCTCTTCCAAGTTCAAAACCATTCCTTTCAATCCGCCAGGGAAGTCCAACATCTCACCGGCTTTTGCATTGCGCAAACCGTGAATGCGGGCAATTCCTTCTCCAACTGAGAGAATGGTTCCGGTGTCAGATACGCTGACACGCTCGTTGTAATTCTTAATTTGATTTTTCAGGATTTCACTGACTTCGTCTGCTCGAATCTTCATTGGGAGTCCTTGTGTTTAGTGTAAAATAATAATTATAATGATAAATTGTGGTGTAATAGTAGGGGTTGTTTAGCGATTTAACAACGCACCCTTCATGTCTTGAATCTTGGAAAGTACTGTGGCATCATAGGTTCGATCACCTACTTTTGCCCAAACACCACCAATTAATTCTGGTCTAATATCAAACTCAACGATGAGATTGTCACTGGCGATTTTTAGCGACTGTGCCAGTGTCTCTACGATTTCGGTTTGTTCTGAGTCGCTGATGGAAGTCGCGGTACGTACACTTGCTCTTACACGCCCGGCTTTGGTATCTGCCATTGTTTGAAAGATATCAGAGATTTCATTTTGAAGCCCCAATCTATCTTTGTCCAACAGAACATAAATAAAGTTTTGAACGATTTGGTGTAATCCCAACTTTTCACAAACGACATTAACGACTTGCTTTCGCTCTTCTACTTTGAATATAGGAGTGGTTAACGCTGTCAGTAGTTCGTCGTTATTCAAAGATAAGGTTTGCGTGAAACTTTTAACTTCTGTATTGAACTGCTCTACAAGATTCAGTTCTTCTCCAAGAGCGAACAATGCACGTGCATATCGTTTGGCTAGTGAACCATTAGACATTTGTACCTTCCTTTTCCACTGCGCGAATAAAGGTTGTTTTGAATCGTTTTTGGTCGTCATCTGTGATGTTTGACTTGACCAGTTCTTCAGCAATTGTCAGTGCAATTTCTACACTTTCTTCTTGAAGTTCTCTTTTGGCTCTTGAAAGTTCATCTTGGATGGAACGTTTTGTGCTTAGTTCGATACGCTTTTCTTCGTTTTCCATTTGCTCTTGCAATGCCAATTTCATATCTGAAATGTCTTCGTCTGCTTTGGAGTGGATGTCAGCCACCTTTTGTTCCAGTTCTTGGTATTCTTTTTCCACTTCTTCGAAATGCGCTTGGGCTATTGATAGTTCTTTTTGACCTTTTTCCAATTCGTTCTTAATCGTTTCGGCACGTGTTCTCAGCATTGGTTTGATTGCTTTGGTATAGAGGTATGTAAGGCCCACCAATAGAATAGCGATGTTAACGAACTGAGGTACTGGATCAATAGGTCCACCAGATGCGTATGCTACCCTACTGCTTGTCAGTAGGCAACAGAGTACAATACCTTGAGGTAGCGATTTGAATAGTAGTTTTGACATGCCTTCCTCGATGCGAGTGTGCGTGAGTTCAATAGTTCTCTTGTCTTTTCGATTATGCAATATTGCGTCCAATGATCTTTCCAGCAATTTCGTTTGCAAAGTTCTCTGCTTGAACACGAACTTCCTGTCTTGCAGCGGACTTTTCGATAGCGATTTCATTGATGGCTTCTTTGATGACACCTTCAGCAACTTGTCGCTTTTGGTATACAAACTCATTGTACTCTTCGACCAGTTCTTGTCTTACAACAGCGCGCTTGTCAGAGGCCGCTTTCAAAGCGGTGTTGATTTCGCTTAATATTTCAGATTTCTTTGTTTGAATCTCTGCTTCAAGTTCTTTGGCTGTACCAGTAGCACCAGAAGAGGCGTTCTCACGTCCTTCTAAGTAGTCCATCATTGGGTTAAATGCAATGAAGTACAGCGCAACTATGGTAACAATAAACGGTAGGAACTGAAGTGCGACAAGTGTAAGATTTGGAATAATATTCATGAGAAGCGTCCAAAATTAAGTACGAATATACAATCAGGTGTGAACAGTTATCATAAATTTTCTATTGTGTCAAAAGATCCAATCCATTTAGGATCATCACAACTGTATCGAAAATGACAGGATTCCCTCGATCGATTTACTGAATGTCCAAAATTAATAAAGGGACTGTTTGTGTTTCGGTTTCGAGTAGGGTTTCAAAGTCACTTTGACTGCGTTGAATGTTCAAAGAAAAACAGGCTCCCAATCCAAATGACAGGTGCTGCTTAACGGGAATTAGTACAGCGATAGGTATCCTAAACCGTGTATAGGCAGTCTCTGCCTTTTTATTTTGTATCTGCGCATCAACATCGCTTTGTTCTGATGCCGTATACTCTGATGACTGTTGTACAACAAATGGTATATTCGTAAAACCACCAAACCCTATAAGCCAAGTCAATTCCTCAGACCCAAATCGTCGTTCTATCTCTGCCCCAAGAGTCATTTCTGTAAGACGAGTTTGAAGGGAAGACTCCGCAGTATTGGACTGTGTGTAGGAACTATTGTACAGAAAGCTACCTTTCAACGTCCAATCGTCCGTTTGCCATTTGAGCCATGGAGTCCATTGGATGTATTGAGTGTGCAGTTCATCGTTTCCTATTTGTGGGCTTGCTTCAAGACGCAATCCCCATGTCGACGTATCAACAGTCGTATCGGGTTCTGCGTGTACCCATGAAATTATGGCATTGAGTATGATTAGCATCATTTTGCTCCCAAAATGGAACGTACGACTGGTTTACGAAGTAAATACAAGGTGAATAATCCAAATGGAATGCCAATGGGCCACGTCAAAGGATACAGAAAGGCAAATCCTATTGGGAAAAATCGCATTGGATGTTTTGACAGTGTTGCAAGTTCAGGATTGTTTCGATGAGATAGAAATCCACCAACCAATCCAAATAACCCTAGTCCTATCGATATTACAACGACGACCAAGTACATGCCGTCTTTACTTCCGCGAACAACGCTACCACTACTCATCATAACAAGAGTGAACATTCCATTGACCAATGCAAGAAGTCCCATCAACATTCCAATATAGGAAACCCACAACAGAAAGTTTACAGCTGGTTCTATGATGACCATTGCTGAAGAGTGTTCTTGACTTGCCAATCCTTGGTCGCCCAGAATCTGCCCTCGACCTTGTCCTGCTTCTATCGTAAATTGGTGTTGGCTTTGAATGGGTGTCGCTGGATTTATAGGATGGTGGTTTGGATTGGTTTGGGCAGTGGCTTGAGGCTGTGAAAATGTTGGTGTTGGTAGAGATGAAGGTGTGTTTTGCTCTGTAGAGGCTTCGACAGGTCCTTTCCAAAGGCCTTCTTGAACTGCAGTGTTGAGATTTAACCCACGATGCAGTCGTTGTCCTACAAAGGATAGAAATGTTGGTGGGGGTTCAATGATGGGGTGGCTTAGCATTTCTTGAAGATCAATAGAGGAGATGCTTTCTCGTCGTTTGCGTTTTTGAATGAACGATATTGTAGATTGAACAATGGCTTTGTGAATGTCTTCGACGATAAACATAGGTTGATTAGAGTTCCAAGGGAACAATCTAGAGAATGCCATTTCATCCGAACGTAGAAGTATACAAAAAGACAATCTTGGGTCATTGACCAATCTTACTTCATATTCATAAGAACCATCTGCGCGATACCATTCACCATTTGTATCTAAGGACAATGATATTAATCTCAAGCCGAAATGACTCGCTGGGTTTAACAAATTAGAATAATCGATCCCGCGTCCTTTAATCCTTGGATATGACTCAGGTGCCAAACTGATATCTTCCCATCCCAAACTCATCAGTCCTCGCAACAACCAAGCATAAGGATCTGCCAACTGAGCAAAAGCCGCAGGAACTGTCATGGTAGTTCCAAAAAGGGTACAAGTGTTGGATGAAGAGGAACAATGCCGTTTGCTGGAACATAAACCCAGTACGGATAGTCATACAATTCTCCATCCACATCCAATTCAATCGTAAGTTCTGTTAATCCTTCTGGAACATTAAAAACAGCATATTGACCAGAGTCTCCAGTCATGGTGCTTTCAACTATGTCTTCTTCATTAGTGTCCTCTTCATTATCATTGACCATCGGGAGATAGCATCCTTCGTAGGATTCATCTTCGTTTTGTGTAGCGGTAGCGGTCGCAGTAGTCAACGATGGCAAGTCTTCGACCAGTGATCCTGAAATATACAATTTGGCTTGACCTTCAATGAATCCTGTTGTGGTACTTTCATTCTCTGTACAGGTCGAAAATTGTTCTTTGACAGCTGTGACTTCGTCAAATGTTCGTACCCACAATGTACCATTTGGTACTGCATATGGTCCTTCTCCAGAATAGCCCGTAAATGAAGTTGGTGGATGGGCGTCACTTGAAATGATGACGAAAAACTCTTGGAATGGTGGAATGTTGGTCTCAAAAGAACCGTCTTCTTCACCTGTGAGTTCTGTCAACAACGAGCCATCCCATGCTCGAATCTCAATACTGGGATTGGGTACGACTTCTTGATTGTTGTCCGTAATCGTTGCGATGATCGAAGCAGACATCGTAGGTAGACATCCAAGGGTTAGGCTAAGTAGTAAGGCATTCATTCGAAATCCTCTTGGGGTAGTGCATAGTAGAGGGCAGACAGAATGTCTCCGTCTTGTGGAGCATACTGTGTTTGTATGACTGCTCCAGTTTCCAATGTAACTTGTAATGTGAGTGGTTTTGCTGGAAGATTCCATGCAAAAAACCAATCTATACCGGTATCAATTGATGTACTGATGAGTCCAGTTGAAAGTTGAGAGAATGTGTAGACGGGGTACTCTTGATCTTCATCAAAAATCTCAATACTGACATTGATCCATTCTTCTGGACGAAACGGTTCTCCCCATAAATGTACAGGTCCTTCTAAGGGTACATCTACTGTGTTCGCAAAGGAATCCAAAAATGCATTTCCAAATGAATCCTCTAGTGCAAACAATCCACCCGGTAACCATGTTGCATCTTTACTTGGGCTTTGACCGTTCCACAGCATTGTGATGCTGTTTGGACTACCTACGCGTAAACCAATCGGTTGGTTGAGCCATTCAGTTTCCATGGCCAGTCTTTGATAATTAGAGGGGCGCCCATTTGGGATTTCTCCAGAGGTTAAAAAATCTCCAGATCCATTTAAGATTTCAATGGTGGCATCTTCCAAAGCTATCATACCCTCTTCAGACTGCTGAAAGAGGTATCCCTCCCAGAATATAGAAGTCTCTTCGGAGGTGCAGGCGAACATCATTGATAGGAGTGCTATGGTCATAATCATAGTCATAGTCTATAGAGTAAAATGTTAAGGATACAAGGTTTGCAATACGGATCGAGAGCGAATCCCTCTTTCTACTGTATGTTCTATCATTTCCGTAAGCAACCACGTAGAAGAACGTTTATTGCTTTTGTGAAGAGACAAGGTACTTTCCCAATAGCTCGTCATGGGTTGATGCAATAGATTGTGAACTTCAGAAGCCCAATGTGGTGGGGTATGAAAGATGTGTGCTGTAGGTATTTGAGGTTGATGCTGTAAACATTCTTTATGAACCATACTTCCTTGCGCTGTATAGAAATAGCGGTCTTGATTGATCGGATTGCCACAGAGTGTACACGTTCTCAGTTGTGGGGTATGTCCACAAATTGCCAACGCTTTGACAGCAAATCCATTCAATACGGCAGAGCCTGGTGTTGGCATTTCTTTAAGTCGATCGATGGTGTGTTTGAGCAGGCCATGTAGTTTTGGGTTTGGGTCATCTGAAATGGACAATGTACCAGTGACCTCACAACAATATTGCATCGTACTCAGTTTAAGTAGATCCTTTCGAATTATACTGGTACTTCCCAACTCTTGTATACCTTTGATGAGCCATAAGTCATTCTTTGGTGGGATTAGCGTCACTTCTAGAGTATGTCCAACTTCAAGCAGTCCCAGCCATTTGTGCTTGTGACTCCGAATGCGTTTGGCAATTGCAGATATTAGACCACGTTCTTTGGTAAACAGTTTGACGATGCGATCACTTTCACTGTAATTGACAAAACCGATTACAATACATTCAGACAGTATGACTTCTTTCATGTTGACACTCACAGCTTATTAAAGGGATATGGTACGATAAATTGTTAATGATGGGACTGCATGTCAGTCGTATATTCTAAACGAAAGAAGAGTCTGAATGTAGACAGAATCGGACAGATTAATGGGTGTTTTTGGCAAAGAAATATGTTGTGTTGGTAGTTCGTCAATCACACAAGAGAATGATTCTCCACGCGAGAGTGTTCGCTGAAGTACATCCTCAAAGAAATGAAGTATACAGTGTCTTTGTGTGACTTATAAACCCAAAACAACAACACATGTTGAAAAATAGATCAAAATGGCCAGTAAGTCAATCGAAGAGGTCACAAATGGACCGGTTGCAACTGCGGGGTCCACATTCATTCGATTGAGGGTTAATGGAATAAACATTCCAATTAACGCAGCACACATAACGGTTGCCAATGTTGCGATTGCAATTGCCAAACCCATCTTTGGCTCAAACCGAACAAAAGCATAACCCCCTAAGATTAGTCCGAAAGACATTCCCAAGAGTGTACCTACTTTGAGTTCTCTCCAAAGCATACTCACTGTCGAGAAGACAAATGATTTGTCGAGAGCGAGATTTCGAACGGCGATTGTGGCAGCTTGTGTTCCCACATTCCCACCGGTTCCAAGCATGACGGGAATAAAAGAAGCCAGTGCCACCTTCGCAGAGAGGCTTTCTTCAAAAAATCCAATCAGTTCCGCCATTCCAATACCACCGATGAGGGTAATCAGCAGCCATGTGAGTCGTTGTTGAAAAGCCTTAAACACATTCCGTTCATGTGGGTTGTGTTCTTCATTCATTCCAGCCATACGCATCATTTGATTTTCGTGCATTTCCCAAATGACGTCCATGACATCGTCTACTGTAATGATACCCAATAAATGACGTTGGTCATCCACGACAGGAAGAGCAATGATATCATATCGTTGTACAACACCAGCAACTTCTTCTTCGGATGCGGTCGGTGCAACGGTAACCAAATCTGTAATCATGATTTCTTTGAGTTTGGTTGATGGTGGATGCAACAGAAGTCTTCGCAACGAGAGTACACCAACCAACTGTTGGTTGTCCGTTTCTATGTATAGATAAAAGGCCATTTCGACATTGACTTGAGTTTGTAAGAGTTTGATGGCATCTCTACACGTGGAGTTTTCGTTGATGCGAACAACATCAACGTGCATTAACCCACCTGCACTGTCAGGGTCATAAGACATTAGATCTTCAAGTTGAGTACGGTCATCTTCTTGAAGGGCTTGTAAGATCTTGTGTTGTGTTTCTTCTGGCAGAGCATCCAAAATATCGGCTTGGTCATCTACTTCAATGAGGTTGAGTAGCCGCGTCAGTCTTTCAACTTTGACGAGGGGTAAAAACTCTTCAAGGGAGTTTTCTGGAATCGATGCCAACACTTCAGCGGCAAGATCATCATTGTTGCTTAATGCTTCCCAAATATATCGTTGTTCATAGGGTGCTGAATAAACGATGGCTTCTGCGATGTCGGGTGCTCGAGTTTTTTGTAGAGCACGTTCCAATGCAGACGTCTGCTTTCTAGCCAGCCTTCGAATAATGTTGATCTTCTCATTCATAGACCTTCCTTATCTGATTTTGAAATCCTTTGCATGCTCTAGAGGCTATTCCACATCTAGATCTTCTTGCATTGGATTGGAAGGCAATGAGGAAGGTGCAGTGACTTCAAAAGAGTGTGTTTCGATAGGTCTAGGATAGGTGTTGTTATCCAAATCAGCATCGGCTGTTTCCTGTCTGGGGTCCAACTGAACCGTTACAATTGGTTGTGGTCGAATTAATAAGTGGCTGAAAGATGTTGGGTTTTTACGCCAAATATCTGCTGGTATACGAATCTCTTCTTGGCTTTTATCCGCATATGTGACCATCATGATGACGGGAGAGGGCATTTGACTTGGATTTGAGATGACGATGCGATTGTAATGATGCTGTGATGAGAAGAACGGGTGAAATTTTTCTGGTATGTCTGTCAATAAGGTATCGAAGGCATCTAAGTCTTTGTCACTGACCTCATACGGATCATAGGAGTCATAAAAGTCTAAAATACTTGGGAAACGTTCTGCATATTTACTGGCATTCTGGGAATTTTCTTTGCGTTTTGTGAAGATGTCTTGTTGAGTGTCTCGCTCTTTTTGTAGTGCCATTTTGATCCTGGGATCAGGTACATCTTTTACAAAGACCTCTACTTTGTCTACGGCCAAATCGACGTGTCCAGTGCCGTAGAACCATGATCTCCAAAACCAGTCGAGATCTGTTCCGGTTGCATCTTCAATGCTTCGGAAAAAATCTGCAGGATATGGACGTTTGAATGCCCATTGTTGTGAGTAATGTGCGAATGCAGCATCAAAAAGTTCAGGATCAATTACAGTATCGCGAAGCACATTGAGTGCAGCAGCAGGTTTAGCATAGGCGTTGTTGCCACGACTGGTCACAGAATCTGCATCTGTCATGATGGGCACATCGTCCGTGCGACTCATGTAGTTTGCAATGTCTTTTGGTTCTCCACGTTTTGGCTCGAATTGCTCAGACCATTCTAATTCGGCCAATGTCTGCACATAGGTATTCAGTCCTTCATCCATCCAAATCCATGACCGTTCGTCATTGTTTACAATCATCGGAAACCAATTGTGTCCCACTTCGTGAATGATGACGGATATAAGCCCATTCTTTTGGTGTTTCCAAGGACCTGTATTTTCATAATAGGTTCCATCTTCTAACGGTCTGGGACCGTTAAAGGAGAGCATGGGGTATTCCATTCCATAGATGGGTCCATTCATCGAGATGGCTACGGGGTATGGGTACGGAAAAACCATTTTAGAATAGAATTCCAGTGTATGTGCAATGGCATGAGTCGAGTAGGTGTCCCACAAGGGCATACCTTCTTTAGGGTAGTAACTCATGGCCATAACCGTTTGACCATCAATTTCACGACCCCATGCATCCCAAACAAAAGCATTGGATGCACCCCATGCGAAATCTCGAACATTCTTTGCGGTAAAGTGCCATGTTGACTTTTTATCTGTGCTGTTGATTCTATTTTGTTCTGCTTCAACAGGCTTTACGATGAAGATGGGTTCCTCACTGGACTTTGCTTCTTCCAAGCGTCGTTGTTGTGCTTTGCTTAAAACGTCTGTGGGGTTTTGAAGAAGTCCTGTTGAACCGACAATATAGTCTTTGGGAACAGTGATTTTTACATCGTAGTTTCCAAATTCAGTCGCAAATTCTCCTGTGCCCAAATACGGTTTGGTCAGCCATCCTTCTAAATCAGAGTAGATACTCATTCTGGGATGGAATTGTGCAACTTCAAAGATGAGAGCATCATCTTCAAGTTCTTCATATCCAGATCGTGCCCACAAAACGGAAGCATCGTTCATGATGTATGACCAGGTAAGATCGATCGTGAGTTGGGCTCCGCTTTCTAACGGTGTAGGCAACGTTAGCCGCATTTGAGTGTCTCTAATAATGGGAGTGGTCTTTTGCCCATTGATTTGAACATTGGAGATTTCTAGATTGGGATCAAATGCTGGCCTCAGTTCCAGTGCACGGACGGTTTTGACACTCAAGGTGGCATTTTCTCTTGCGAGATGTGGTGCGGTTTGTAACTTTGCACGGGCAGATTGATTGGATAAAAAATTGGGATCCAATTGCATCCAAACATAATGCAAAATATCTGGACTGTTGTTGGTATAGAGAATGGTTTCCGACCCAGAGATCTGTTTTGATGTAGGATCTAGCGTGACTTCAATACTGTAATCAACTTGTTGTTGCCAATAGTCTGCTCCAGGCAGACCAGTACTGGTTCGTACGGTGTTTGGAGTTGGCCAGAACTCATCCAGTGCATCAAAACTGGTTGCGTCTGGACCGTGTGCTGAAGAGGCTTGGATCACCCATTGGAGTGTGAACAGTACTGTAAACAATAAAATCATGATGTTGGACTTGTTTTGTGGTGTGGTACATCGTTGCTGAAAATCAACTTGGCCCCTGCTTGTTCCATGTCAATCAGAGCTTGTTGTGAGTCGTTGGGTTGTTGGTTGACTCCACGACATCCATCTACGATGACATAGACAAGGAATCCTCTTTTGATGGCATCCAACACAGTGAATTTAACGCAGTAGTCTGTAGCCAAACCACAGATGTACAACGTATCAACATTGAGCGCTTGTAATTGATTGTGGAGTCGTGTTTCAATTCGACCTCCGTTGTCTGAAAATCCAGAATAGGAGTCCACAGTGGGATCGGTCCCTTTTTGAATCACCTGTGCGATGTCCTTTTGTTGGAGAGCATCGTGAAAGTCAGCGCCTTTTGTTCCTTGCACACAATGATCGGGCCACAAGACTTGACGGAGTCCGTGTAAGTCTATGAGTTCATAAGGGGCTTTATTGTGTACACTGGCAAAAGAGCCATGTGCCTTTGGGTGCCAATCTTGTGTGGCCAGAATGATATCGAACTGTTCAATCATAGCGTTTGCAATCGGGATAACTTCGTTACCCATAGGAACTTCCAATGCTCCACCTGAGCAGAAGTCATGCTGTATATCGATGAGCAACAATGCTGGTGTCATACGATCTCCAAGAATCTGAGGGTTATTTGATGGGTCGGTGATGGTCTATGAGTCTTTTTTTGATCAGCCATGTCTTTTTGGTCAGCAAAGGGATCGCAGGATATCCAGTCTGACGTTGTTGGCCTCTAGAACGCATCTGATGAATGGATTCGGGAGGCTTTACTCGTATGCCATTTCTGAGAAACGGTTGCAACAGTGGTGTGAGTGTTAATTCTTTGGGTACTGTTGCTTTGGTTCCATCTAGATGATGCAGATTCGCAGTATTGATATCGGTTTCAGAGAGATCGCCCATGATATCAGCGACCCATTCTCCTTCTGGAGTGGTACATCGATGAACCTGTAGACGTCCCGGATTGGACACTTTAATTGCAGAATTAGACAACTTTATTTTGGGTATCCATTCAGAGTCTGTAGTCGTCTGTTGTGCCGAGAGTTTGTAGACACCTCCCAATGCTGGTTGATCTTGAGCGGTTACCAAATTTGTACCCACGCCCCAAATGTCAATTTGGGCGCCATTGTCTTTGAGTTCTTTAATCCGGTGTTCATTGAGAGAGTCTGAAGCAACAATCTTTGCCTTTGGAAAACCCGCTTCATTTAACATACGTCGAGCATCGATACTCAATGCAACCAAATCTCCAGAATCCAAGCGAATCCCAAGCATTTCATGTCCAAGTGAGCGAAGGTGTTTCCCAACTTCTATGGCTGTTCTAACCCCTTGATGAGTGTCGTATGTATCAACTAAAAAGACACAATTGTTTGGCATGGTTCGCGCATACGCTTCAAACGCTTCTCGTTCACTGTCAAACATCATGACCCATGCATGGGCATGTGTTCCTTTTATTGGGATATCCAATAGTTTACCAGCTAAGACGTTAGATGTAGCGTGTACGCCGCCAATATATGCGGCTCGAGTTGCGGATAGAGCTCCATCAAACCCTTGTGCTCTTCGCAATCCAAATTCTAAGACCGTGTCTCCATTGGCGGCCAAACAAACTCGCCGAGCTTTGGTGGCAATGAGTGTTTGAAAGTTCATGCAGGTCAGCAATGCACTTTCCAACAACTGGCAGTGCACAACATTTCCAGTCACTCGAATGATTGGGGTATGTGCCAAGACAGACGTACCTTCAGGAATCCCATCGATATCAACAGCAATATTTAGGTCAAACAAATATTGTAGGAACGCTTCTTCGAATAGAATCTTCCCATCATTTCCTGTTTGGGTTCTGAGATACTCGATGTCAGATGTCGAGAAGGAAAATTGTTCAATCAACTGTAATGCGGTTTCTAGACCCGCAGTGACAGCACTGGTTCCACCAAAAGGGGCTTTGCGAAAGAACAATTGAAAGGTGGTGTTGACTTCGCTCAATCCGGATTTCCAATACCCATATGCCATGGTGATTTGGTAAAGATCCGTCAGCAATCCCAATGTAGGAGAATACAATTGACGAAGCATAAACACCTCACTGTGTGTGACTTGATATCAACAGAACTATTTTGCTTTTAAGAGTGCTAAAATGTCATTTCCATGGGTTTTTGTTTTGACTTTACGCACGACCTCTTCAACGAGCCCTTGTTCATCAATTAGAAATGAACTTCGCAAAATACCATCGTATGATCTGCCCATGAATTTCTTTGGTCCCCACGCTCCAAAATCTTCTACAACGATTCCTTCTGTGTCCGCCAATAAATCATAGGGAAAATTGTGTTTCTTAACGAAGTTGGCTTGCCTCTTTACGGTGTCTTTACTGATGCCCAAGACAACGACGTTTTTATCGGTTAACGCTTCGAAGTTATCCCGTAGAGAGCAACCTTCGGCTGTACAGCCAGGTGTGCTGGCTTTTGGGTAAAACCAAACCAATACCTTTTGTCCTTTGAATTGAGAAAGCGTGACCATTTCTCCATTTTGATTGGGAAGTGTGAAATCCCGAACTGTATCTCCAACATTGTACATGTATCCTCCGAGTGTTGATGTACTAGGTATCTGTAACGGACTTTTGATTGCGTTGTTCTGCAATTGTTTGAATGTGTTCTGCAAACTTAGGGTGTTGTTCTAAAATATGGGTGAAGTCAGCCCGATCCAATCGGTATAAATCACAGTATCCAACCGATTTGGCTGATGCGGAACGGGGTTTGTCTTGTAACAGAGCGATCTCTCCTAAGAAACTTCCATCGCCGATTGTTACCAAATGTGTTGAACCCTGGGTGATTTCGATTAAGCCTTTCCCGATAAGATACATACTATTGGCCTCATCTCCTTCCGTAAAGATGATGTCGTTGGGTGTGAAAATGACTGGGCACAATCTACCCGCAATATCGCGAATCAATATATCATCGGCGTCGTTGAAGAACGGAACGTTGGCAATGAGATCTTTTTTGAGACACAATGAAAGTTCTGCTTGTAAGCTGCTCGGTAAATCTTTCAACAGACGTTTTTCATCAAACCCTTTTCGATTTTCCCATAAATAGTCGTAGAAATCCAAGATTCGGTGCTGAACAGATGGTGCAACTTGGCGATACTGTAAAAACGTATTGAGTTGATTGACCTTTGAATAATACATTGCCCGTTTCATATCGAGTCGTTGCAACAACGTTGTAATATTTCCAATGATGTATCCGTAAAAACCGACGCCCAAGAACATAACGACCATCGTATATACTGTCTGGGTTAGTTTGTTAACATCGGGAGTGATATCACCATATCCTACAGTTGTTAGGGTCGTAACAGCCCAATACAGTGCCGTTAAGTAATCCGTTTCCATTGCTGCATGCATCCACCCACATGCCAACCAGTGTACCCAGAGTAAAGCCCAATAGACAAAAGAAAACAATTGAAGTGGAATGTTTAAAATAGCGGGTAATTTTGGACGTTCTCTAAGGATCTCAGGAATACGAATGAGTTTTAACAAACGTAAGGTGTCCAATAATGGGATTCCCAACAACAGATTCCACGGAATGGCAGCGATAATATCAAATGTCCAAGAGATTGTTTTGATACTGCCATTGTGTCTGGTGCGATTTTTCCACTCGGCATATCGAAGCCATGCATCGATTGCAAATACCAATGTTATGCCCCAATCCAATACAAAATCCAGTTGTATTGCAGTGGCGGAAAAAACAAGATGATTTGGAATGATGATTGCGGAAATGGTACAAGCCACCCCAAGTACAATAAGCCAAATCGGATGTTGTTGAATTCGTTGTGCGTTCATAAGCCCTACGAGTTTACATCCAGTGTATCAAATGGGATCAGAATAGGGCGAATGTAGTTTTGTACGCAATGTATTGAGTGCTGTTTGTATTTCACTCAGTTGAGTGTGTAAATCACGCAGTTGTGTTTCATGAATTGTGGTGTGATTCTTTTCTTGAAGCACCTGTTTTGCACCACCAATGGTATAGCCTTCAGAGTGAATTAAATGCCGTATCCTTAAGAAATACACGATATCGACTTTTCGATACAGACGTTGTCCTGAATTCGAACGGTGAGGTTTCATCTCCATTTCCTTTTCCCAATACCGCAACACATGGGTATCGACACCAACAATTTCTGCGACTTCGCCAATGCGGAAGTACAGTTTGTTGGGAAGGTCGTTTGGTTCAATGAATCCAGGCATCTTTTCTCCAGGTTATTCGTTGAGTTTTTTGGTCAGCAATCTTGATGGTTGAAAGGAAACAACACGACGCTTTGAAATGATCAACTGTTCATCTGTTTGAGGGTTCCGACCAACTCTTGCAGATTTGTGCTTGGTTTTTAGTTTACCAAATCCGCTGATTTTTACTTCGGTCTCTTCCAAAAGTGCTGAACTCATGGTATCTAGAACGGAGTCGACGATCTCTCTGAGATCCTTACGTGTACATCCCAATTGTTCAGTATGTAATTTTTCGACGAGTCTAGCCCGAGTCAGATTTTCACTTTCTTGAGAAGGAGTTTGTTCAATAGGGGACGGTTTCATTCTGTTGCTCCTGTATCGCCAGTAGATTGTGTCTCGTTTGCAAATAACTTTACGGTAAAAGTGTCTTCCCGAACCTCTCCCTCTTCTCCAACGGATATGATGTCAATCTGATGATATCCCGGATCGGCAGAGTCTCGTTTTAATGTAAATTCTTCGATGCCTCTATCTCCAGAATCGACAGATACTATGACTTCTTCCACTTGACCTTGCCACGTATCAGCGACTTCGACTACAAT
>Ga0115559_1001384_pt1 | contig 15961 bp, 10 predicted proteins | sample COGITO_mtgs_1105_3_FD_87281 | JGI IMG/M metagenome (GOLD analysis project Ga0115559, IMG submission 87281) | Pelagic marine microbial communities from North Sea - COGITO_mtgs_110506 | ecosystem: Environmental > Aquatic > Marine > Epipelagic | place: Germany:Helgoland, sampling site Kabeltonne... | reverse complement strand
TAATGTCTTCTTTTCTACAAAATCTATAAAAGTATAGTCCCCAACATTCACAATATCTTGTAAGGGTATCTTAAGTGATGTTCCTAGTGCTGTAGCGCCAGAAACATCAATATTCAATGCTTTCGTGGGGCCATAAATGCGTCCATTGCCATTTAGAAACCCACTGCCATAATACAGGGCTTCTGGGTCGTAAGGTGTATTCAAAATTAAGAAGCGTTCAGAAGAGGCGTTTATAGTGAGGTCTAATTTCCAATCGTCAAAAGATCGGTGGTCTATGGTGCCTGATAATTTAGCCTGGGTATTATGCGCATCATCAATTAGCGTAATATCTTTAAAATCAAATACTTGATTATAGAGACCTATTTTAGCATTGGGAGAAAAATTATAATTAACACCAAGATAAGGAACGCTTATTCCGGCTTGGTTCAAGGTGAGTGTTCCTGTAAAATCAGGATTAACTATAGGTCCTGTAATTTCTGCATTTCCCCAGAGCCCTCCCCTTATATTACCTATAACACCTTTCCCCAAGGGACTAAAAGGCTCTAAAGGAAAAGCGTTAAAACTGGCTAATAATTTAATTTGATAATCACTGCTATCTGATTTGAAAATATTCCCCAACAGGCGTAATTTTTCTTCTTTATCCCTTAATAATTTAGCATTGATAATAAAATCTGAAAGATCCCCATTGCCCAATAAGTCAAGATCTAAATTACCTAGGACCGTTTTATTAATTTCAAAGTCAGCTATATCTAAATTAGAATTAGGAAAATATACATTGTCTTTTTGGAGTATGTTGAGTTCTCCATTTACCTTTCCATCCAAATCAAGGCTGTCTACCCTTGGAAAAATTTTTCTAAGGGCTACTTTAGAGAAAGACAACCTTATGTCCTTATAGGTGCTGTCTGCCAATTGACCATTTAAAACAACATTTTCACGCTCAGGAGAACTCATGACCAAGGAAGAGACAAAAACACTATCTAAATTTTTATTAAAGATTACTTTATTGTCCTTGTTGCCTGCCTCATTAATAAACCAATCAGCGCCTTTGAAGGCCAAGGTAGACTTTTTCAATCCTATTACAGATTGCTTACCGTCGTTAAAGGTGTGGTAAAAGTTTAACCCAAAAAGATCTGAACGGTCCTTCCCTCCCTTGAATTCTGCTCTGAAAAACAGGGTGTCTTGTAGGGTGTTGTTAATGAGTCTAAGGTCTTCAATGTCGTAATAGGGGGTCTTGGCACTTTTAAGGGCCAAAAAGGTATTAAATAAAGGGTTCTTAGTGTCTACTTTTAAAACTACACTATCCAAAAGGTTGTTATACAAGGAGAATTGAGGGGATTTAAAATCAAGTTTAAAAACACCGGCATCGGCCTGAAGGGCCCCACGAATAAAAGTATTGGGTCCAAACTGCACCTCGGGTAGGAAAATCTCCACTAGTGTATTATAAATATCAAATTCAAAGGTCATTTCTTGGCCCTTGGTTACCTCAAATGGTTTGTAATTGGTGTAAATACTTCCCATGGCATTTTGGAGGAGCTTTCCAAATTCCAGCAACTTATAACGCCCACGAATAGCTCCAGATATAATGTCTTTTGAATTGATAGAAATGGTCCTGAATCCGTCTACTAGGCTGTCTGCAGCAACATTAAAATCTTCAAAAAAATAAGTGTTTTTAGCATTTTTGTATTGGGTATTTTTAAAGGCCAATACACCCAATACATTGTCTATATCCGTCCCTTTCAAGTCAATGTCCAGATCCCCTTTAAAAAGAGCTATAGAATCCTTGACCAAATTCATCTGATGCAAATTTGCATAATCCACAGAGGCGTTAAAATTAAAAGCCCTGTTGGCCTTTGAAAAATCTGCCAATCCACTAAAGGAAAACTTACAATTGGGATCTTCTACCGAAAGGGACCCTTCAAAGCGTTCATTTTTAAATAATCCAGATACACTGGCGTCTATATAATTATATCCTTTAAGGGTCATATTATACACCAAACCTTCTAAGTTGGTATTGAGATTGTTTAGTAAAAAACCGGTCCCTTTAATATTGGCGTCCATGCTCACTGCCCCAAGTGCATTTATTTGTGTATAGGCGCCTAAATCAAAATCTATCAGAGACAAGAAACCTTCATAAACACCTCGGTTTATGTCTGTGATATTAGAGAGGTCTACAGCGGCATAAAAATTACCCAAGCGTGTGCTTGCGTTAATTTGAGTGGTGATCTGATCTGCACCAATCGCTGCATTCCCCCTAAGGGTAAATGTGCCTAGACGGCTCATAGACAATGGAAGGTTATTGCCCAACACCCTTGGCATTAATCGCTTTAAGGATCCGTATTGGCTCTCAAAACCTTTGATGTTGGCGTCCAAATAGAAGGGAGTCAAAGTGTCAAAAAAGGCATTAAAACCAAAATCACCCCTTAAAGCTGTATTGTCACTGGTTAAAAATAAGTTTGAGGCATTGAGCTTATTTAAAGTACCATCTAGGTTGGCGGAGAAATTAAAAACGGAAGTTTGGTCGAACTCAGGATAAAGTAAATTAATGTCCGCGGTGCCTATCTGGCTGTCTTTAAATTGTGCATGAAACAAAACTTTATTGTAAAAATCACCAAAATCTTCCCTGTCATAATCTAAGGTCACTTGTCCTAAAATAGTGGAGTGTGGTGTTTTTAATATGAGTGATTCAAAACGCATTTGATTCAGTCCATAACTAAATTGGGTGCTTAGATCTGAAACAGCTATTCCGTTGGGGGTATCAAAGGTCAACTGCTTTATGGCTGCATTTACCTGAGGTCCTTTTATCTTAAAATCAGTTGCTTTAATCAGGAGGTTGTTGGCTGAAAAAAGGGCTGGTTGTGTTTTATTAAAATCTGTAATTACAAAACGAGCATTAGAAATTTGGACTTGTTTGGCGAATAATTCAAAAGGATTAGCTCCACTACTTTCTGTGTTTTCTAGGGTTACTTTTTCTAAAAAAACACCCCAATTGCTTTGTTCACTGTTTGGGTAGGTGGTTATTTTATAGGTCAGTTGGTCTATTAAAACTTTCCCTAAACTAAAGCGGCCTTTTACAAGCGCATTAAAATCTAAAATAGGGGCTTTTATTTGTTTTGCGTAAAACAAGGTGTCCTGTTTGTAATCCTCAGCAAACACATCATTAAGTCCAAATTGAAAGGTAAAAAGGGAACCCTCTACCCCATTTACGGAAAGATTGATTCCGTATTTGTCTGCAAGAGAATCGGTCAGCTTACGGGCCAAATAGGTTTGAAAAGTAGCACTGGAAAGCAACAAGGTTCCCAAGCTTAAAAACAAGAGTACCCCCAAAGCTATTTGAATGACTATTTTTCTGTATTTTTTGATAGCGCTATATGTTTTACCTTTGTGAGATATCAATTATGATTCCAAAGATAAATGGAAAATACCTCAATTCACATTTTAGCGATAGAATCTTCCTGTGACGACACTTCTGCTGCGGTACTCAGGGGAAACCAAAGACTGAGCAATGTGGTGGCTACCCAAAAAATACACGAAGCTTATGGTGGTGTTGTGCCAGAATTGGCCTCAAGAGCACACCAACAAAATATTGTCCCTGTAGTAGATCAGGCACTTAAACAAGCGGGTATAGACAAATCTGCCCTCCATGCCATTGCCTTTACTAGGGGGCCTGGACTTATGGGATCTTTACTGGTGGGAACTTCCTTTGCCAAGTCACTTTCCTTAGGCTTAGACATTCCTCTTATTGAAGTGAATCATATGCAAGGCCATGTCTTGGCACATTTCATTAAAAGTCCAGAGGAACCTAAAAAAGCCGTTCCAAAGTTTCCCTTTTTAGCCCTGACCATTAGTGGTGGTCACACGCAAATTATATTGGTCAAAGATTATTTTGACATGGATGTTTTAGGGGAAACCCTGGACGATGCCGTTGGAGAAGCCTTTGACAAATCTGCAAAAATATTAGGTTTCCCCTACCCTGGGGGTCCTTTGATTGACAAATTTGCTGCAGAAGGAAATCCCCATGCATTTGAATTCCCTATCCCAAAAGTGGGTGGTTTAAATTTTAGCTTCAGTGGACTAAAGACTAGCATACTCTATTTTATACAGAAAGAAACGGCTAAAAACCCAAATTTCATTGCGGCGCACAAAGCAGATATTTGTGCTTCTATACAGTACACTATTGTGGAGATTCTCATGAGAAAAGTGAAAAAAGCCGTAACCCAAACAGGAGTCAGAGAAATAGCGATTGGTGGTGGTGTTTCTGCCAATAGTGGCATTAGAGCAGCGCTTACAACTGCGGGGGAAAAACACGGATGGACCATTCATATTCCTAAATTTGAATATTGCACTGACAATGCGGCAATGATTGGTATAGTGGGCTATTTGAAATACCTCAATAAGGATTTTACCCACCAAAAAGTGGCCGCAAAAGCCAGGTACATTATTGATCCATCATTATGAATTTATTTTATGCACCCTGCTTTACGGCAGAAGACAACAGTGTAGCGCTGTCCCAAGAGGAGAGCAAACACGCGACCAAAGTACTTAGAAAAAAAACAGGAGACCTCATTCACCTCACCAATGGAAAAGGCCTTATGGCTCAAGGTGAAATTTCAGATACTGCGGGTAAAACAGTACAGGTTTCTCTAATAGAAATTCATCTGCAAACACCAAAACCCTATTCCTTAGATCTTTATGTGGCGCCCACTAAAATGAACGACCGTTACGAATGGTTTTTAGAGAAAGCAACTGAAATAGGGCTTTCTAGTATCACACCCATAATATGCGATCAATCAGAAAGAAAAGTGATCAAAGCGGAGCGATATGAAAAAGTGCTTTTAAGTGCTATGAAGCAATCCCTACAAGCCTACTTGCCCTTGCTTCACCCAGCCATTTCTTTAAAAAAATGTTTGGATCAAGATATTAGTGGAGAAAAGCTTTTTGCGCATTGTGAGGCAGACAAGATGAAAACAGCTTTAAATTCCCTAGATTTAAAAAATAAAAAACTATCTATTTTCATTGGCCCTGAGGGAGATTTCTCCCTATCAGAAATTAAAAAAGCCATAGAAAAAGGGTGCAAACCCGTGAGTTTTGGAAACACCAGACTCAGAACAGAAACAGCTGCTTTATACGCTTGCGCCTCTGTGGCAGCTCAAAATGAAAGTGAATGAACGCAAAAATCATTTCTTCTGGGATTTTAAGGGCCCTGGCTATTGTAGTGGCTATTCTGGCTGGTTTGTATTTTCTAAATGCAATTACAACAGTTTTAGTTTATATAGTCATAGCGGCCATTGTATCCCTTATTGGGAGACCCATTGCCCTTTTTCTAAAAAACAAACTCAGGTTTAATAGGACTATAGCCGCTATAAGCACTATGGCTATTTTATTAGGTATTTTATCCATGCTTATTGCCCTGGTAGTTCCCTTACTCGTTCAACAAGGGGAAAATCTAAGCCTATTGAATATTAAAGGCCTCAAAAGTAGTATTACTGACTTATATGCAGAAATCACAGCCTATTTTGGTCTAGAAAACAATTCTTTATTTGCTCAATTTCAAGACAGTAGCTTAATCACCACTTTATCATTAGAGCAGCTACCCGCGTTTTTTAACGCCGTATTGGGTCTTCTAGGGAACTTTGGAGCAGGCCTCTTTTCGGTGGCCTTTATCTCTTTCTTTTTCTTAAAAGACAGTGAATTGTTTGAAAATGGCATTCTGATGTGGGTGCCTTCAAAAGAAAATCTTAAAACCAAGGAGGCTTTTACTAAAATTAAAAGCCTCCTGTCTAGGTATTTTTTAGGATTGTTGTTTCAAATACTCATATTGTTTGTGATTTACAGTATTGTTTTGAGTGTTTTTTCTGTGCCCAACGCCATGGTCATTGCCTTCCTTTGCGCCCTGCTAAATCTTATCCCATATGTGGGTCCAATAGTGGGTGGAATGCTCATGATGTTTTTAACCATGAGCAGTCAATTAGGCGCTTCATTTAATGAAATAATCTTACCGAAAACCACCTATGTAATGATCGGTTTTATCATAGGACAATTGGTAGATAATTTCTTGTCGCAACCTCTTATTTTTTCTAAAAGTGTGAAGTCACACCCACTGGAAATATTCTTAATTATTTTGTGTGGCGGCCTACTTTGGGGCGTTACTGGAATGGTGGTAGCGATCCCATTATACACGGCAATAAAGATGGTATTAAAGGTGTTTTTTACAGAAAATAGTCAGATAAAATCTTGGACAAAAAACCTATAGTTTTACTTTGAATAAGAATATATTAAATACTGGTATTCAAGATTTTATAAATAAAAATTTAACTACTGACACCTTGTCAGTTGCGCTTTCCAAACCCCTTTTTGAAGGGGTAAGCAATACTGAAATCATTCAGCAGATAGAAGCGGCTAAAAAGTGCGTCCACAAGCTACCAACTTGGTTTAATACCCAGGGCATTTATTACCCCCTACCCCTTCAAGTAGAACAGACTTCCTCTGAGATTACTGCGCGCTATAAAGCGGGTTTGATCCGGGGTAAATCACTGGCAGATATCAGTGGTGGAACTGGTGTAGATAGCTTTTATTTTGCAAATAATATAAAGCAGGTTTATCACCTTGAAATTAATCCTGAATTGGCTGAAATCGCCGCCTTTAATTTAAGTGTTTTGGGGGCTAAAAATATTTGTTCAATGGCCACTGACGGCATTGCGTTTATTCAAGATTTTAAAGGTACTCTTGATTGGGTTTATATAGACCCCTCTAGAAGGGGCGATCAAAAGGGAAAGGTTTTTATGCTAGCAGATTGCAGTCCCTCTATGCCAGCCATATTACCCATGCTTTGGAATAAAACGGACAAGATTTTGATTAAAACAGCTCCTCTGTTAGATATTAGTGCTGGTTTAAAGGAATTGAGTTCTGTCAAAGAGATTCATGCGGTTGCTGTAAATAGGGAAGTCAAAGAGCTGCTGTGGCTACTAGAAAAGGATTATGATGGGCCTGTGGCCCTTAAAGCTGTTTTGCTCAATGAAAATGGTTTGTTAGATTCATTTAACAGCAGCATATCCGAGGAATCACATAGTAGTGCTAGCTTTAGCCTACCCCTCGATTATTTGTTTGAACCACATGCAGCTGTATTAAAATTAGGGGCTTTTAAAAGTGTTTCTAGCCAGCTAGGGATGGCTAAACTTCACCCAAACAGCCACTTGTACACCGCTCATAATATTGTGCCCTTTCCAGGTCGTAGCTTTAAAGTATTGAATTATTTTGCCTACCACAAGAAAGCCATGAGGTCTTTTGAGAAGACCAAAGCCAATGTGAGTACTAGAAACTTTAAAATGACCGTGGCGGCTTTAAGAAAAAAACACCACCTCCAAGACGGAGGCAGTGTGTACTTATTTTTTACAACAGACCTCGAAGAAAAGCCCATTGTAGTGGTTTGTGAAAAAACTTAGGTCAATAAGTTTCCTTGCTCATCCCAGGAGGCTATATTTCCCCTAGTTTTCTGATCTATGCATTTGGCCAACCAGGCTTCTTCATAAGCCATACCGTGTTGGTCTAATACCTCCTGCGGCACACCATCCCAAACATTAGGCATATTTCCTTGATAACCCAAGTCTTTAATTCCAGTTTCTGTGGTGTAATACCCTGTTAGGGTGAGGTTTCTCATTAAAGAAAAGAAACGCACTTCTAGCGGGCGTGCCCCTTCAGAAACAGCTAGATCTGGATAAGCTATTTCTTCTAATATCTCATGTTGTTGTGCAGGCTCCAATTTTTTAAATTCAAGTCCAAAACGCCTGTTACTTATGTGATCTAACCACATTAAGCCACCCCTAATTGGGGTTTGAAATGCCGGATAGTCTTTGGCCATAAACTCAATGAAATCTGGAACACCCACACTGGCAGCGCTTGGAAAATCTTCATTTTCAGGTAAGATCAATGCGGTAAGGATGGCCAAACTTTCCAATTCATGTGGAGTGAAAAATTGCTGGGCATGCAAAGCAGCTATTTGAGCGTCCTCCTCAGGAGTTCTACCATAGTTGGTCGCTCCAGTAGCCATGGCTTCTTGTGCTTCTGCACTAATTTCTGGTTGGCAAGAAGCTAAGGCCAAACCTCCAGCTGCTGCACCAATAAAAAGGGACTTTATACTTTCTCTTCTATCCATTTCTTAAATATTTTGCATTTTAAGCTGTTCTACTATATAGTCACAAGTTCTCCATGAGAGTGCTAAGATGGTCCATGTTGGGTTTTTGTCGGCCTGAGATACGAAAGGCCCAGCGTCTACAATAAATACATTGTTAGCGTCGTGTAATTGCTGGAACTGATTTACCACAGAGGTTTTTGGGTCATTCCCCATTCTGGTGGTACCCACCTCGTGAATAATTCTTCCTGGCGCCTCTAAACCGTACTCCCTGTCTGCACCTGGTGCTGCAGAAAGTGCCTCGCCACCCATATTGTGAATAAGCTCGTCAAAGGTCTCATGCATGTGCTTGGCTTGTTTTCGCTCAAAGTCTGACCAATTATAATGAAAACGAAGCACTGGAATACCAAATTGGTCTACCACAGAAGGATCTATTTCACAGTAGTTGTCTTCCATAGCGATAGATTCTCCTCTACCGCCAAAACCAACAACAGATCCGTAGTATTTTTTTACATCCGAACGCAGGCTGTTGCCGTAACCGCCTACCTTAAGTCCAAAAAACTTATTGTATTCATTGGCGTTAAAACCAAAGCCGTAGTTAGGCATTCCCATACCACCCCATACTTCTATGTGGTAGCCTCTAGGAAAATCCAATTTCTTATTGTCTAACCACCAGGGGGTATAAACATGCATACCTCCTACACCATCTTCATTGTACATTTTTCTGTTCACCAAATCCGGTACAAAGGCAGACCTACCGCTTCCCGTAGAGTCGTGGAGGTATTTACCTACCGTATTACCGCTATTCCCTAGACCATTTGGGTGCTGAGGAGATTTAGAGTTTAGTAATATTCTCGCAGAGCTACAAGCTGAAGCTGCCAAAACAACTACTTTAGCCCTAAGTGTATATTCTTTTCTGTCTGCTTTATCAATATATGAAATGCCAGTGGCCTTTCCTTCTGAGTTGGTTAACACCTCTCTCACCATAGCATTATTGTACAAGTCTATTTGCCCTCCATTCTTTTGCGCTGGAAAAATAAGGCAACTTCCCGCAGAGAAATCTGCGTAAGCGGAACAGGACCTATTACACTGACCACAGTAAAAACAAACCCCACGTTCTGGGTTAATCTTCTTGGTTAGCATAGACATTCTGGAGGGAATCACTGGTATATTAGACTTTCTTGCGCCTTTAATATAAAATAGCTCATGTAAACGAGGCTTTGGTGGTGGCAAGAAAAAACCGTCTGGCTCGTTAGGTAGGTTTTCTTTAGAACCAAAAAGTCCAATAAGTTTGTCTACTTTGTCGTAATAAGGTTTAACATCTTCATAGCCTATGGGCCAGTTGTCTCCTAAACCATCTACGTCTTTGTGCTTAAAATCACGCTCTGAAAAACGAAGCGATATACGGCCCCAGTGGTTGGTCCTACCACCGAGCATACGCGCTCTAAACCAATCAAACTTGGTGCCGTCTTTTCTTGTATAGGGTTCTCCTGGAATGTCCCATCCACCATATAAAGCATCAAAATCACCAAAAGTTCTTTGGGTGTTAGCCCCCCTCCTGGGAGACTCCCAAGGCCATTTCATTTGCGTTTGTTGGTCAGGATTGGAGGGGTCAAAATGGGGTCCCGCCTCTACTACCGCAATGTTTAAACCTGCCTCTGAGAGTATTTTTGTAGCCATTCCACCACCTGCTCCAGATCCCACAATCACTGCGTCGTATATTTTAGAGGATTCTTTTATTTGCATAGTTGGTTATTTTGAAAACAATATAGGTCAAAAAAATCATTTTGATAAAACGATTATACCAACAACTTGTAGCAGACTAAAAACAACCTTTTTGAAAGGTTAAATGACTTTTTATTGCAATTGTTCAAGCGCTTCTGAAACAGTACTTACTGGAAGCTTACAACTGTAATCTTTACAGACATATAAGAGGGTCTCTCCAGCATAGAATCGGTCTTGAAACAAGGGCAATTCACTCGGTGTTTGTGAGCCAACTACCAATACATTAGGTAAGCCCAATTGATTTATTTTTTTTGCAAAATCAAAGGCTTGGGGGCCCAAAATAGCCAATTCAAAATAAGGGTAAAGTTCATATAAATAAACCTGACCCAACTGGGTGTAGTTTTCCAAATCACTTGAAACAAAGGCCTGGGCGTTTTGCATGGTTTGTACTGCTTTTTTAGTAGCCTCACTATTAAATTTAATATGCCCAATTAAAAAATTAACCTGTGCAGCCACTCCATTATCTGAGGGCATTACTCCGTCTGAGAATACATAAAGTGGTGCCATTAATTCAGCTGTATCGCCAAAAGCATAAGCAGATTTTTCTGCATGGTAAAAACGACTGTTTAAATAAGTCATATTGTTTTCTGCAGCATCTAAATAAAAAGAATTGTTTGTGGAGAAATACAGCGCCAAAGCCGCTTGGGACAACAAGACATAATCTTGTGTGAATACAGGTGTGGCCTCCCCAGCCTTATATATATGACGTAATTCTTCTGGCGCTTGGGCGCTAATAAGCTCATATAACTGTGTGGCTGCTTCCAAATAGCGTGAATCTCCAAAAGCATTGTACGCTTCTGCATAGCCACTTACTAATAGCGCATTCCAAGAAGTAATAAGCTTGTGGTCCCTTAAGGGAGCGCCTCTTTCATTTCGGGCCCTAAGGAGCAATTGCTTCCATTCACTTTGTAAAGCTTCAAAACTTTCTTGAGTGAGTCCGTGAGTGGCTTTAAATAAGGCAGTGTCTTCTGGGGCTTTAAGGATCCAATAGCGGTCTTCCCACAAGTCGTTTTCTAACAAACCATAGTAAGCAGAAAACAATTCCCAACGGCCAGAGATTAAAGCTTTGAGCTCTTGGGGCGTCCATACATAAAAAAGCCCTTCCTCTCCATTAAAATCTGCATCCAAAGCAGCTGCATAGCCCCCTTTAGGAAGCTTCATTTCTCGCTCTAAAAAATCATAAGTTTGCGCTACCACTTCCTTATACGGCTCTTTTTTAAAAAATTTAAACGCTTTAGAATAAAGTTGTATTAATTGCGCATTGTCATAAAGCATTTTTTCAAAATGAGGGACTTTCCAATATGGATCGGTACTATAGCGGTAAAAACCACCCCCTATTTGATCAAAAATACCCCCAGAAGCCATTTTATCTAGGGTTGTTTCTACATAAGACAATACGAGGCTGTCTTTTGAAAGTTGCCCATATGAAAGGAGAAAATCTAAACTGTTGGGACGCATAAATTTCTGATCACCCTTGAGCCCCCCCCAATCAAGGTCCCATTTCTTTTGCCATTCAGCCATTCCATTGGCTATGTCTGATACACCCAACTGTGCTGCTTCTTCAGGAACTTGAACAGAAAGTGCCGCTACAATACCATTTTTTAGATCAGCCCCAAAAGACCTCAGTTTTTCTGGTTGGCTGTGATACAAATCTTTCAACTGTTTTAAAACAGCCATCCATTGTGTCTTGGAGTGATACGTACCTCCATATATTGGGGTTCCATCTGGTAATGCAACTATGTTTAGTGGCCATCCGGTTTGCTTGCCCATTAAACTTAATGCGGCCATATACGTTTGATCCAAATCTGGTCTTTCTTCTCTATCTACTTTAATATTAATGAAAGAACCATTCATTAAATCTGCTACCGCAAGGTCTTCAAAACTTTCTTCTTCCATAACATGACACCAATGACAGGAGGCATAACCCACACTAATTACCAACAAACGATCTAAATCTTTGGCCTTTTTCAAAGCTTTATTATTCCAAATTTTCCATGCCACTGGGTTTTTGGCGTGTTGCAATAAATAGGGACTGCTTTGGGTAGACAATTCGTTGGTTTGGGTATAAAGATCCTGAGAACGCAAAGATTCAGGCCATGACAATAAAGCCAATAGTACTAATAAAACCTTTACTGTTTTAGTCATTTCGTTCATAAGTGATCCAAATTACAATTTATTTTGAAAATACAATCACCCGTATGAACTGCTAAAAAAATACTTACATTTACACATATTTTTGGCTTATGAAAACCCTAACTAAGTACGCCCTAGTACTGCCTTTATTTTTTTTCTTCAGTATTGTTAAAGCTCAAGACTCTATCCCATCTGTAGCCGCAATAAACCAAGACAGCATTCGTCTGGAGCAATACAATACAAAAATACAGCTCATTGAGAGTCAAAGGGTTGCAGATTCAATTAAGAAAGTTGAGTTATTGGCTGAGATACAAAGTCTTAAAACTACAGACAACCTCAAAAAGGAAACCCTTCAAGCCCAATTAGACGCTATTAGTGCTCAAGAAACAGAGCGATTGGCCGCCAAAAAAAGAGAAGTAGAAGCCTTAAGGGCTACAAGCAAAGGAGTGCCAGTCATGGGTTTTTTTAAGGACACCCTATTAACAATATACAGTCGTCTGGGAAGTTTTTCCCCTGAAGAACGAGCTAAAGCAGTCAATCAAAGGATTCAAAACCTAGCTGGATTAAGAGATTTTTCTGCAGATAGTCTCGTCATAGAAAGCGAGTACAATATTTTAAATTTGGTGTATTCGGATCAGATTATCACCAGCATTTCAGAAGAAGACGCGCTTTGGTCTAAAATGAACGCTGCAGACTTGAGTGTTAATTACCAGAAAATTATTTCAACGGCTGTTTTAAATTATCAAAATGAAACCAATATAATTACCCTACTCAAAGAGTTTGGTTTGGCTTTATTGGTTCTCATTATTACCTATTTCATTATTAAGTACATCTTCATAGCATTTAGATGGAGTGCAATTAAAATACGCGCCCAAGAAAACAAACGCATTAAAGGAATAAAAATCAAAGACTATACGCTCTTTGACGCTTCCAGACAGGTTGCAGTGCTTATTAATTTAAACACCGTTCTAAAGTGGCTTGTGGTATTAAGCACCGTATACATAGCCCTACCTATTTTGTTTGGTATTTTTCCATGGACCAAAGACATGGCCCAGACCCTTTTTGGATATGTATTAGATCCTTTAAAAGACATTGGTTTAGGGCTTTGGAATTACCTACCCAACCTAATTACTGTGATCGTTATTATTGTGGTATTTAGGTATGTACTTAAAGGTTTATACTTCTTAAAATCTGAGATACAACAAGAAAATCTTAAGCTTCCTGGCTTTTATTCAGACTGGGCCGCACCTACCTATCAAATCGTTAAGGTATTGGTATTTGCCTTTATGATTGTGGTGATTTTCCCCTATTTACCTGGGTCTGACTCACCTGTCTTTCAAGGGGTATCTGTATTTCTTGGATTCTTATTCACCTTTGGATCTGCCGGTTCGCTTTCTAATATTATCGCAGGCCTAGTACTTACTTATATGCGTCTTTTTAAAATGGGAGACCGAGTGAAAATTGGCAGTATCTCTGGAGACGTTATAGAAAAAAATATGTTGGTGACTCGGGTAAGGACCACAAAAAATGAAATTATCTCCATTCCCAACGCTACGGTAATGAATAGCCACACTATAAATTACAGCAGTGACGCCCCAGAAAAGGGACTTATCATGCATTCCACTATTACCATTGGGTACGATATTCCTTGGAGAAAAATGGAAGAAGTCCTCATTAAAGCAGCACTAAAAACACCTTTATTACTAGAAGATCCAGCTCCTTTTGTACTTCAAACAAGCCTAGATGACTTTTATGTGTCCTATCAGATAAACGCTTATACTAGGGAACCTAACAAACAAGCCACCATTTACTCTAACTTACACGCCAATATTCAGGATTTTTGCAATGAGGCAGGTATAGAAATCATGTCTCCACATTATAGGGCTGCTAGGGACGGAAACCAGAGCACCATTCCTGCAGATCAGTTGCCTAAGAATTACAAAGCGCCTAGTTTTATGTTTAAAAGAGAGGAATAAATAGCTATTTAGCTGTGAAAGACCCAAAAATGAATTCCTGTTCGGTTTTAAAAGGGGTGGTATGTATTTGTTTTTCAAAAGACAAAGACTCAAAACCATACTTCTCAAAGAGCTGTTTCAAGGATGCTTCATTGTATTGAATAATGTCTAATCCACTACACTTTTTGGGTCCGTTGGTAGAAAAAGCTCCAATAATGACGTGGCCTTTAACAGCGCGATTTAATAATGTCAAATAATCTCTAATGCTTTCAGCCGATGCTTGAAAGTGAAACGAAGCCCTATCATGCCAAAGATCATAAGAAAGCTTGGGATTATAATCTATCACATCACTTACTACCCACTTAACTTGTGTAGCTCTATCCCCTAGTCTCTCTTGAGCGCGAATAATAGCGGTTTCTGAAATATCTAATACCGTTAGGTTTTTATAGCCTAGATCTATAAGGCGGTCTACCAATTGACTGTCTCCGCCTCCCACATCAATTATTTGGGCGTCTAAGGATAGTTTGGCCTTAGAAATAAGTTCTAAAGACATATTGGGCTCATTTTCTGTCCAACTCACCTCTTGAGGTGTTTTAGTTTTGTAGATACGCTCCCAATGTACTTTAGAATCATCCATAGGATAAACTAAGAAAGTTGCTTTTGCTTATTGATTAAGATAATGGTCAAACTAAACAGAAGCATTAAACCCGCAGGTAAAAATTTAATAGCTTCATCGCTTACTTTAAAATGCATAAAGACAGCGCCTAACATTAGCGCTCCCATTAATGCAGCAGAAGGAAGTATGGCTTTTCTATTCACAAAACCGATTAAAAGCCCTATTGCTGCTAAGACTTTCAAGCCTCCAATAACATACACAATTGTTTCGCTGAGCCCGTAAACGGCAAATTCCTCAATCATATTAGCGGCTTTTCCACCCCTATAAATGGTTGGATTATTAAATCTAAAAAACCAAACATTAATAACCACGAATGAAACCACAGCCATTAAAATATATTTTATGTATTTCATAATTAAAGTTTTAAGCTTTTTATAAAGATATAAGAATTTAACAATAAGTAAAACAAAGCGGGTAAAGACTGTATTAAACTATCTTGAATATTGATTCGAGTTCCTAAAGCTCCAGCCATCATTGCAGCTAAAATGGCTGCACTTATTAAGGAAATTTTAAACTTACCCATACCGTACAAAAGTCCCGCACCACAAATTAGCTGCACTAGCCCAATGAGTATTCTCATTGCAGAGAAGCCATATCTTGTGAATTCCGCTATATAAAATGGGTGAAATAAAGTAAGTATTCCATAGATTAAATGTGATGTACCACAAAAAATTCTAATGATTGATAATTTCATGACGCGAAGCTAGATGTTCTGTGGTTAATAACCGGACTTTTTTTAAAAATTCAGCTCCAATTGCGAAACCTATTTATTTTTTATAGAATACAGGTAAAACCGCTCCACTTTGTCCCTAGCCCATGGCGTTCTTCTCAAGAAGGTCAAACTAGATTTCACTGTCTGATTGCTTTTAAAGCAATTAATATTGACCTGATTGGCCATTTCTTCCCAGCCATGCGTTTCTACCAGATATTCTAATATATCTAATAATTTAACACCGTGTAGAGGGTTGTTGGGTTGAGATTCCATTAATTGTATTTTGATAAACTATTGTTTTTTGTGCTAAAGTAGGCAAAATAGCAATAGAGGTTTATGTTTTAAGGCTTCGCTTCGCTCGCTGATCCTTTTGCGTTCCATCTTGAAAATAAAAAACCCGCTTTAGAAATTTCAAGCAAGCTTGAATTTCATAGCGGGTTTTTTATTTATATGTGATCGCGAAAGGATTCGAACCTTTGACCGTCTGCTTAGAAGGCAGATGCTCTATCCAGCTGAGCTACGCGACCATTTCCCGAAGGAAAAAGTTTTGAGATTTTGGGAATATCTCTGTTTAT
>Ga0115559_1001380_pt1 | contig 15988 bp, 17 predicted proteins | sample COGITO_mtgs_1105_3_FD_87281 | JGI IMG/M metagenome (GOLD analysis project Ga0115559, IMG submission 87281) | Pelagic marine microbial communities from North Sea - COGITO_mtgs_110506 | ecosystem: Environmental > Aquatic > Marine > Epipelagic | place: Germany:Helgoland, sampling site Kabeltonne... | reverse complement strand
TTTCCATTCCGAACAAGGAAGTTAAGCTCATCAGCGCCGATGGTACTGCTATACCAAGTGGGAGAGTAGGTCGTTGCCTTTTTTTGAATCCCGAATACAGCAATGTGTTCGGGATTTTTTTTGTCCTATTACCAAGGGAATATCAAGTATAGTCACATTTGCAATCACAAAAAAAAAGGGAACCCAACGGGTTCCCTTTTTTTGAAGTTGTTTTTAGTAATTAGTAGGGTCAATCTTCTAAAACGGAATTATAATCTTCGAAAAAAGATTCGAATTGGTTCATGGATAGGGACAAGAATTCCATAGTTTGCTGCCATGTATTCTTATTGTTTATAGATACGCCCTCTAGTAGCACAAATACCCTTGAAATATCTTTGTCTTGATCTATATAATAAATCTCTTCAAACAGGGCATTTGGAAGGTAATTTTCTAACAATACGGCTTGAAGTGATTGTATTTTCTCCCATAATTCTAGGCGTCTTTCTATAGTGTCGTCTATATCTAAGCAGACCATTGCACTCTTTTTGTCAAAGTGGAATTTAAATTCTAAGCCTTTTATTTTTGTATTGTAAAGCGTCCATTTTCTAGGAAACGATTTTCCAAACGAGGTCCAAAAAAGCTGCCTTAATACCTTAACTTCTACTTTGCTGTACATATTTAAAGAAAATAAGCGGTGGTTATCCCAAGAACAATGACCAATATCTTTCTTAGATTAAAGGAATGTCCCTCTGAGCTTTCGAATAGGATTACAGTGGCAATATGCAAAAGTACTCCTGTTACCAAAGCACTGAGTGCGCTTGACCATAGTGGTGGTAATGGGTATGAACTGTAAAATAGACTTCCCAATGGAGTCATTATGGAGAATAAGGTCATTACCAATAAGGCTTGGTAAAATTTAATGTTTGTTTTGAGTATAAAAATACTCAATATGACTGCAATTGTAATTTTGTGAATTACAATTCCATAAAGTAAGTGATGGTGATTGACAACAGGTATGCCCTCTAAAAAAGCATGTATGGATAAACTCACAAAAAGCATCCACGGAATTTTAGTGCTTTTTGTGTCTAAATGTACATGTCCGTGTTCTGCTCCTTTAGAAAAAAATTCTAGGACTATTTGCAATAATATCCCCAATAAAATAAACAGGCCCATTTGCTTTGGATCTTGGTGTTCGTACAATTCTGGGAATAACTCAAAAATGAGCACTGATAATAGGAAAGCACCACTAAAGGCTAAAAATAATTTTAGTAGTTGTTTGCTTTTTGGCTGAAAGAGGAATACCCCAAAAAAGCTAAGAATTACTGCGAAAATAGGAAGGGCGTAAATCATTTTGTAAGGTGACCATGTATATGCACAGTCTTTGGATAGGTTTGGTATAAAATTAATGTATTTTTGTGGCTTAATCCAACGGAATGCAAGACAAAAATTTTAAGATGGTTGCTAAAACCCTTTTTGGGTTTGAAGATATATTGGCTAAAGAACTTCGTGATTTAGGGGCCTTAAATGTAGAAACTGCCATAAGAAGCGTCTATTTTGAAGGAGATACTGGTTTTATGTATAAAGCCAATTTATGTTTGAGAACAGCTACAAAAATAATTAAGCCTATAGCTACTTTTAAAGCCACAAATGAAGACAGTTTATACAGACAAGTAGCTCAAATGGATTGGACATCTCTGTTGGACTTAGATACTACATTTGCCATTGACACTACTGTTAATTCTGAGTATTTCACCCATTCTTTATACGTGTCTCAAAAGGTGAAAGACGCCATTGTAGACACTTTTAGAGAAGCTACTGGAGAAAGACCCAATGTAGACGTAAAACATCCGGATATTAAATTAAATGTACATATCCAAAATGAACAATGTACTATCTCATTAGATTCTTCTGGCCGTTCTCTTCATATTAGGGGATACAAGACGGCCACAAATATTGCTCCTATTAATGAGGTTTTGGCAGCAGGAATTTTACTATTGAGTGGTTGGGAAGGACAATCTGATTTTTTGGATCCTATGTGTGGTAGTGGCACCCTTCTTATTGAAGCGGCTATGATTGCTTGTAATATTCCACCCAATATCAATAGAAAGGAGTTTGCTTTTGAAAAATGGACAGATTTTGATTCAGATTTATTTCAGACCATTATAGAGTCTTCCTTAAAAAAAACCAAAGATTTTCCATTTAAGATTATTGGTTATGACAAGGCGCCTTCTGCCATTAGAAAAGCACAAGACAATATAAGAGAGGCCCAATTAGAAGAATTTATTAGTGTGGAAAAAAAATCTTTTTTCAGTTCGGAAAAAGAAATGCCAGATCATTCACTTCATATGGTATTTAACCCTCCTTACGGGGAGCGTTTAGATGTGGATATGAAAGATTTCTATGAGAATATAGGGAATACACTCAAGAAAAATTATCCTGGCACACAAGCCTGGTTTATAACCTCTAATTTAGAAGCCCTTAAATATGTTGGATTAAAGCCCTCTAGAAAAATAAAGGTTTTTAATTCGCAGTTAGAATCTAGATTGGTTAAGTACGAGATGTATGCTGGTAGTAAACGGGCAAAATTTAATCCTTCTTTTACCTAGTCTATGAAAGCAAAAGCACTGTTGTATAATTTTATAGGGTTTACTTTTTTCTTTTTAATATTGAGATATTTATCAGTATTTGTGTTAGCAGAAGCACCTATTTATATGGTAGTTATTGCTGCTATTTTCGCTAATTTTTTAAGCCCTAAATTCGGTGTTGTGGAGACCGAAAACGGAAAAAAAATGATGATGAAATGGATTTTCGTTAAAGGCCTTAGAGAAATAAAATAGGGATGGGTTAAATTATGGCAGAAGAAATGATCAGAGGCAAAGATGTGTTTAAAGGTTGTCTCTTTACCTTTATAGCCATTTTCATAGTCATGGCTATTGCCACGGCTTTAGCCTTATTTTATCTCTTTTATTAAAGGCTCACGAACGCATCTGATGGCCTTTAAAAAAAACTTTATACAATTAAATTACAAGGATTGTTTTGAAGACTTTTTTTCCTCTTTATCTGAAGCCCTTTGTGCTTTTTTGATGCTTTTTTCTTCTGAAGCTGTTTGTAGTCTTTTCTTTTTAGCTTCTTCTGATTCTTTGTAAACTTTGGGTTTTTTGAAAATTGGAATTAAATAACTGATGCTGTAATTGTAACCTACCCCAAATTTGCTTTCTTCTGTTACAGCATTAAAGCCTGGCACCCAATTGTTCGGAAAGTTTGTGTTGTTGTCATGACTCAGTAAATAACCTCCTCTAACACTGGCGTTCAAAAAAATATTAGCAAATAATTCTACCTTGGCGCCAAAGACCACTTCCAGCCACATAGCACTTAAACCAGTGTAAGAAGGAAGGGTTTGATCGCTCACACCGAAGCCTTCAGGATTCCAATACCTATCTGTGTCAAATACAGCAAACTCATTAATTGTTTGGCTGTATTTGGCATAGGCCAGCCTACCTCCTAAATGAATCATATTGTTCATCCCATACCAATTATCATAGGTATTTTGATCTATACCTATCTTAAAATAGGAACCCTCAGGGGTGTAGGTGTAAGTGTCTTCTGTAATAGTCTTTTTTTCATTACCCAATTCAGCTGCCAAATAAAGTGTTTGGCTCAGTCTAAAGTCTGCAACCAGCTCTAGGCCCTCAAAATCAGGCTTAAGTTGTCCTAATATTTTCTTGCTAAAATCCATTCCTAAGCGAATGCCATAGGACTCCATGTGAGTAATGGTATCTTTTGGGTTTAGGTCTATTTTTTTTTGTTGTGCTTGTAACTGAAACACCACAAATAACCCTATTACACTAGTGATATATTTTAAGGTGTACTTCATTTTCATTTGTGATGCTTGGACTTAAGACAGTTATTTTTTTAATCCAGTTGTCTGTATCGGGTGTTAGTATTGGAATTAAGTTATCATAAGATACAATATACCCACAAGCCTTTGATATGTATTTTGGATTAGGGGTATAGGATAGAATAAGGGCGTCAATATTACCGCTGACATTTCCTTCTGAATCTATACTTGCATTAGTCACCAGATAGTATTCTGTTTGATTGGTGTTAGGCACTAAAGGAATTAAGGCTTCTGTGATACTACTAGAACCAGGAGATATTGTAGTAATAGGCGTTGTTTTATCTTTTCCTACGATCAAAAGTCTTTCAGGTGCTTTTTCTAAGGTTTCATCAATGAAATTCACGAAAGTAATTCGCATCATTGGGGTATCTCCAGCAATACAGATGTCGTCTTTTTCACAGGACCAGAAGCAGCCCAATGCAATCACTAAGAAAAGTATACTCCTTTTCATATGCCTTTTATTTCTTCAAGCTTAAAAGTACAACATTTTCTACATGATGTGTTTGGGGAAACATATCTACAGCTTGTGTTTTGGTAAGATTGTATTTTTCCTTCATGAGGCCTAAATCCCTGGCTTGGGTGGCACTATTACAACTCACATAAACAATTTTTTCAGGAGCCATTTTAAGAATTTCTGCTACCACGTCTTTATGCATCCCATCCCTTGGAGGGTCAGTAATTAAGACATCGGCCTTGCCATGCAAGGCTATAAATGAAGGAGTGAATACATTTTTCATGTCTCCCACATAGAATTCAACATTGTCTATATTATTGTGTATTGCATTGGATTTGGCGTCTATGATTGCCTCTGGGACAGATTCAATACCTATTACCTTATTCGCTTTTTTGGAAACAAACTGTGCAATGGTTCCTGTACCGGTATATAAGTCATACACCAGCTCATTGCCAGTGAGTCCAGCGAAATCTCTTGTTATTTTATACAAGTTATAGGCTTGGGCAGCATTGGTCTGATAAAAAGATTTGGCGTTTATTTTAAACTGTAAGCCTTCCATCTCTTCTATGATATGATCCCTACCACTAAAGCAAATGACTTCTTGGTCATAAATAGTGTCGTTGGCTTTTTGGTTTATGACGTACTGTAAGGAAGTAATGCTAGGAAACTGATTTTTTATTGCCTCTAGGAGCTTAATTCTGTTGGATTCATTATTTTCACAGAACTGAATCAGCACCATGTATTCTCCATTAGAACTTGTTCTAATCATGAGTGTTCTCAGTTCTCCGGTATGATTTCTAGGATTAAAAAATGTGATCCCCTCTGCTATTGCAAAGCGCTTTACAAATAACCTCATTTCATTTGAGGGGTCTGCTTGTAGGTGACATTTTTTAATATCAAGTATTTTATCCCACATACCAGGGATATGAAAACCCAGTGCGTTTCTGTCTTCTATGGTATCTTTTTCTTGAATTTCCTCTGGAGTCAACCACCTGCTGTCAGAGAAAGAGAACTCCATTTTATTTCTGTAAAAATACGCCTCAGGCGCTGCTGCTATTGGAGTCACTTCTGGAAGTTCTATATGTCCAATACGTTTTAAGTTATTTAAGACCTCTTGTTCCTTGTAGGCAATTTGGTGCTCATAACCCATATGCTGCCATTTACACCCCCCACAAACACCAAAGTGTTCACATGCAGGTGTAACCCTTTTTTCTGACTTTTGGTGAAATACCACAGCGGTTCCTTCGAAATATGCTTTTCTTTTTTTTGTAGTTTTAACGTCTACAATGTCACCAGGAACGGCATTATTGATGAAAATTACGCGTCCGTCTGGCGCTTTTCCAACTGTCTTACCTTTAGCAGCAGTGTCCGTTACTAAGATGTTTTCGAATATAAGGGGATTTCTTCTTTTTCGCATGGGGCAAAAGTACTATCTTTTTTATTTAAAATTGTAGCTTTGTAGCAAACAGGCTATTTCTTTTTTCTAGCCTTTAGATCAGCAATCATAAAAAAATACCTATGTCTCAGACAGTAAAAATAAGTGCAGAACAAGCTATTCAATTAGAAGATAAATACGGTGCCCACAATTACCACCCATTACCGGTAGTTTTGTCTAAAGGTAAAGGTGTTTATGTATGGGATGTGGATGGAAATAAATACTATGATTTTTTGTCTGCTTATTCAGCAGTAAATCAGGGACACTGTCACCCCAAAATTGTGGGAGCAATGGTAGAACAAGCACAGACGCTTACTTTAACTTCTAGGGCATTTCATAACGACAAACTTGGCTTGTTTGAAAAATACGCCACTGAAACTTTCGGATATGATAAACTGCTCCCAATGAATACTGGGGCTGAAGCTGTAGAGACTGCATTGAAAATTTGCAGGAAATGGGCTTATGAAGTAAAGAATTTGCCTGAGAACTCAGCCAAAATTGTGGTGTGTGAGAATAATTTTCACGGAAGAACAACTACAATCATTTCTTTTTCTAATGATGCGGTGGCGCAGCATAATTTTGGACCTTTTACGGAAGGTTTTATAAAAATACCTTATGACAATGTCAATGCTTTAGAAGAAGTTTTGTCTTCTGACATCTCTATTGCAGGTTTTTTAGTGGAGCCCATTCAGGGAGAAGCTGGTGTCTATGTGCCTTCTGAGGGCTACTTGGCAGCAGCTAAAGCACTTTGTAAAAAATACAATGTGCTCTTTATTGCAGACGAGGTGCAAACAGGCATAGCGAGAACAGGTAAACTTTTAGCTACTTGTGGAAACTGCGCTTGTTCTGACAGACACTGTAGTGGAACCCCAGAGGTGAAAGCAGATATTTTAATTCTAGGAAAAGCAATATCTGGTGGTGCATACCCTATTTCAGCAGTATTGACTAATGATGCAATTATGAAGGTCATTGCACCTGGAAATCACGGAAGTACTTTTGGAGGAAATCCTGTTGCTGCTCAGGTTGGTATAGCTGCTTTGGAAGTAGTTAAAGAAGAGTCTTTGGCACAAAATGCCTTTGATTTAGGTAATTTGTTCAGAGCAGAGATTCAAAAATATGTAGACCAATCTAATATAGTAAATGGGGTTAGGGGTAAAGGCTTGTTAAATGCTATTTTAATTAATGATACGGAAGAAAGCGATACTGCTTGGAATATTTGTTTGGCCCTTAGAGACAATGGTTTGTTGGCTAAACCAACCCACGGAAATATTATAAGATTTGCACCACCATTGGTAATGAATAAAGAACAGCTTTTAGATTGCGTTTCAATTATCACTAAAACATTGGCTTCATTTGAGCAATAATCAAGGAAGTATTCATTTCCAATTAGTACTAATCAAGAAAGCATTCATTTCCAATTAGCACTAATCAAGGAAGTATTCATTTCGAATAAGGACTGTACTGGTATGTCATTTAAAGTAGGAGATAAGATTTGTGTGTTAGACCAAGATATTGAAGGTGTTGTTACTTCAATAACTGCTGCTGCTGCCATAGAAGTTGAAACCACCTTTGGTTTTTTAATGAAGTTTTCTGCAAGAGAATTGCTTATTCTTCCTGAAGAAGGCTTAAAGGTATCTAATTATGATGTGGCTAAGATCAAGCATTTAAAACAAGATAAAAAGCCCAATTATAAGGCCAATGTTTCTAAAAAAGAAAGGGATGTGCCTAAAATGGAAGTAGATCTTCATATTGGCCAGCTCACCAATGCAACCAATCTCTCTAATTTTGAAATGTTAAATATTCAATTGGACACTGCGCAGCGCCAATTAGAATTTGCCATTTCAAAAAAAATACAAAAAGTGGTTTTTATTCATGGTGTTGGTGCTGGGGTACTAAAAGAAGAGCTCCAATATCTATTTAAAAGATACGATGGTATTCGTGTCTATGAAGGCGATTATAAAAAGTATGGTTTAGGGGCTACAGAGGTTTACATTACCCAACAAGTAAGTAGAGAAGTCTAATTATTTTGGTGTTGTGAAAACACCAAAATCATTTAAGTTCACATCAGTAATTCTCTTGCCATCTTGGTCAATAAAGCTTACACCACTCAATTGAATTTCATGCTTAAAATTATTGCCGTCTTCACTTAGGCTTGTATTGATGAATACTGTTCCAGCAGTTGCATTAGCATCTTTAACCACATTTACCCCTATTTCAGGAAGTACACTGCAGTAATAAGAAGCACTAATGCCCTCTGAAAAAATTCTGTAGTTAAGTGTAGTTTGATTGGGTATACTACTTTGTATGGTCTGTTCACTCACACTATTTTTTAGCAGTCCTTCCGGTAGCTGAAGCGCTAGAGATTCTGTGTCATTAATTTTAAACAATAATGTGGTCGCTGTGGTTTGGGTACAGCTTTCAATGCCTATTTCATTGAAGCTTATACTTTGAATAGTAATGTCCCCATCGCTGCAGCTTATAAATAAAGACAATAAGAGCACTGCTAAAAATAATTTGCGGATCATTGTGGTACTTTTCATCTTGTTTGAATTTGCTTTCAAATGTAATTATTTTCAATGCTTTTCTCTATTAATCTGTCAAATACATTTATTTAATATATTTTTATACTCCCATAAATAATAAAGAATGAAAGCTGTTTATTTTGACAATGCTGCAACCACTCCAGTTCGAACTGAGGTAATTAAGAGTATTCAAACCGCTCTAGAAAATTGTTTTGGAAATCCTTCTTCTACACACAGTTTTGGGAGGACTGCAAAAACGGCTGTTGAACAAGCAAGAAAAACCATAGCAGCTACTTTAGGGGCCCATCCATCTGAAATTATTTTCACTTCAGGAGGGACAGAAGCAGACAATATGGTTTTAAAGTGTGCTGTAAGAGATTTGGGTGTAAAGCACATTGTGACTACCACAATGGAGCACCATGCTGTTTTGCATACTGTGGATGAATTGGTTGCGTTCAATGGAGTTACCCCTCATTATGTTGCTGTAGATGCCAACGGAAATCCAGATCTTTTGGATTTAGAGAAAATATTGAGTGGTTTAAATGAAAAAGTTTTAGTGAGTTTAATGCATATCAATAATGAAATTGGAAACATCTTAGATTTACCCACTGTAGCAGCTTTGTGTGAGTCTTACGGGGCTTATCTTCATTCAGATACAGTCCAGTCAATAGGCCATTTTCCTTGGGATTTGCAAAAAATTAAAATTCATTTTTTAGCTGCAGCAGCACATAAATTTCATGGACCAAAAGGGATTGGTTTTGCCTATATAAGAAAAGACACTCCTTTAAAGTCTTTTATTGCTGGTGGTGCCCAAGAGCGTGGCTTTAGGGCCGGAACAGAACCCTATCACAATATAGTAGGCCTTGAAAAGGCTTTTGTTTTGGCTTATGAGCACTTAGATAATGAGCGCAACTATATAGAAGGCTTAAAAAAGTATTTTATCAGTGAAATAAATAAAATCATTCCTGGGGTTTCATTCAACGGTTTTTCTGGGGATATGGAAAAGAGTACCTACACCTTAGTAAATGTTCGCTTGCCTTTTAATGCCCAAAAGGCACAGATGTTATTGTTTCACCTAGATTTAAAAGGAATTGCCTGCTCTAAAGGAAGTGCTTGTCAGTCTGGAAGTACTAAAGGCTCACATGTGTTGTCTGCCTTCCTTTCAGAAGCGCAATTGGCCATGCCTTCTTTGAGATTTTCTTTTTCCTCATTTAATACCAAAGAAGAAATAGATTATACGATTAATGCCTTAAAAGAATTTTCTGAAAAGTAAGATTCTAGGGATTTATTAAACCTATTATTTTTCGTAAGGAAATTTTCTACTGGCCTGCCTCATCATAGAAGCGATCAATTCTGTAGTGTTTTTGCCGGTTTTTCTATCGATTTGTTTTTCGTATTTCCACAGCAGTTTTCCGGTTTTGACATCGCTTATTTTAATACCAATTCGACCGTATTTAGTATTCCCTGTTACATAATCAAGCAGTTTAAATGCTTTGGTGTCTCCTCTAGACAGTTGTACATTAAGGGTTATAGTACCGCTAATAATTGCGTCTACACCTAGAATTTCTCCCAATTCTTTAATGCTATAAATGTCTAAAGACTGATAGCTTACCTCACGTTTTTTTAAAAAAACATTGGTGTCTTTAATGTTTTGAAAATCTACCCTGTAATGCTTTCTTTTCTCCATTTTCAGAAAGTAAGTTTCAAGGGCCTCTTGTACAGCAATTCCCTCAGAGGCCTCTAGTTCCAATTGCATTTCATCACTTAATTCCTGTGCTAGATTTACGGAAGCTAAAAAAGGAAGAATAGCAATGCTTTTATGTGAGGCGCTAATGTTTTTGAATTGCTTGTTTTCATAAATATTTTTTTGACCTAGTGCCACTTGAGTGAAGAAAAAAGTCAAGGTTAAAATGCTTAATAAAGCCCTGTTGGGTATATTTAATAAATGATTTTTCATAGTGCTTTTAAAGAAGTAACAAAGTTGTATATACCTGGGTATTTCCTAACATATCTACTACTTCTATTTTTAATTCGTTATTTTTTTTAAGTTTTGTACACGCGCCAATATGATGGGTAAGTGTATTTGTTTTGGGCTCGTATTCCATAAGGATCCATTCTCCGTTTAAACTTCCAGTATAAGTGTCAATGCCAGTTTCTTGGTCTTTTATTTCAAGACTTAAAAATTGATAATTTCTAATATTTTGATTGCCCTTAAAGTTTTTTGGACGTATGCTTGGTGGTATAGAATCTTGCTGGATCACATAAGTACCCAATTTATTGGTTTTTGTACTCAGCCATTCGCCTTCTTTTTTAGTGCTGCTGTAGATAAAAGATTTTGAACCGAGCCTATAAGCAATGTAACTGTATTTGGAAAAGGCGCTGTTCTCTGAATTAAAACTTAAGGTAAAAGGTTTTTTCACCGCCCACATAGGTTTGTGAACTTTAATGGTGTCTCTGCTTGTTTCTAGGTTTAAATAAACGTCTTCATAAAAGCTATTTGCTGGAAAATAAAGACTGCCATGGGTGAGTTTATAGTGTGCGGGATTTTTAAACAACACCGGGAAAGGTGTTTTAAACAAGGTTTTTTTTACTATTGCCTCATTTAAAGTCCCCATTACGGGTATCTCAATCCTAATATTATTGCCATGCAGGTCTATTAATTCAAGCCTAACGTCAATAGTTTCCTTTGGTTTTAAGCTAATGATTCCTTTGTTTTTTAGCGACTTAAAAATGCTTAATGTTTTTTTATTCTGTTGAAAAATTTGAACAATACGTTCCCTATTTTTAATTAAATGCGGATAATCAATCAGGGTATTTATGCCTTTGGTTTCATTAAATGAAATTTGGTCTAATTTAATTTCAGCATTCAGTGTGTCATTTACAGAAAGTTTATAGTGGTAAATTCCATTTTTATTGGCTGTGAGCTCCTGTCTATCATAGCCTTTTACACCTATGTAAAAGGATCCCTTTACCTCAATAGGATTGGCTTGATAAATACCTTCAGGAGTTCTTTTAAATGAAATTTGGACTTTGTTTTCGCTTTTATTGACATGGCTGTTTTGACCTATGGGGTAAGCAAATAATTTTTGTAGGGTAGGAGGTGTTTTGTCTAATACCTCATAGGGAAATTGGAGTGGGTTTATGGCTATAGGAGTGCCCGTTTTTCTCATTTCAAAATGAAGGTGTGGTGCAGTAGAGCCTCCGGAATTTCCCGAATACGCAATAGGGACCTCTTTATTCACTTTGAGGCTGTCTTTTTTTGGAAACAGCTGTATGGTGAAAGATTTATTGGCGTATTGTTTCTCTTGGACAAAATTTTCTATTTCAGGGGAAAATTTTTGCAGATGTGCATATACACTTGTAGTACCGTTATAATGATTCACATAGAGCGCTTTTCCATAGCCCCAATGTGAAATCTTTATTCTAGATATGTAGCCATCTGCTATTGAGAATACTTTAAGTCCTTGCTGGTGTTTTGTTTTAATATCCAAACCTGAGTGAAAATGGTCAGACCTCAGTTCACCAAAATTTCCTGCCAATAGCAAAGGAATATTTAGCGGCGGGCTATAAAGACTGTCAGACGCATTTTTATTCAGCGCTTCTTGAGCGAATGTTTGTCCAAATAATATTCCTAAAATGATAAAAAAATACACTGTTTTCATATGATATTCAAAAGTAAATAAACTGCCTCATATACCGAAGGTCTTAGAGGCTTTATACTAATAATTGAGTCACTGATTTTGATCAGTTTTTTAATAAATTTAAAAGTATTGCACCGCAATTCTAAGAATACGAAGTTTTATATTAACTTTGTTACAATAGTATGGACAGTTGCAAATGAGTAATCTTAAAGAAATTGTAGGTTCTTTAGAAAATAAGGTAAGCAAATTGGTTCACCGCTTAGAGGGGGTTAAAGAGGAATCTACCCTTTTAAAAAATGAACTTAATGAAGCAAATAAAACTTGTGAATATGCAAAATCACAAGCCACTTATTGGGAAGAGAAATACAATGCTTTAAAATTAGCACAGTCTATGTTAGGCAGTGATGAAAACACTACCGAAGCGAAATTGAAGATTAACACCTTAATAAAAGAGCTTGACTATTGTATAGGGGCGCTCTCAAAATAATGTATGTCAAATACGTTTAAAATAAAGCTTTCAATTGCTGACAGGGTATATCCATTGACGATTGCTCCTTCACAAGAAGAAGGCCTGAGAAAAGCCGCTAAACAAATAGAATTGCTTGCTAAAAACTTTGAGCAAAATTATGCTGTGAGGGATAAACAAGATGTTTTGGCCATGTGTGCCTTGCATTTTGCCTCAAAGACTACTCAGAGTAATATAGAAGAATCTCAAGATAGTAAAGAGGTTCAAGAGCGTCTATTGGCGCTTGAGGAAGTGATTAACAACTCGTTAGGATAATACGTTCTTTTAAATAACATCATTGCCCACACTGGTATTTATTTTTTGACAAACTCAACACTAATTTTTTATGAAAGGGTGAGTTTAGATTATGCAAGCATGCCTTACTCGTATAAGGAAACTTAAGTAATTTGTTAGCCCTAAACCTGTTTATACAGAGTTTGTTCAAAACCCAATCCAATGTGGGCTTTTTTTATATAATTAATTTAACAACCATGGATAGTACAACAATCATAATATCGGCCGTTTTAGGCCTTGCAGTTGGTTTTGCTATCGCAAAGTTTTTGGAAAAGGGGAAAGCCTCAAAGACCATTATCAATGCGAGAAAAGATGCACTTGCAATCATTAAAAACGCCAAAAATGAAGGCGAAAACATTAAAAAAGACAAAATATTTCAGGCCAAAGAGCGCTTTTTGGAATTAAAAGCGGAACATGAGAAGGTGATCCTTTCTAAGGAGAAAAAAATTGGTGAATCTGAAAAACGCAGCAGAGACAAAGAATCTCAACTGAGTAATGAATTGTCTAAGACAAAAAAAATAAACGATTCTTTAGAGCAACAAATTACAGATACGGCACATAAGGCTGAAATTTTAGACAAAAAGCAGTCAGAATTAGATAAGCTACACAAAAATCAAGTGCAACAATTAGAAGTTATTTCTGGTTTGTCTGCAGATGAAGCTAAAGAGCAGTTATTGGCTTCTTTAAAAGATGTGGCTAAATCAGACGCAATGGCTTTCATGCAGTCTACCATGGAAGAGGCTAAACTAACTGCCCAGCAAGAAGCTAAAAAAATTATCATTAACACCATTCAAAGAATAGGTACAGAGGAGGCGGTAGAAAACTGTGTTTCTGTATTTAATCTTGAGTCAGACGACGTTAAAGGTAGAATTATTGGTAGAGAGGGTAGAAATATCAGGGCTATTGAAGCAGCCACAGGAGTAGAAATTATTGTAGACGACACTCCAGATGCGATCATTTTATCTTGTTTTGATTCTGTACGTAGAGAGATTGCGAGATTGTCTTTACACAAATTAGTCACAGATGGTAGAATTCACCCTGCTAGAATTGAAGAAGTTGTCAAGAAAACAGAGAAGCAAATAGAAGAAGAAATTATAGATATAGGTAAACGTACTGTAATTGACTTAGGGATTCATGGCTTACATCCTGAACTTATAAAAGCGGTAGGTCGAATGAAGTACCGTTCTTCTTATGGACAAAACCTATTGCAGCACTCTAGAGAAGTAGCCAAGCTTTGTGGTGTTATGGCGGCAGAATTAGGTATTAATGCCAAACTGGCCAAGCGCGCTGGTCTTCTTCATGACATAGGTAAGGTTCCTAATACAGAAGCTGAGGTAGAAACACCTCACGCTATTCTAGGAATGCAATGGGCTGAGAAGTTTGGAGAGAAACCAGATGTATGTAATGCTATTGGAGCCCACCACGATGAAATTGAAATGAATACGCTTATTGCTCCAATTGTACAAGTCTGTGATGCTATTAGTGGCGCAAGACCAGGGGCTAGAAGACAGGTGTTAGACTCATATATACAAAGATTAAAAGACCTAGAGGATGTTGCTTTTGGTTTTCCAGGAGTACAGAAAGCCTATGCCATTCAGGCTGGTAGAGAATTAAGGGTTATTGTAGAAAGCGAACGCGTTACAGATGACCAAGCTTCTGAGCTATCCTTTGAAATTTCTCAAAAGATACAAACAGACATGACTTACCCAGGCCAAGTTAAGATCACTGTCATTAGAGAAACTAGGGCTGTAAATGTAGCCAAGTAGTTTAGTGATTCACGCATACAAAAAAAGCCCTGCTCAACGAGCAGGGCTTTTTTGTTGTTTTAAAGTATGGTTTTAGTCTGCTGAATCTTCCTCAGCAACTTCTTTGCTAGAAGCCTCTTCCTCTTCTTTATTTATTTTATGGGTTAGGATATTAACCTTTTTAAGCTTTTCTTTCCAGGTGTCAATGTCACTCTTATGCTTATTGATTTTTTGAACCACTTCTTTAACCACTGGATTGTCTTCAGAGGCATTTGAAAAGAACTCTAAGTTGTTTTCTAATTGGCGCATCTCATTTTTAGACTCTTCAATCTTTTTGCGAATAAAAGCCTTTTCGTTTGCGAGTGCATAATCATTATCAGAACTGGCCAATTGATTGAGTTTGTCTCCATATTTGAGTAATTCCCCTGCTTGTTTGTCAATATCTAATTTAAGAAATAGGGCATCTAAAACCTTATTAAAGGTGTTGTTGATGTTTTTGCTTTTAAAAGGTACCCTTCCAATATTTTTCCAAACAGCAATTTGTTCTTTTATAAAAGCGAGGTCTTTCTCTTTGTCTGCTCCTAAGTCATAGGCTTTTAGATCTGCCAATACTTTTTCTTTGGCAGTTAAATTTTCTTCTTCAACAGCATTATTGGCATTTTTGCTCTTGTTCACACTCGTAAAATAAGTATTACAGGCCGCCTTAAAAGACTTCCAAATTTTATCTGAATACTTCCTAGGTACGTGGCCAATAGTTTTCCATTCATTTTGAATGCGCTTGAAAGTTTGGGTAGTTTCGTCAGTTACCTCACTATCTTTTAGTTCGTTTGCAGTATCTAGCAGCGCTTTTTTAGCGTCCAGATTTTCTTGCTGTTCATTCTTTAAGTGCTTGTAAAAACTATTTTTGTGCTGATTAAACACCTTGGTTGCCGCTTTAAAGGCTTTCCATGTTTTTTCATTTTGTTTTTGAGGTACTTTCCCTGTTTCAAAAAAGGTATTCCTTAGGGTTTCTACCGTTTTCATCTGGTTCTGAATGCCTTTGTGTGTGGTAGCAATACCTTCACAAACCGCATTGATCTTAGCAATAATTTCGAGTTTTTTTTCTAGATTTCCTTCAAAGCCTTTTTCTAAGGATTTAAAATACTCTTGTCTTTTCTCGTGTATGATTTTGGTAGCTGCGCTAAAACGATCCCAAACGGCTTCTCTATTCTCTTTGTCTACGGGTCCTAAATCTTCTTTCCATATTTTGTGGAGTGTTTGAAGCTCTTGGAATGCTTTATGAATATCCGTTTCAGTATGAAGTGCCTCTGCTTTTTGAATAATTTTAAGCTTTTCTTCAAGATTGTGCTTAAAATCCAAGTCTCTTAATTCTCTGTTGAGGTTTAAGAAGTCATAAAAGATTTCCATATGGTGGTGGTAGGTTTTCCAAGCATCGTTGTAATGCGTTCTTGGAATTGCACCAGCATTTTTCCATTCTTTTTGTATTTCCTTGAAATTCTTATAAGTGTCGTTTAT
>Ga0115559_1001376_pt1 | contig 16020 bp, 15 predicted proteins | sample COGITO_mtgs_1105_3_FD_87281 | JGI IMG/M metagenome (GOLD analysis project Ga0115559, IMG submission 87281) | Pelagic marine microbial communities from North Sea - COGITO_mtgs_110506 | ecosystem: Environmental > Aquatic > Marine > Epipelagic | place: Germany:Helgoland, sampling site Kabeltonne... | reverse complement strand
GCAATCTAAAGGCCTGATGAAAAGGATAACAATACGCCAATGATCAATCCGATGGCGATGGGAATGGCCAGTAGCCACTTCAAGGTGCGGATCAGGATTGATTTTGGCGAGCGATTTTCACGGGCCTCGGTTTTTTCATCGCGCCATTGGCGTAATCGCTCCGGTTTGGAGGGGAGAACAAACCATTTTATCGCCGAAAGGAGAAAGAGCATGCCGAAAATTATGGGGACCCCCCATGATTCAGCGACAGCCCAGATGAATGCTAGCGCTGCACCAGTAAGGGAAATTATCCCACGTAAGATTGCGCGGCGACGCCATTTGTCTTGTTCCAGCGGCGTGAATTCGGGAGACACTACTCCTGTTATTTCGGATTCTGCTACGGTATTTGGATGTGCAATCGGCGCCACCTTAATAGCCTCCTCAGGGGGCAATAACGAATGCGTTGAACTCGGTGGTCTAGGAGTTACAGCTTCCAAACTGCTAGGTAAAAACGGTGCAGCTTCTCGCTTAGTCAACGCTGGAACCGCGCCCTCTGATGCGGCATAGGCATCCGAGTCCGGCTCAGTCGTCCAGGTACGCTGTTCAGGTTGCCAATTTGCCGGGGGGTTGTGCACGTCCTTTCCCCGGTGTTCCACATGGAATCCAGACATCAGAGTTCGCTTTTGGACGGAACATCCGGAGGCAACTAGCGCAAATAGCAATGGAACAAGCAGCCAACTGTTGGCGAATTCAAACCGAGTGAATGTGTACATGAGGCTCAATGTACCGCCTCCTCCGTTGGTCACAAAAAAAAAAGCGGCCTGAAGCCGCTTTTCTCATGTCGTTGTTCGAGGATCAGTCCTCGATGACCTCCACCTTTCCTTTGTAAGGTTTCCAATCTACGTTCGGATGCTTCAACTTTTTTTTGAGGTCTCTTTTTTTCGAACGAACCGGTAAATCAATAAACCGCTTGCGATCAAGAGTATGCTTCCCGTCATTCTCTCTGCGATGAAGGAATCGAATTCTTCAGCTTGTGCGGCATCAATCAATTGATAAGTTCCGATTGCAACCAATACTGCGGATGCTCCGAGGCCTTCTCAAAAACTGCATCTGGGTCCGCAAGGATTGAACGCAAGAAGCAGGTCTTAGAACAGCAAGCGTTAGCTGCGGCATGTATTCATCGAGGTGACTGAATGCGATGGTTGTTGTAGAATAAAGTCTGCTCGTCGTCAAGAAGCTTGAAGACTTTAACACCTTTGTCTTTGATCAAGAGTTCATCGGCATTGAACGTCGCTTTGGAGTTGGCCTTTCCTCGGGTGACGATTTGGACCACATTTGCCGGGTCGTGAACGCGAAAACTTCCCTCGACCAGGGACCAATCGCCATAAATGACCTCAGAAAACTCTGGAAAAAAAGGGGTGCGGAACCATTGATTTGAGGGCGCATCATACTCTTCAATCAAGAACCTGAACCAAAGGTTCAAGGCATCTTTTTCTCCATTGTGCATCCAAATGCTTACGTCGTAGTCACGGTCTTTTAAAAAAGTGTTGGCAGCAAAAATAGCGAGCTTGTTTTCACCCTTCTTCAAGCCGTGATACCCTCCATTTCCCGCGAAGGGAAGCGGACTGTCTTGGTTCTCAAATCCATCGTGGTAAAGCACAGAACAGGTATCGGAAAGAAAGTAACCGTTCCGCTGGTTCAGCTGTGATGAGTCGGCTTCAAACCGAGCCCAGATCACCGGGCCTTCATTTTCGAAGAGCGCTTCTTTTGATAACCTCATGATTCCGAGTCCATCCGCAAAATCAATGGGCTCTGCTTTTTCTATGATGGCTTTTTCGTACGTTGTAAAATTCGTCCCAGTTTTCACGACCAAAAAGGGCCGATTATCGGTTAAGTCAGCCTGGATGTTTTTGGGGTAGTAGCCGGGGCTGAGGAATTGGACAATTTTTTTACTCTCGTCTACCGACGTCCGTGTCAAGTTGGTCGAGACACAGGGTAGTCCGGTGTGGTAAGCTACGATCAAAGAATTCGTGACCGCAAGTTCATCACGTGGTCGGCTAAAACTTTCAGAGCCATTGTAAAAGAAGGGAAAGCTGATGATGGCCTGGTATTGTTCCGAATCAATTTGGTCCAACAAAGCTTGGAAACCTGGGCTCAGGTGCTCCGGGAGAAAAACATTTTTTTGAGATGAAATTCGATGGGACATGTGGTGGTGACCCACCGCACCTTCAGCGAAGGTTACGAGAAATACAAGCGCGATGAATGAAACGCCCGCAAACCGACTTCGATTGAGCAGGATCAAAGTGAGTCGCTGGAAAACATAGCCGGAAAACACCGAGAAGGCGAAATAAAAGGGCCAAACAAACCTTCCGGTGGCTCTGAATTGTTTCAAAACGGGAACCATCTCCAAGAGATCAGGAAATTGCCGAAAGGGGATGGCCAATGCGAACAAGAGCACCAAAATGGAAGCCAGCAAGGCCACGTTCACCAAGCCATGATCAAAAAAATCCCAAAGATGGGGTCGGAGTTTTTTTCGAAAGAGAGCGATCAAAGCGGTGAGCAGGCCGATCAAGAAAAGCAGGGAGTTGGCCAGCCCAACGTAGCCGCGGGCTTCCCATTTTTGCTTGATGATATTGCCCGTCAGTTGATCAAAAAAGGGTCGAAAAGGCCTGTCGTGCGGAATAAAAACATCATCCAATTCGGCATTGTGAAGGAAAAATCCCGACGGGTTGTCAGTGCGGTTTTCGTGCAGGTCAATTGTGTTTTCGTGAATCAAGAATAGCGCAATGGGTGCGCATATCGTGAGCAGCAGCCCAGCGTGATGCCACCTTTGTTGACCCGTTTTTCTATGGGGTAAAAAGTTCAAGAATACCATGCACAAAAGGAATGAAAGCACAATGACTCCGAGATACGCATGGATGAATAACCAGAACAAATTGTTCAGCATCATGATCGCGATGCTCCGTGCATGTTGAACCTTGTTCTGTCCTGCCCGAAGGCACCTTAAAAGCAGCCACCATGAAAGAGGAAGCGCCACACTGTAGGATAGAGCTAAATGTCCGTCGAGGCGAAATAACTGGGGGGAAAGCACCGCAATCGTAATGCTAAACAACACACTGAACCACCGAAGGAATTTTAATTCAAGCAACAAAAGATGCATAAAGAGAAATGTCAAAAACATCGATAGAAGCAGCACCCCATTCAATAGTCCTACGGAATGAGTTTGAACGATTGGAACAACGTGCGATATGGCGCGAAAAGCATAGGCAAAGACAGGATGACAATCGGTATAGAGATAGGATTCTCCAAACGGATAATTCATTCCATCAAAATTGGTCGCGTTGCTGTTGTGCGCAATGTGATAGGCATAGGTGAAGTAATTCTTGATGCCATCACCTGAATGCGAGAACATCGAATCATTGGGAGACCAAAGCACCTTTCCATAAAAAAACACCATGAAAATGACAGCAAATCCTACGAGAACAAAATCGGGCAGCTTCATGCTTCTCATGCCACAAAGATGCATTTTTTGGAGGCAGGACGATGACCGACGCACCTGAAACCGTCTGCTTGGTGTTTCTTCGGATTCTGCTCGCTTTACTCACGCTGAATGGCTAGGCCACCTGCTTCCCGCTCAAAGGGTCAAGAAATAGATGATGGTCGGAAAAAAGAGTGCCGAGCACACGACCCCGAATGTCGTTGAAGCCTGAGGTTTCATATGCCAAATGGCGATAATTATGAGCGGAATTTGAAAGAACAATCGAATAAGTGCGTCCATTTTTGAGAAGCCCAGGAACTTCTGAGGTACAGGATCAAAGTACATGTAGAGGTTTGCGGGAAAGACCAAGATCAACAGAAGAACGGCTGCCGCTCCGGCGATTCTGCGTGTTTTGGGAATTAAGAGGAATAAGCCGATGCCCATTTCCCAGATGCCAGAGAGGAAAACGGTCTCTTCAGCAAGCGGCAAAAACGGGGGGAAGATCTGCAAGAAAAATTCCGGTGCCTCCAGGTGCTGCCAACCAACAAAAAAGTAGAATCCTCCCATCGTGATAATGGATAGCTTGCGGATTGGATGAACCAAACGTTCTAGTCCTGGCTGCTCGACTGCGATGTTTTCTGAATTTTCCAAGTTCGTTTTACTGTTGCTCATCCCTCACCAAATAAAACACGATCGCAAGTTCGTGAACCAAGCAATGTGCTTGCAACAAAAAAGGCGGCTCAGAAGCCGCCTTGATGCTCGCTAAACTTCGTGCTCAGTCTTCGACGACTTCGACGGAAAATGTGTCTCCTTCTTTGATTTGAGTGACGATGTCTACCCCCTCTGTCACCTTGCCAAAGCACGTGTGGTTGCGGTCGAGATGAGCCGTTGAATCCCGGCTGTGCACCAAGAAGAATTGCGATCCACCGGTGTTGCGCCCGGCATGTGCCATGGACAACACGCCCAGATCGTGGTATTGATTTTCGCCATCCAACTCACAGTCAATCGAATAGCCTGGTCCGCCACTTCCAATGCCGTCTGGACAGCCTCCTTGAGCGACAAACCCAGGAATAACCCGGTGAAATTTGAGGCCATTGTAGAAACCTTCTTTAGCCAGTTTGACAAAATTAGCGACCGTTTTTGGCGCGTCGTTCTCAAAAAATTCCACGGTCATGGTGCCGCGGTCGGTGGTGATTTTTGCATGCATGGTACTGCAGGTTTTGGATTGAATCATACGCTGTTGATGCAGCGCCGGATAAAAGAAAAAGCCTCCCGCACTGGAAGGCTTTCTATTGAGCGAGAAACGAGACTCGAACTCGCGACCCCAACCTTGGCAAGGTTGTGCTCTACCAACTGAGCTATTCTCGCTTGTCCACCATACCCGGAAGAACGTTCTCTTCTGCAGCATGAAGCGGTGGGCAAAATTACGCAAGACATCGCGTGAGACAAAGTAAACCATGAAAAATATTCACGCCCGACCTGAATTTTCGATGTTTGCATCATGAATTACCTAGCGCATTTGGTTTTGAGCGGAAACGATTCCGATGTCCTGCTGGGAAATTTTATCGGGGATGCGATCAAGGGCCGTGACTACGTAGGGTATCCTCCAAGGGTAGCTCACGGCATTCGGTTGCACCGACAGATTGATTCATTTGCCGACCATCATCCCATCGCGCTCAAAGCCCGCGCTCAACTTCGGCCGATGCTGGGCCGATTTTCAGCTGTCGGAGTTGACTTGCTATACGATTACTTTCTTTCGAGCAATTTTCAATCCATCACAGGACAAGAGTCCATCGAATTGTTCGCACGTCGGGCCGAGGCCTCGCTGCAGACCCGTGTGGCTGAAATGCCCACGCGAAGCCAACGGTTCTTTGAAGCCATGGTGGAGCATGATTGGTTGGTAGGGTATGGGTCGGAAATGGGGATGATGGAGGTTTGTCGAGCTATGGACCACCGATTGACCAAGCGGTTTGGAGTGGAGACACCGTTAAAGCATCTATTTGAAGCAGCGAGGTTGGCAGGATACGCAGATATGAAGGCGGACTTTGCTTCCTTTTGGAAAGACATTGGATCTCATTGCCACGACCAACGGCTGTCCCCCGACACTCTTGAATTCGTGGTACAGAACTGAGTCGCTTTGTGTACCTTTGATGCCATGGTAGTGGAAATGACGTACAACAGCTCGCGCTCGGACTTAATCATTCCTGAATACGGCCGAACGATTCAAGAAATGGTGGATCATTTAAAGTCCATTGCAGATCGCGAGGAGCGCAATAAGTGTGCTAATGCCATCGTGAGTGTGATGGGTTCAGTGGTCACGCAAGAAGGCGATGCCGAGGAAGTGCAGAAGAAATTGTGGGGTCAATTGTACCTCATGGCCAATTATGAGCTGGATGTTGACTGTCCGTGTGAACGACCGACTCGTGAGAGCCGAGACGAAGCACCAAACCGCTTAAATTACCCGGAAGCGACATCGCGGTTGGGGCATTATGGTCAATTGACGTTGGACCTGATTGAGAAGGCCAAGACCTACGAGGAAGGGGAGGAAAAGGCGGCACTTATCGTGACCATTGCGAATTTGATGAAGCGCCATTACCTGACGTGGAATAAGGGTGCAGTAGAGAATAGCCTCATCCGCGAGAAGATGAAGGAGATGAGCGAAGGGGCTTTGATTTTGCCAGAAGAGGCCGTGTTGGTGAGTTCAGCAGAGGTGCTCAAAAGCAAGCGAAAAACCAGCGATGCCCTGGATCGCCATCGCAGCAAGAAGCGCAAGCGCTAATTAAATTCAAAGGGCGGAAGTCCAATTTCAAGGGTTGAAAAGTTTTCAGCGTGACACACGCTGTCTCGGTGTTGCGCCGTTAATTCGAATAGACATTGCGGAAGAGGAATGAACTCAGGCTCGAGGAGCACCGCGTGTCACTGAATCAGCGAAAAAGGAGCCATGTCCAGTTTTATCATTGAGGGAGGGAAAAGATTGTCCGGTGAAGTCGTTCCGCAAGGGGCAAAAAACGAGGCGCTACAAATTTTGTGTGCCGTTTTGCTCACCCCTGAGCGAGTAACCATTTCCAATTTGCCGGACATCGTAGATGTGAATAAGCTCATCGATTTGTTGGCGAGCATGGGAGTAAAGACCCAGCGAAAAGGCCCGGGCACGTTCGTTTTTCAGGCGGACGATGTCAATTTGGATTATTTCAAAACGGAAGAATTCCGACAAAAAGGGGGGTCGCTTCGGGGCTCAACGATGATTTTGGGACCCCTGTTGTCTCGATTCGGTATCGGGGCGTTGCCCAAGCCGGGGGGAGATAAAATTGGCCGCCGCCGAATGGACACGCATTTCATCGGGTTCGAGGCGCTGGGCGCTACGTTCACGTACGACGCCAAAACCGGTTTTTTCGAAGCCACCACAGATGGCGGATTGAAGGGCACGGATATGTTATTGGATGAGGCTTCGGTGACTGGCACTGCCAACATTGTCATGGCTGCGTGCATGGCAGACGGTGTCACGACCATATACAACGCGGCATGTGAGCCCTATCTCCAGCAGCTTTGCAAAATGATCAATCGGATGGGTGGGAAAATCAGTGGCATCGGTTCCAACCTTCTCACCATTGAAGGGGTGGATTCGCTGGGCGGTACCGAACACCGTTGCCTTCCAGATATGATTGAGATTGGAAGCTTCATCGGTCTGGCAGCCATGACGCAAAGTGAGATCACCATCAAAGATGTAGCCTACGACGAGCTGGGAGTCATTCCCAAGATCTTTCGCCGATTGGGCATCCAGTTGGAACGACGGGGCGATGATATTTACGTCCCTGCCCAAGAGACCTACGAAATCGACACCTTCATTGATGGCTCCATCCTCACCGTTTCAGATGCACCTTGGCCAGGCTTTACACCGGATTTATTGTCCATCGTATTGGTAACCGCAACGCAGGCTAACGGCAGTGTGCTGGTTCATCAAAAAATGTTTGAGAGCCGCCTGTTTTTTACAGACAAACTGATTGACATGGGTGCGCAAATAATCTTGTGTGACCCGCACCGCGCTACTGTAATTGGGTTAAACCGACAAAGTCCACTGCGCGGCGTAACGATGACTTCTCCGGACATTCGGGCAGGGGTTTCCTTGCTGATTGCTGCTCTTTCGGCGGAGGGTCAGTCGATTATTCACAACATCGGTCAGATCGACCGGGGGTATCAAGACATAGAAGGAAGGTTAAAAGCATTGGGGGCGAGCATCGAACGGGTCGATTGAATGCCTAAATTGCCTTCATGATTTTAAAAACACTTGCTGGAGTGGTCGCTCTTGGTGCGGCACTATGGTTCTCTACCCCTTCGAATAACGCGCCCGTTAACGGTGCCGATGGCATTGAACGGGTTGTTCCCACAGAACGCGTCGGAACAGGTATTGGGGATACGGCGCCTGAGATTGCACTCTCAAATCCCAAGGGGAAGACGATGAAACTGAGCGAATTGAAAGGCAGCCTGGTGCTCATTGATTTCTGGGCATCTTGGTGCGGGCCGTGCCGAAGGGAAAATCCCAACGTGGTCAACGCCTACAAGAAATACCAAAAAGCGAAGTTCAAAAATGCCGATGGCTTCGAGGTGTTCAGTGTTTCGTTGGATAGCGATGTTGGTCGCTGGGAATCAGCAATCAAACAGGATGATCTGTCCTGGAAATGGCACGTATCGGACTTGAAACGATGGCAAAGTGAAGCTGCCGGATTGTACGGAGTAAATTCCATACCGATGAGCTTTCTCGTGGATGAAAACGGTGTGATCGTAGCGAAGAATTTGCGCGGTTTTGAGTTGCACCGCAAAATCGATGAACACGTCGCGTCCTTCTGAATGGAACCACTCTACCTGACAGGATGTCGGCATTCGGGGTCTTGGCATCGGATTTGACTATGAAAGGGAAAATCACGAGATAAACCATGGATATGAATACGTCAAAAGTGGACGAAGCGGCAGCCAATGCCACAGAAGAAGCCCCGGTCAATGCACCAACTTCCGAAACGGAGCAAAATTCTGCTGAAGAAAATGCAAGCAGCGATGAGCGGGAGGGCAGCGACGAGGCTGACACGGCGGCTGACACACCTGCGTCTGAGTCCACAGAGGAACAGACGGATTGGCAGGACCGGTACATGAGACTGTATGCCGAGTTTGATAATTTTCGAAAGCGCACGATGCGCGAGCGGGTGGACTTGATTCGGAATGCTTCCAAGGATGTCTTGGAGAAAATGCTCCCGATTGTGGATGATTTCGCGCGGGCTGAAGCAGCGGCTGAATCACAAGACATGGCAGGCTTGAAGGAAGGGCAGCAATTGATCTACACCAAGCTTCAGCAAACGCTCAAGTCACAAGGGGTGGAACAGATGGGAGTCAAAGTGGGAGATGCATTCGATGTTGACCTCCACGAGGCGATCACGCGCATACCTGCTCCTGAACTCTCTGGAAAAGTGGTGGATGTGGTGGAGTCAGGATATAAATTAAACGACACCGTTATTCGCTATGCGAAAGTGGTCGTCGGAGAATAAGAGATTGATTAAGAGATTGATATGGCGAAGCGCGACTATTACGAAATCTTGGGCGTTGACCGGAAATCCTCCGGTTCGGACATCAAGAAGGCTTATCGAAAGTTAGCCCTAAAGCACCACCCGGATAAGAATCCAGGTGACGAAAAGGCCGAAGAAAAGTTCAAGGAAGCAGCCGAGGCCTATGAGGTACTCCAGGACGACCAAAAGCGCGCTCAATACGATCGGTTTGGTCATGAAGGAATGCGGGGTGGACCCGGAGGAGCGGGCTTCGGGGGGATGGATATGGACGACATATTTAGTCAGTTTGGCGACATTTTTGGAGGGGCATTTGGAGGAGCAGGAGGAGCCCGTGGAGGCGGAGGTGGTCGACGCCGTCGCATGAAAGGATCCAACCTCCGAATCAAAGTAAAATTGACCCTCGAGGAAATTGCCGAAGGCGTGGAGAAGAAGGTTAAGGTATTTAAGCAGGTTCAAGCGGAAGGCGCCGAATACAGCGATTGTCAAACATGCGGAGGGACGGGCCAGGTTCGGCGCGTGCAGAACACGATTTTGGGACAAATGCAAACCGCTTCAACATGCCCTCAATGTCAGGGCAGCGGTCAATCAGTGAAGAAACGTCCATCCGGTTCGGATGAATGGGGAATGGTTCGGAAGGAAGCAGTGGTCTCCATTGAAATTCCGGCGGGAGTCGAGGACGGGATGCAGTTGAGTGTTCGAGGCGAAGGAAATGGCGCTCCGATGGGCGGTGTACCTGGGGATTTATTGGTTGTGATTGAAGCGATTCCCCATGAAACCCTTCAGCGCAACGGCAAAAACCTTCATTACGACCTGTACATCCCTTTTACCGATGCGGCGCTCGGTGCACAGGCGGAGGTGCCTTTGGTCGGTAGTAAAGCGAAGATTACCATTGATGCAGGGACCCAAAGCGGACGCATTGTTCGCTTGCGAGGCAAAGGAATACCTGCGGTTGACAGCTATGGAAGTGGGGACTTGTTGGTGAATATCAATGTCTGGACACCCAAGAATCTGACAGAAGCGGAACGTGAATTGCTGGAAAAGCTTCGCGGATCCGAGAACTTTCAACCCGATGCGAATCATCAGGAGAAAGGCTTTTTTGATAAAGTTCGGGACATGTTCACTTGATGGTTAATTTGGTGCCATGCGGGATTTACCAGCATTAAATATTGCTGACATCGAAAAGTCCTTTGGTGCCCAGTGCGCATTGGATGGAGTTGGATTTCAGGTGCCACAAAGAGGTGTTTTTGGACTGCTTGGCCCGAATGGCGCAGGCAAAACAACCTTGCTTCGGATGCTCAATGGCATCACCGCACCCGATCGAGGTTCGATTTCCTTCTTTGGTGAACCCATAAGTCGGGAGCACTTGAAGTCCATTGGGTATTTACCCGAGGAGCGAGGCCTCTACAAATCCATGCGAGTGGGTGAGCAGGCAATGTATTTCGCGCAATTGAGGGGAATGAATAAAACAGATGCGCGTTCAAAGCTTCGGCATTGGTTTGAACGCTTGGAAGTAGATGGTTGGTGGAATAAAGAGGTGAGCGAAGTTTCCAAAGGAATGGCGCAGAAAATCCAGTTCATCCTTTCCGTATTGCATGAACCGAAGCTTTTGATTTTGGATGAGCCTTTGAGTGGGTTTGATCCCATCAATGCTCAACGCGTGCGTGATGTCATCGCAGATTTAAAGGCCCAAGGAAACACAACGATTTTATTGTCCACCCACGATATGGGCAGCGTCGAAGAGATGTGCGATGAAGTGGCGTTGTTGAATCACGGCAAACTCGTGCTGCATGGCGCGGTCCCAGAATTGCGCGAGGCGGCGAGGGATGGGCGTGTGGAGGTGACCTTTCGAGATACAGTGATGGAATTTACCGTGGCGTTGGGAGCGAGTGCCGAACTGATTCGCATCGAGGAGGAGGCCACCGTTACCGGCGAGCGCCGTGCTTTGTTGCGCTTGCGAGATGGGACGGATCAAGCCGAATGGCTGCATTGGATTTCAGGACAAGTGAAGCTCACATCGTGTGCGCTTTGGCAGCCAGGAATGCGAGAAATATTCATCCAGGCTGTTGAACATCAAGGAACGGACGAATCATGAATCGGTTGAGGCTCATTATTTTTCGTGAATGGTACACCCGGGTGAGGCGCAGAGCCTTCATCCTTGGAACGCTGCTCGTCCCCATTCTCATGGCGATATTGGTAGGTTTTGGCGTGTGGATGGAGCGGGCACAAATGGAGGAGAACAAAGTTTTGGTGGCAGATTTATCTGGACTCATCAGTTATTGGGATGAAGCCCGTGAAGCATGGGTTCCTGCCTGTCCGGATTGTTTCCCAGAGCGAAGTCATTTGGAGTACCGTTTCGCCGAGGAGGCCCTTTCAGATGATGATTTTTTGGCGTCAGATTACACGCTTATGGTGCTGTTCGACGACGGAATTCTACAACATCAAACAGCGAAATACTTCTACGATAAATCGCCGGCTTTGAGCACGGAAAGTGCTGTGGAGAATGATCTTTCGTCGGCCATCGAACGGTTTAAGGTAAAGGAAGAATTGGCGCTGAATTACGAAGCGTACAAGCGACTCAAGACCAACGTGCGTTTGGTTGGAGAAGATGTGGTGACCAAGGATGGGAACGCGACAGGGCGCACGTTGATTGGTTTCATATTCAGCTTTTTCATGTTCATCCAGATCATGGTCTATGGCATGCATGTGATGCGGGGTGTCATTGAGGAAAAAGCCAATCGAATTGTGGAGGTGGTCATCAGCGTGGTAAAGCCGATTGAATTGATGGCGGGCAAGATCATTGGAATTGGTTTGGTTGGAGTGACTCAAGTGCTGGCCTTGACGTTGCTTGGATACATTGTATTTCAGGTTGGCGGCATCTCACTTGAGGCTTCAGGCCTATTGACAGCGGCGTCCAATGAAGGATTGGAATTGGATTTTGAGACGTGGATCGCATCGAACGATTCGTTGGGTTTTTTGCTTGATGTGAATTGGCCCTTGATGATTTTTGCTTCGTTGATTTATTTCGTTGCCGGATTTTTTATGTACGCTTCGCTCTTCGCTGCGATTGGCTCCGCAGTGGACCAGGAATCGGATGCACAGTACTTGATGATTCCGGCGATGTTGCCCTTGTTGGCTTCCTACATCGTCGCGGCCATGGCCTTGGAAAACCCGGAAGGACAGGTCGCGGTTATTGGGTCGTATATCCCGCTCACGGCTCCCATTCTGATGTTGATTCGGTTGCCGCTTGGTGTAGAATGGTGGGAATTAACAGGATCCATTATCGGAGTAGTGGTCACAGCGTATGTGCTGGTGCGTCTTTCTGCTCGAATCTTTCGGACGGGAATTTTGATGCACGGAAAAAAGGTTACGTTTCGGGAATTGGGGCGATGGTTGCGCCACGATTGAAGCCATGAAGGAAGCGCTCCCGGACAACCCATCGCCCTCGATTAGAACCGCTGTCGTGGATTGTGGTACCAACATGTTTTCCATGTTGATTGCCGATGTAAGTCCATCGGGATGGGAGTCGAAATTCATCTTAAGGCGACCGGTATTTCTGGGTCAAGGGGGATTTCAAAGCCGGATCATCGTGCCGGATCGGTTTGCCCGGGGATTGGATGCGTTGCGTGTACTGCATCAGGCGGCCGTGAACTATGGTGTAGAGAAGGTACGCGTAGTCGGAACCAGCGCCTTGCGGGATGCGATGAATGGCGAGGTGTTCGTCAAGAGTGTGGAGGAGGCACTTAATTGGAAATTGGAAATCATCGATGGTGAGCAAGAGGCCAGGTGGATTAATCAAGGTGTTGCGTTGACCTTGACGGCGAAAGAATCTTCAGCACTTGTCATGGACATCGGCGGGGGAAGTGTGGAATTCATTCTCACGAACCGGGAACCGGGAGGCCAGTGGGCCGTCCAAGATTTGGTGAGCTTGAATGTTGGTGTAGCTCGCCTTGCAGAGTTTGGGAAGCCAGCTGATCCTTTGACTGCCGCGGGTGAAGAGCGTTACCGCGAATTTCTTGAAGATGCAATGGCCCCGGTACGGAGGATGATTGCGGCCCATTCGCCGGTTGCGCTGGTCGGCAGCAGCGGCTCTTTTGATACCTTTTCGGAAATGATCAACGGACCGGTGCCCCGGGATCTGAGTGTCAATCCAACCCAGATTCAATCCATCGATTCAGCCGCCTGGAAGTCTCTGCACCATCAATTAATTGAAACACCAGTCCAAGGCCGATTGAAGCTGCAAGGCATGGCACCTGACCGCGCTCGAATGATCCCCCTGTCGAGCATGCTGGTGAATCACGTTTGGGGACTTTTTCCTGCCCAGGCGCGCCTAATTCGGTCGCCTTTTGCGATGCGAGAAGGCATCATGAATGAAATTTGGCAACATCTTTGCACTCGGATGACCCAAGAATAAGCCCGCATAAAAATGAAAGCCACGAAGCCATCGCCCAAACTACTCATCATTGATGACGAGGCGCCCATCCGGACCAGTTTGCGCGAAATATTGGAGTACGAGAACTTCCTTGTTTCTGAGGCGGAGGATGGTGCTGAAGGGGTGAAGCTTGCGAGTAAGTTCGCCTTCGACGTGATTTTCTGTGACATCAAGATGCCCAAAATGGACGGGCTGGAAGTTTTGGAGATCTTGGTCGAAAAGGGAGTTCAATCTCGGATCATTATGATCAGTGGTCATGGAACAGTTGAAACTGCAGTTCAGGCCATCAAGCAAGGAGCTTTTGACTTTATTCAGAAGCCGCTCGATTTGAATCGTATCCTGCTCACGGTCCGGCACGCCTTGGACCAAGGCCACCTCGAAAAAGAAACAGAACGGCTTTCACGGCAGGTCCATTCCGAGCGATCCACGGCCATTGTGGGCGAATCGAATGAAATACGCGGCATTGTAGAGATGATTTGCACCGTGGCACCATCCGATGCACGCGTGCTAATTACGGGGGCCAATGGCACAGGCAAAGAATTGGTCGCCCGCCAGTTGCACGAGCTCAGTGAACGGCACGACCAGCCATTCATCGAAGTGAATTGCGCGGCCATTCCCTCTGAATTAATTGAGAGCGAATTATTTGGTCACGAGAAGGGAGCCTTTACCAGTGCCGTCAAGCAGCGGAAGGGAAAGTTCGAACAAGCCGAAGGGGGTACGTTATTTCTCGATGAGGTGGGTGACATGAGCCCTTCAGCCCAAGCGAAAGTGCTTCGCGCTTTGCAAGAAAGCCGGATTTCTCGGGTAGGTGGAGAAAAGGAGATTGAAGTCAATGTTCGGGTCGTAGCTGCGACAAATAAAAACCTTCGAGATGAAATCGATAGCGGAAATTTTCGGGAAGACTTGTTTCACCGGCTAGCCGTCATCCCCGTCCATGTTCCATCGTTGAATGAACGCCGAAGTGACATCCCACTTTTGACGGAGCATTTTTTAAAAATCATTTGCGACCAGCACGGAAAAGTTCAGATGGACGTTACCTCAGGCGCGATGGAGGCACTCCAATCAGCTGATTGGACTGGGAATATTCGCGAATTGCGCAATGTAATCGAGCGGCTGGTCATCCTCACTCCCAAGGGAGAAGCGATCAATGAAGATGTAGTTCGTCGGTTTGGAGGATTGTCGGTGTCTAAGCAATAAATACCGTAAATCACTCAATTTGTGGCCTTTGGAAGGCAACCTATGTCAAAAGTACACGTCTTAAGGGTGAACACAACGTGATTACCATGGCAGAATATTCAGTTTTGGGACTCGAAATGAGCGGTGCGATGACATCGGCAGTCATTTTCCTCAGCGTTATTGCGCTGGGTGCCAACGCCAAACTCTTTATCAAATGCGATCAACCGGTCTGGGCCGCCTTAATCCCAGGCTACAACGTGGTCGTTGCGATGCGCATCTTGGGAAGACCAGATCAGCATGCTGTGCTGTTTTTAATTCCTGTATTCAACATTTATTTCTTTCTCCGCACGGTGATTGAATTGGCTCAAGCTTTCGGAAAGCGAACAAATACAGATTATGCTTTAGCAATGGTGTTCAACGTTTTCTACGTATTGAACCTCAGCTTAGCCTACCAAGAGGAGTACGTAGGGCCCGTGTACGGACAAGAAAAGAAAACGGCATCCAACCTTCAAGCTGCGTAAACTTATATGGAGCGGTGAAGTTGGAATCGGATTTTGAAATCCTTAAAAAAAGCGCCTTCAGGGCGCTTTTTTTATTTGCAGGGGATTGATCCAGGGCCACTGGCCCCTGCTATTCAACGAGATTTTTGGCCGCCTCTAAGGCTTTTTCGATTCCCGAGGCATCTTTTCCCCCAGCAGTTGCAAAAAATGGTTGTCCCCCACCTCCACCTTGGATGTGTTTCGCCAGCTCCCGCACGATACCTCCAGCGTTCATTTTGCCTGATGAAACCAGGTCGTCGCTTATTGCGACGGTCAGGGTTGGTTTTCCTCCGGCACGCGAAGCAATCACTCCGAAGAATGGAGCCTGCTCTTTCTTTAGTTGGAAAGCGATGTCTTTAATAGCGCCAGTATCCAATGGCAGTTCACCAATGAAGGTGTTGATGCCATTTCGCGCGACCAAATTTTGGGAAAGGTCGGATTTTGTGGCTGCAGCTTCCTTGTGTTTGAAGGCTTCCATCTCTTTTTGAAGAGCAGCATGCTTTGTCAGTACATCCTCCAGGGCTTTACCAACATCTGCAGGTGATTTCAGCAGAGATTTAATCTGATTGAGCGTTTTGCGGTCGGCGTCGCTCGCTTCAAGAGCGCTGCCTCCCGTAATAGCTTCTATTCTGCGAACGCCCGATGCGACAGCAGTTTCTTGTGTGATCCGGAAGAGGCCCAATGATCCTGTTGCTGGGGCGTGGGTGCCTCCGCACAGTTCCTTCGATGTATCAAATTCAATCATGCGGACTTCGTCACCGTACTTTTCACCGAACAGCATCATGGCGCCACTCGCCTTGGCTTCGTCCATGGTGATACTCCGGTGTTCGACCAACGGATGATTGGCGAGGATTCTTTGATTCACTT
>Ga0115559_1001375_pt1 | contig 16024 bp, 17 predicted proteins | sample COGITO_mtgs_1105_3_FD_87281 | JGI IMG/M metagenome (GOLD analysis project Ga0115559, IMG submission 87281) | Pelagic marine microbial communities from North Sea - COGITO_mtgs_110506 | ecosystem: Environmental > Aquatic > Marine > Epipelagic | place: Germany:Helgoland, sampling site Kabeltonne... | reverse complement strand
GTGCGTTTTTTCACTTTGCCGTCCTCGCCACGATAGGATTCGCGCAAGAGGATAGCTGGCGGCGAGTTGCGGTTCGGCACTGATTCGACATACATGGCTCACTAAACGATAGAATAAATTGATAAATGTCAATAATATTAACATAATTACATGGCTACAAATCAACTGAAAGCAATCACTTTGTTTACGTAAATCACTGTTCATCTGGCACTTCTGGGATTTTTTACGTTCTAACTTCCGATTAGAATACATGTCGAATCGGGCTTAGACGGATTTGGATTTAATCTGCAATACCGTTATGAGGATTCAACGGTTGATTATCCGGGGCGGGTGGGTGCTGATCTCCCTTTTACGAACACGCCGGAGCAGAGTGTTCGATTGACGGTTCGTTATGAATGGGAGGATTGGTATGCACATGTGCGTCTCAACCAGAAATCGAGGCAACTTAACCGTGTGGATACGGATTCATCTGGAGATATTTACCGCGTTGAATCGCTGACCATTGACTTGAATGTAAACTACCAAGTGACAACGAATCTGAGTATCGATTTGGAGATAAATAACCTACTGAGTGAGCCTGCGGATGAATATTACGAAGGCATTTTGAGTCAGCGGTCGAGCTATCTGACGCATGGCTGGAATGCCCAGCTCAGCTTCCGCTGGCAGATGTAAAGGTGGCTGGCGTTGGGCGCAGTTGTCGGGAGAAGTGGATCTTACGATTTGACTCAATCTTCGTATTCGATTTCGGGTGCTTTGGGATGGCGCACTTCGTCGACGATAACGTTTACCCGGGCGACTTCTTTATCCGTCATGTTCTCAACCTGTTCGCGAATTGCATTTTGAACATTGGTCGCGACCTTGGCGAGGTTGACGCCGAAAATGAGGATCAGCTTGACGCCGATGACGTAGTTATCGGCCGCATTCACATCGACGGTGATCGACGTGTCACGTTTACCGAGGAGGCCCTTGAGGTCGTCACGAAGCCCGCCGCTTGCGATGCCATAGACGCCAGTGACCTCCCTTGCGGCCATATCAACGATATTGGCGACGACATTGTTATTGATCTGAATGCTACCAACATTGTCGTCGGTATGGACAGTTTCGAGATCTGAAAGTTCTGAGTATTCGTTTTCTTCGGCCATGGCGATAAGTCGTTGTTCGTTTGTGTAAAAGGGAGATTAGAGAAATCGCATCGGAATTCAATCTATTGCTTCAGTTTTTTCGGTGAAGAATTCCTTGGGGGTGCGCTGGAGGAAATCTTCGACGTATTTGGTCGTAGCGCTTCCGTTAATGAAAATGGGATCGCGGATGATGGCCCGGGCAAAGGAGATGTTTGTTTTGATGCCGCGAATGAGATATTCGCCGAGGGCACGATTCATTCGGTCGAGAGCGAGTTGGCGCGTTGGGCCAAAAGTAATGACCTTTGCGATCATACTGTCGTAGTGAGGCGGCACATAATAGCCGCCATAGATATGACTGTCGACACGAACACCATGACCTCCCGGAGGATAGCAGAGGGTGATTTTTCCGGGAGAAGGAATGAACCCATTGCTAGGGTCTTCGGCGCAAATGCGGACTTCAATCGCATGGCGATCAAAGGTGATATCTTCCTGTTTGTAGCGGAGTTTTTCGCCAGAGGCGATCCGGAGCATCTGTTTGATCAAATCGATGCCAGTAACCTCCTCGGTTACGGGGTGCTCGACCTGAATCCGCGTATTCATTTCGATAAAGTAAAAATTGCGATTTTTATCGACGAGGAATTCGATGGTGCCTGCGTTTGAGTAGTTACAGGCTTTTGCGGCTTTGATCGCCGCTGCGCCCATTTCCTTGCGCATTTTCGGTGTTACAAAAGGGGAGGGTGATTCTTCAATCACTTTTTGATGTCGGCGTTGAATGGAGCAATCGCGTTCACCGAGGTGAATGATGTTCCCATGTTCATCGGCGAGAATCTGAAATTCGATGTGGCGAGGTTCTTCGATATATTTCTCGATATAAACGTCTCCATCGCCGAAGGCTTTTTCCGCCTCCATGCTGGCGGCAACAAATTCTTTTTGGAAGGAAATCGAATTGTGGGCGAGCCGCATGCCACGTCCACCGCCCCCTGAAACCGCTTTAATGATGACAGGGAAGCCAATTTCTTCGGCAATTTTCAAGCCCTCTTCAGGATTGGCGACGACACCTGCGCTGCCGGGTACGGTGGGAACGCCCGCAGCGCGAACGGTTTCCCGAGCAACGGCTTTGTCGCCCATCCGACGAATAGCATCTGAGCGCGGGCCGATAAACTTGATGTTACACTCTTCGCACTGCTCGGCGAAATCGGCATCTTCGGAGAGAAAGCCATATCCTGGATGAATCCCGTCCACATCCGCAATTTCGGCGGCGGCGATGATCCGATCCGCCCGCAGATAGCTATCGGAACTGGCCGCGGGGCCAATGCAGATGGCTTCGTCGGCCAGTTGGACGTGAAGGCTTTGTTCATCGGCTTCGGAATAAACGGCAACGGTTTCGATGCCGAGTTCGCGACAAGCACGGATAATACGAAGGGCGATTTCGCCTCGGTTTGCTATAAGTATACGGTTCAGCATGGGAGCTGAGGGTTATTTGAGGCGGAAAAGAGGTTGGCCATATTCGACGCTATCACCGTTTTTAACGAGGATTTCGTCGATGGTTCCAGAAACTTCGGCTTTGATTTCGTTCATCACCTTCATCGCTTCGATAATACAAACGGTGCTATCTGCAGTGACTTTGTCGCCAGCGGCGATAAACGGAGGATTTTCGGGCGAAGGTGCTTCATAAAAAGTCCCGACCATGGGTGACTTAATGATTTTGGCAGGATCGATGGGAACTTCCGCCGGTGCGAAGGTGGGTACCGCCGGAGCGGGTGCTGCCACTGGGAATGGAGCCTGCGTTTGGGTGATAATAGTGGGCGCATCATCTGTTTTACGGCAAATGCGCAATTTTAAATCCGTCTCTTCGATTTCGAACTCGGTGAGTCCGGAACGTTTCATTAGATCTACGATTTGTTTGATTTCCTTAAGGTCCAAAGTAACTGCCTTCGTTGAGAGTTGGTTATGAAGGATTGAATAAGCTGATAACGGTATGGGTGTAAATAGACTTCGCGCAACCGTAAACAGCAGTTTAAAAAGGCTCTAATTTTCCGGTGCGGGATTCGGGGAATCGATTTCAGGTTTTTTGGGGGTCGGGGAAAGGAGTGCTCCCGCCTTCCAGATAGGGTTGAGCAGCTGAAATGGGCTGTTTTTGAAGGTCCATTTAGGCTCTCCCAAAGTGCCTTTCAGCTTCAGTTCGAAGGCGTGCGCGAGAGGACTGATCAGGATGCCGAAAAAATCGCCAACGGTTCCCGATTCGTCCGATCCAAGGAAAAAAACTTTGGCATTAAAATCAATCGTGCCTTCGGGGATGTAAATCGTCCCAGGCGTTTCGATTCGACCTGCGGGACCCGCTACGACGAGATCATAGAAGTAGAGTTGTCCGGGGTGGAGGATGATGTTGGATTCCAGACGATTGAGGCGAAACGAGGTGATCGGGAGTTTGATGTCTTCAAAAACTTTGGAGAGTCCACCGAAAAGCCGGATATTGGCCAGTTGTGCCTCTTCAATCTTGATCGATCCTGTTCCGATAAAGCTTTCCCATTGGCCGATTTTGCCATTGGCCACTAATGTGAGATCGAGTTGTCCATTCGGTTCTTCGAGCTGGAAAGGATGGTTTTTTGTTTCTGATAAAAGGCCTTCGAGGGTTTTGAGGGAAGAGGAATAAAGAGCGTCTTTGATTGTGACATTGAGGAGGATCGGGCGTTCGTCTTTCAGGCCGAGCATGAGGGTTGCGTTCCCGGTGATGAGTCCTCCATGAAATCCGAGAGTGAAATCACGCAGCTTGAGGACGTGCTGGGTGAGTTCTGCATGCATATCCAAGTGAGCGAGAGGAATTCCGTATGCGGAGAGAGGGGTATCGACGGTGGCCTGAATCTGTAGATTGGGTTCCTGAATACCATCAGCGGAGCTTTTGAGCTCTCCCCGGATGGAAAGTGAAGGGGCGATTTCGAGTTCGAAGGCGGTGGAAAGGTCGGCGATATCCGGGCCGAAAACGGTACCGAGAAGAGGAAGCGGGAGCGTTGATTGCAGTTCAAGTTGGGTAATTTCGGTGGAATTTTCGGCTTTTTGGGGAAAAATCCAAGCAATGTTACCTTTTAAAGCACCGTCTCCGGAGGTGGTGACATTGAGGTCGAGCAGTTCGACAAAGCCATTGGCTTGCCAGAGGCGGAGGGAAAAGTCGTTGGTGGGCTGACCTTTATAGGCGATATTTTCTCCTTGGATCGCGATAAAGGAATGACTCAACGGGGTATGCCAGCGAGCGTGTACATCGACATCGGCACTGACCGGAGGGACGGTAATCGGCGTCCTAGCGTCGGGAATGATACCTGGGTCAATGATTTTCCAGAGGTCCGTATAGAACGGAGGGAGGAGTGAATCGATGCGTCGGGGAAAAATGTTCCCTCGAGCAAGGATGCGATAATCCAGAGACTCCAGATCCTGAATGTAGTATCCGTGGGCTGATTGATGGTGTGGGTCGTAGACGGCGATCGGGCCAATCTTGAGACGGGTTGGGGTTATCTTGATCGGAGTGTAGACTTCATCGTATTGGGTTTCATAGGTTGAAAATTGACGGGCGGTTAAGTCTAAGTCGGCGGATTCAAAGGTATATCCGGTATTGAATTGGAGGGAACCAGCGAGGGTGAAATCGGATGAAAAATGGGTTTGGTCAGCGAGCGCTTCGAGGTGGAGGGAGGAAATGGTGAAGAGCGAATGGATATCGCCTTGAATCGAAAGGTGGAGACTTGCGGTCGACGCCTTCGGGTCAATCTGCCCCTGGCTTTGGATCAGGAGCCCTTCGAATTGGGTGATCAGGGAAAAGCGGGGTTCGGACAGGAGGGACGGGAGTTCACATTGAAAGGTGAGGGTATGGGCGTGAAGATCGCCATCGTTTAGGTTCGCGATTCGAAGGGTCAGGGTTTCGGTAAGATCCAGTTTCTGGTGGAAGCGTATGGGGTTTCCCGTGAATTTGCCTTGAATATCGAAAAGGGAGAGCGTTTTTCCGGCAAGGTGCGTAAGCTCGGCTGAAGCGACGGAAAAGTGGGTATCGGGAGGGAGGGATAAGGGGATTTTTTTCAGATCGAACGAAGGAATTTCCACGAGAATGTGGTGCAGCGTGATCCCCCGAGGGAGCTCTATTTCCGGTGAAGAGAGCAGGCCCGTTGTAATCAGGGATTGTTGGGGTCCGATCGAGAACTGGAGATGGACATGGGTTTCGGGGGAAGGGGTGAGGAGGGTTTGAAGGGTATTGATTTGATCAGTTAAAGTGATCCACTGTTTTTGCCAGAGAAGCGGGGTTGTTCGAGAGGAGGTGTCCTTGGTTGGAACGGAGGAAAAAGGGATGGAACCGTTGAGGGTGATGAGGTGAGAACCGCAGTGAAGGATGGTGGGCTCGATGTGAATGGAATGCGGGTTGATTTGAAAATGGAGCGTGGTAATCCGGGTAAGTGATTCCTCCGCGCCACTGAGAGAGAGTTGGGGATGTGCGTAGAGAGATCCGCCTTGGAGAAAAATGGAATCGAGGGCGAACGGGTTGCCGCGTAGGGCCGCCCAGAGGTCAAAATCAGCATAGAGAAAATCACTGGTGAAGATCGGAGCGTTGTTTACGGGATCGATCAATCGGAGCTGCTCAATGACGATCCCGCCGGAAAGGTCGGCGGAAATATGGTCCCAAGATAGTTCGAGCCCGTGGGATTTGAGTTTATCTGAAAAATAGGAGAGGGCAAATTTGGGAATGGGGAGGCAATCGTAAGTGGTCAAAGCGAAAGCCAGCCAACAGAGGATCAGTGCGCTGAGCGCGAGGAGGAAATTGACGACGCCAATGCAGAGTTTGCCGCCTTGGAGGCACACACTAATGGATCGAAGACGCCAACTCATAAAATGGGGGCTTTTAGTTTTCCGTGAGTGGCGGTTCCGAAGTGTCTTCTACGGGGAGAACGGGAAGGGATTCCCCGGGGGTTGGATTCGTCTGCGCATCTGGGCGGGGCCGGGTGAATAATATGGGGTGAAGGCTATCGATGAGGGATTGAGGTAATTCAAAGATGACGTTCTCTTCTTTTGAGCCTGCGAATTGGGTCATGCCGCTCCGCCGGTCGCTTAAATAATAGGTCTGACTTTGATCGCTTTCCTTCCCCGGCAATTGAAGGGTTGCCTCGATCCGGAATGCCCAAGGAATACGGGTTGTCCTATCGAGCTGGATCGGATCGGTAAATGAATCGCTGATAAAACGGCGGACGGGAAATTTTTGAATGGCCTTCAACAGTGTGAAGGTGGCGGTTGTGGCTTCTTCGGACTGATTGACGAGGCGATTTTCCCAGTTGCTCTCCGCGGTTTTAGTGAAGTGGAGCAGTGGTTTTTCGGTTTCGAGATCGATCAGCTTAATGTCGTTGATGACGGTTCCGGTGGGCAGAATGCCTACAAAGCGTTCACGATAAACGAGAGGGTCGAGGGATAACTCGGAGAGGATGGATGCGGTTGTCAGGTAGATGGAGGGGGTCGACTCGCATTTTGCGTAGATCCGATTGGTTCCGGTGCGACCGAGATCGTCGAGGAGGAATTGTCCAATGAGGAGGGTCTTTTTCTCTCCATTTTCGAACCCGATTTGAGCTTTTCGTTGAAGCTCATTGAAGCCAAAACGGTCGAGGTCGGTGGAAGCGGGGGCATCTGAAACAAACTGAAGGGCTTTCAGCTCGGAAAGTCGTTGGAGGATACGATCGATGGTTGAGCGGTCTGCTGGAATGGTTTTCAGTTGACCATCGGTGCTCGGGAGGAGGCGTTGCCACTGGCCGGATTCGAGTTTTTGGAGTGAAATGGTTTGGGTATCAAAGCTGATCTGGAGATCGCTCACTTTTTTGGGGTCAAATTGAATAAATTGACGATCACGGAGAGATTCTTGGGCATTTTGCCAGATTTCAAGGGGTTCAACCGGAATGGTGAACACGGTGGATTGGCTTTCCAGCTTGGCAAAGCGTTTGAGCGGAATGGCACCGGGATTGGCAATGTTTCCGAGCAGAAGTGTTTGTTGTCGGTTGTTCCCCGTCAGATGAATGCGAAAGGTGGGCGTAGCCAACCCTTGATTTTCGATAGCGGCGGGGACGAATGCGTCCACTTGCATCTCGGCGAGGGCATCAATAGCTTGATTTACTGCGATGGTATCCGCCGCGACGCGAATGGGAGTGCTCAGAACCCATTGCCCGGATTCGTGGCTTAATTGAACACGGGTGCCCGAAGGGCTGTTGTTTTGTAGGTTTACCGTCCGGGCTTCGTAGCTCTCGATTTGGATGATTTTGCGGGACAGGAGTAATTCCGGGTCCATGGCAACGGCCTCGATGAGGGAACGGGGGACGACATAAATTTGTTTCAACCCATCGACGAGAACATAGACACGTTGTCCAATTTTGGTCGGGGCTCCAATCTTCAGTTTGACTGTTTGGTTGGCTTCTTGGGTGATTTCGAGCAAGGTGGCCTGCTCATCGAGACCATAGTCGGCGAGCGAACGCCCTGTTTCAGCGAGTGAATCAACGGGGAATTGAGTTTCCCATTGGAGGGTGTTGAGCAGGTCGAGAAGCCGACTGGTAGCGTATGGATTGGCGCTCCATGAAATCGGTTGAGTAACGAACCATTGTTTGTTTTTCCGGATGATATGCCAAGGTTGTTTAATCTGAGTGCCTTCGATCCGCAATTCCGTTGCTCCGGAAATGAGGCCTGGGGCGAAAACAAGTCGTTCAGCGTCTTTCCAGCGATTATCCCCTCCCTTTCCACGATCGAGATAGATAATGTAGCTGAAGAGGGCGATATTGAGGAGCGCGAGAAAGAGGGTTAATTTTAGGCGCATGGAAGATTAGAGTTTACGTAGCCAGAGGAGCCCGATGCCGAGAAGGCCGACGGTGCACGAAGGGATTAAAAAGAGCAGAGCCAACTGTTTGAAGTCGGCTCGTGATAACGTAATGGTATATTGTTCAATCGGTCTGGGGGGAAGGGCAATGGTTTGGTCGCGATCCAGCATCCAGTTTAATGCGGAGAGGGTAAAGAGCCCATTGCCGAGGGTTTGGGTCAATCGGTGATTCGCTAAAAGATCGCCCGAACCGATGACTAGCAATCGTCCCCCGGGAATTGTGATCGCGAGTTGAGATGCGGTTCGGCGTTCGGCCAATGTTCCGATCGTGATGGGGCCGGGAAGGTCGGTGGACGGATCAAAGGAAGGTGTCCCGCTGGAGGTATACGCTTGTTCGGCCCAGCTGGAGCTGGAACTACCGAGGAGAGAAGTGAGGTGAAGGCGATCATCGATCGGTGCGCCTAGGTCGGGGCGAACGGGGCGTAGAGGTCCCGAGAGAATGAAGGTTTGGTTCCGGATGAGCGGGTCGGTAATTTCGTGCTGAGCAAATTGTCGAAGCAGATAATTCCCGGCTCCTTCGATGTAATCGGGGTTTTGTTCGAGGACCAGCATGTCGTCTGCGCGAATGCCCCAATCGAAGAGCAGATTGTCGAGACCGTGTTCTCTACCGGGGGAGAGGAGAAAGATAATCCGGCCAGCATTTTCGAGGAGATAGGAGCGGAGGATTTCTTCTTCGGTCGCGAGGAAAGGGCCTTTGGGATCGGCAATGACAATGAGGTCGGCATCTTTGGGGATGGCATCGACTTGACTGATATCCAGTGCCCCAAGTGCGAAATTGCGGGCATTCAACTCGGTTGCCAGCTTGGAGAGGCCTCGGTTGGGGGAAACATCGTTGAGGCGCATTTCGCCATGACCAATTGTAAAATAGAGGGTCGGTCGAGTCAGCGCGGTGACTTCAATAATCGCAGAGGTGAAGGCCTGTTCGCCTTTAAAGGCGACGGGGTCAAAGTTGTCGAAGACGAGCACATCGGTTGAAGAGAGGACCCGCGTGTTTTCCGGACCGGCAACGATGATCGCATTGGGCTGTTCAACCCCGTAGGTTTGGGCAAGCGATTCCGCCCGCTGGGTGTCTTTGAGCAGATCAACATACTCAATGGTTAAGAGGTCATCCCGATTTGCGCGATGAGCGGCATCTTTGTATTGATCGAGCAATTGGGAAACGTAGCGATAGAGGATTTGTTCTTCCTGAAGGGGTGAATTGGGGGGTGTAGTGACGATGATCGAGACAGGTTGGGCCAGGGTCTCGATGTAGGCTTTGGATTCGGGAGAGATCGAGTAAAGGTGCCCACGGCTGATGTCGTATCGAGCATAATGCTGCATCGCCAGATAGTTGAGGGCGACAAAGAAAAGAATACTCAAAATGATTTGCAGGAAGCGATTGAGCTTACGCAAACGATTTGAAAATTGATACTGATCGAGACGTTTGAGCATGGGATCAGGTTTTGGATTCAACGACGAGAGTGGCTAGACCGAGAACGAGAGCGGCCGCACTGATATAGTAGACGAGGGGCCGCGTATCGAGCAGGCCATGAACCGCGTCGGAGTAGTGATCAAAAGCGGCAAGGTAGTGAAAAGTGTTTTGGAGGGTCGTATTCAATTCGCCGAACCCTGTTCCAAGGTAGCTCAAGGAAGTCACCCCGACAATGAGGAGAAAGATGATACTGAAACTAAGCATTCCAGCAACGAGTTGGCTCCGGGTAAGGCTACTCGTGAAAATCCCGATGGCGACAAAGAGTAAGCCGGTGCAGGCAATGAAGCTATAGCCGCCGATCAGTGTTCCTAGGTCGAGGATCAGTCGTTGGAACTCGGTGCTGGGTAAAACGGCTGCGGTGATCAGGGGATACGCAATCGCGATAATCCAAAGGCCGAGGTAAAAGAGATAGGCGGCTATAAATTTAGAGAGGACCACGGTGGCGGCGTTAACCGGGGTTGTCATCAACGTGGCTAAGGTGCCTTGACGGCGTTCTCCGGCGATGCTCCGCATGGTGAGCATGGGAACGAAAAGGACGACCGGAAAAAGGAAAAAGCGGAAGAAGATCGCGCTGGGAAGTTCATCCTGAGGGGCTTCGGCCATCGTTACGAGACTCAGGAAATAGAAAAACCCCATCATGAGCATGGAAAGGGTCGCGGCGACATAGGTTGCCGGGCTGATCAAAAGGGCTCGGATTTCGAATTGGATGAGGTGAAAAAAGTTCCTCATGATGGATCTGGAGGGGTTGTTTCTTTGGGCGCGGTTCCGTTGGTGGCCTGATTGGATTTGATCTCAAGTTCCCAGCTTCGTTTCGTTGCCGCGAAGAAAATGTCTTCGAGGGTGGGTTGATGGAGGTGGATTTCGCGGATGGAAATATTGTTTTGGGTCAGGGTTTGGAGGAGCTGATCGGATTGAATGGAGGATTGTTTGGGCAACGACAATTGGTAATAAGGCCAGTGTTCTTCGATGGTCCGGAGAGGGTTTGATCGCTCTGAAATCGTTATGGAATCGCCAAAAGGTTGGAGTGCTTGCCGGAGCGCGGTTGAGCTCACCTGTGCTTGGAGCATAAACTCGCGTTTGGGGAAAAATTCGGTGCGCAATTCGTGGGGTGTGCCTGAGGCGACGATGTGACCTTGGTTGATGATAATGACGCGGTCGCAGGAAACTTCAACTTCGGCCAAAATATGGGAGGAAAGAATAATTGTTGAACGTCCCCGAAGACGTTCGATCAGTTTGCGGATCTGAATAATTTGATGGGGATCTAGGCCGATGGTGGGTTCATCGAGGATCGTCACTGCAGGTTCGGCAAGGATGGCATCGGCGATCCCCACGCGTTGCCGAAAGCCTTTGGAGAGAGCGCCAATCAGTTTTCGTCGGACGGTGCGGGCGAGGTCGCATTGTTCGAGGACGGATTCGACTCGATCCCGGCATTTCTTCCCGCGCAATCCCTTTAAATGAGCTCGATGTTTCAGGTATTCGATCACCCGAAGGTCGTCCGGCAGGGGATTGTTCTCGGGCATGTAGCCGATGAGTGGTTTGATCCGTTCCGGATAACGGGCAACGGAGATCCCTTGAATGTAGGCCTCACCCTTGTTGGCCCGGAGCAGACCGGAAAGGATGCGCAGGGTGGTTGATTTGCCTGCCCCATTTGGACCGAGGAAGCCAACGACTTCACCGGGAGCAACGGTGAAGGAGAGGTCTGTGATCGCGGGAACCTCACTATATGATTTGGTGAGATTACGGGCTTCGATGCTGTGTACGAGCTGAGTCAACGGTCTATCCAGTGGAAATCATGTATCTAATTGAATCCATATATGGGGAGCTCGCGGCAAAGTGTAAAGGGAGGAAGCGGGGCTCAGTGGAAAGGGGTGCAATTAAAGGAGTGGGGTAAAACAATAAAATGCTTTTTTAAGCGATTGCTTACCGAGGCAACCTTTAAGATCTGATGCGGAGCGATGGAATCGGTCCCTCGTGTGATCATGACAACATACAAACCAGTCAGTGAAAATCTGCCCGCCCCCAAACCGGAAACTGGAGGTGAAGCGGAAGGAAACTGCGTCGTCGCGAGGCGGTGTGGGAAACAACCAGAAGCGAAGGAGCAGTCCCAAACGCAAGTGAACTCGATTCAGCTTATGTATGCGGCGAGCCTGAGAGGGAATGGCGAAGCCTGCGCGAAGCGTAATCTAGACCGTTGTCATCTACCGGAAATCGGCGAGTCAAGAGGATGCATGGGTGGTTGGAGTGAGAATGCTCCAAAGGAGGGATGTGTAAGTGGTGAGAGCTGGAGGATGGATAGGCAGTGCCGATCATCGACGACGGCAGGCATCTTGTTTTTGACCAACCTCAACGAGCCCTTCACCCCGAACCGCTTGACCCAATTCGTCCGCGATTACGTCAACGCCTCCGAAATCGGCAAGAAGGGGAGTTGCCATCTGTTCCGCCACACCTGCGCCACGCTGATGCACGAAAACGGTGCAGACATCCGCTGTATCCAGCAGCTACTTGGCACGCCGATCTCTCGACGACGCAGATTTATACGCAAGTAGGATCCGGAAGCTGAAGGAGATCCACACCGCCACGCATCCGGCCAAGATTGGAAACACCGTCCTCGACGAGCTCAAAGCGGAAATCGAAGATGACGATAGTTGACTTGCCAAATCCTATGAAATCACCGATGTTAAGTCTTGTGAACGCAATGGAAGTCATCGATCAAATTAAGCGCTTACCTGAAGACGAACAAGGTAAGGTCGTTGAGTTTATCCGAAAGGATAGCTCCGCGAAAGTGCGCTATGCCGATGATGACGCCGCTCAAGCCGCTGCAGAAGCTGTCTTTAGTGAGCATCCCGAGCTGTTCCGTAAGTTGGCCCAATGAGCGATCCGATCTTTTTGACAGCGTCTCAGGTTGAGGCCTTCCATAAGCGCGGCTTAGAAACTTTATGGCGGTTCCGAAGGTCTTCGGAGCCGTTCTCTTTTTGAGGGCGCAATTGCCCAAGCTCAAAACGTGTATTGGTATGCGTCCGGCGATCTTTATGATATTGCGGCTTACTCCTTCCACATCGCACAGGCTCAGGCGTTCCTCGATGGGAATAAACGAGCTGCTATGGCCGCAGGGTTGGCCTTCCTGAAGTTGAACGGCGTGAAAACGAATATTGAACTGACAATGCCGCTTTACAACGCCTTGATCGACATCGCTGAACGCCGCTTGGATTGCGAAGGCCTTGCTGTTTTACTACGTGATTTACTCGCTTAAAGTTAGTTATCTTTAGTTGCCTAAGCCGCCATGTGTTCCCACACTGGGTGCTCTTTTATTGGATGGTCTTCAAACGTATAGCTGCCGTGTTGCTTTGGTTGCTTGTCACTCTGACAAGCGCCTTCGGTTTTATGTCTTCGGAGCTGAAAATCGCGCCTAGTGATTTTTTTTGTGGGACCCTCGACCACGCCGAGCAAAACGACATCGGAACCCGAGATACATGCCGGGAAAACGGCTGGTTAAACGACGACACCTTGTCGGGCTACTGTGTAGCCGCAAATAAAGTAGACTATATGTCTTCGACGGGAAGGCGTGGCGGTGAGCTTTATGACGCAAAGAAACTGTCACAGCTTGAAAGCTACTTGGCTATCCCGCAGCTACTGGACCAGGGCACCCTCTCGACGACGCAGATTTATACGCAAGTAGGATCCGGAAGCTGAAGGAGATCCACACCGCCACGCATCCGGTCAAGGGAGGAAACACCGTGCTCGATGAGCTGAAGGCGGAAATGGCCGATGACGACAGCGAGCTTGATTAATCCGCCAAGATCGCCGATATTAAGCCGAATGAACGCATTGGAAATCATCGAAGAAATCAAGCGACTGCCCGGCGAGGAGGTGGGTAAGGTCGTTGAGTTTATGCGTCACCTGCCGAATGCCGAGACGATCGCCGCAATTAATGAGCCTTTGGAAGAAGGCCGTTCCTTTAAGAACGCTGCGGAACTGTTTGCTGCACTCGACAAAGAATGCTAAACATCCGTGACAAGAAGCAGTTCCGCAAAGATTACCGGAAACTGAAATCTTCGGGGAAAGACCTTTCCAAGTTGGCCGTTGTGATTGATACTCTGGCCGCTGAGGAACCGCTACCCGAACGCTATCGCGGCCACGTTTTAATCGGAAACTATGCCGGTTACCGCGAGTGTCACATCAGCCCCGACTGGCTGCTGATCTACCAGACAAGCGCCACGGAACTTATCCTGATGCGCACAGGCTCTCACAGCGAGTTGTTCAGCTGAACGACTGATTATCTTTAGCCGCCATGTGTTCCCACAGTGGCGGCTCTTTTATTGATGGTCTTCAAACGTATAGCTGCCCTATTGCTTTGGTTGCTTGTCACTTTGACAAGCGCCTTCGGTTTTATGTCTTCGGAGCTGAAAATCGCGCCTAGTGATTTTTTTGTGGGACCCTCGACCACGCCGAGCAAAACGACATCGGAACCCGAGATACATGCCAGGAAAACGGCTGGTTAAACGACGACACCTTGTCGGGCTACTGTGTAGCCGCAAAGAACGCAGATAACTTCGTTGGTACTTTTAGTTCTAAAACTGGTGCTCTTAATTTTGTTAAATCGGGCTTCAAAAAAATGGTCAAAATGACGGTGGTGGAGCATCGGTTTTCTATTTGGGCCATCCTTCCAGAACCAGTTTGCCGATGGATTTACCGGATTCGATTTGGGTATGAGCTTTCACGACATTTTTGGCAGTGATCAGCCCAAGGGTGCCGTTTACGGTGGTTTTTAATTTACCGGAATCGATGAGTGCGGCGACTTGTTTGAGGATTTCGTGCTGTTGTGTCATATCCGCTGTCTGGAAGAGCGAGCGGGTGAACATGAGTTCCCAGGAAATACTGACGCTTTTGCTTTTGAACGGACCACCGATATCGAGAGTACCCACTTGTTCGACGATGAGTACGATATGTCCCTGTGGGGCGATGATCTGCCCCATGGTCTTCCAATAGGCGTCGGTGTTGTTGTAGTTTGCGATGTAATCGACGGTTTCGAAGCCGAGCGCTTGAAGTTGGGGAGCCAGATCCTGGCGGTGATTGACAACGAAGTCGGCTCCGAGATCGCGACACCATTGTTCACTTGCTTCGCGGGAAGCGGTGGCAATGACGGTGAGGCCAGCAAGCTTGGCGAGCTGAATGCCGATGGAGCCCACGCCACCTGCGCCGCCGATGATGAGGATGGAACGGCCCTTGTGCGCCCCGTCAGGATCAATGCGCAGGCGATGAAAAAGCGATTCCCAGGCGGTCAGCGAAGTTAAGGGAAGGGCGGCGCTGGCTGCGGCGCTGAGTGAACAGGGGCGAATGGCGGCAATGCGCTCATCAACGAGATGAAATTGCGCATTTGTTCCGGGCCGAGTGATGTCGCCTGCATAGTAGACCTTATCCCCAATCTTGAGAATTTGGGTTTGATCACCGACGGCGATAACCGTGCCCGAGGCATCATACCCGAGCACCTTTGGTTCCGCTTCGGGACCGGGACGTACCTTCGCGTCCACCGGATTTAGGCCAATGGCTTCGACTTCGACGAGAATATCGCGGCCAATCGGTTCGGGTCGCGGTAGGTCGATGTCGCGAGCTACATTCGGGTTGTCGATGGGGAGGCCGGGTTGGAATTGAATCGCTTTCATCATAGTAAACATAGTTTTCCGGGCTTTGAGGGCAACTTCGGCAAGGGGAGGTTTCCAGAGGTGCCCTTGATTGAATCATGCCGAATGGGAGGTGTTCATTTGAATTAAATGGAGCTGATTACTTTTCTGAGGTTATGGTCAAATCGGAATTTGTCGATGTGAGCTCAACGATTTTTCGAAGTATTCGGCAGCTAAATTTCATATGGGACCCGAATATCGGGCCAATCTGGTTTCAGATCTTTCGTGTTTCTCGAAACGATCAGACATCCTTCAACTCTTGCGGTACCGTAGATAATCGCATCGGGAACTTTGAGCCGGTGTTCCTTTCGGAGTTGGATCGCGGCATCGGCAATTTGACCAGACACGTCACGTTTTTCAAAGGATGAAAGAAACGCTCGTATCGTATTCTCCTCTTCCGGGGTGTTCGCTCCTGCCAGTATTTCGATGTAGGTGATCATGCTAATAATACGGGTGTGGTATAGCGACAGTTCTTTCGCCGGGTGTTCCACTCCGTTCAGATAGTCGATCAGAATATTTGTATCAAAAACGGCCTTCATGGATTATCCCATTCAGCCCGCAACTGGTCCTGATAATCGAGACTATCCTTCGGCTTCTCTTTCCATAGCCCAAATGCGGTCTCTGCTGCAGGTAAAGACTTATGGCTCAAATATTCCGCAATGGCCTCTCGGATGACTGCCGCGCGCGATTGTTTTTGCAGCTTTCCTACCCGATCAAGCGATTTGATGACCTCATCGGGAACTTCAATAATCCTAAAAAGATGAGTTAAAAAGTTTAAAGAGGGCGTACTGTCAGCCAAGTTAATCTTGCACAACCACTTGGACATGAAAAAAGACAGCACACCCAGTCGCCAAAATGGCGAGACTACAAATGG
>Ga0115559_1001369_pt1 | contig 16046 bp, 14 predicted proteins | sample COGITO_mtgs_1105_3_FD_87281 | JGI IMG/M metagenome (GOLD analysis project Ga0115559, IMG submission 87281) | Pelagic marine microbial communities from North Sea - COGITO_mtgs_110506 | ecosystem: Environmental > Aquatic > Marine > Epipelagic | place: Germany:Helgoland, sampling site Kabeltonne... | reverse complement strand
TTAATTCGTTCAGGGGCAATAGATATTGTTGTAATCGATTCTGTTGCAGCGTTAACTCCAAAAGCAGAGATTGAAGGTGAAATGGGAGACTCTAAAATGGGGCTTCACGCACGTTTAATGTCTCAAGCATTGCGTAAATTAACAGGGACTATTTCTAAAACAAAATGTACAGTTATTTTTATCAACCAGTTAAGAGAAAAGATTGGAGTAATGTTTGGTAATCCAGAAACAACTACCGGTGGTAATGCATTAAAGTTTTATGCTTCTGTACGTTTAGATATTAGAAGAAGAACACAAATTAAAGATGGAGACAGGGTTATTGGTAACAGTACAAAGGTTAAGGTTGTTAAAAACAAGGTTGCACCACCTTTTCAAATTGCAGAATTTGATATTATGTACGGCTTAGGGATATCTAAAGTTGGTGAGATTTTAGATATTGGAGTAGAGTTAGGTATTGTTAAGAAAAGCGGTTCTTGGTTTAGTTACGGAGAAACAAAATTAGGGCAAGGTAGAGACGCGGTAAAGGGTTTAATTAAAGACAACCCCGAACTAGCCGAAGAGCTTGAAGGAAAAATAAAAGACGCTATTGAAAACCAAGAATAGGTTTTATAAGTTCTATATATTTTTAATAAACTGCTGTAGAATTAATAAATCTGCAGCGGTTTTTTATATTTAAGCGATGATTGATATAACAGAAACCTTACAATTAAAACCAATTTTAAAGACAGACACTAAAACTCTTTTCACGTTAATGAAAGAGATTTATCCTCTGGCTTATAGTTGTTTTTGGACCGATCAAGGAGATTGGTATGTAAACACTCAATATTGTGAAAAGAATATTTTAAAGGAACTTTTAGAAGAAAACTCTGAAGATTATTTTATTCTCTTTAATAACGAGGTTGTTGGCAACTTTAGATTTATTTGGGATGAAAAACTAACTGGTTTATCAAAAGACAACCAACTAAAATTGCATAGAATTTATCTTCACCCAAAAGCACAAGGAAACGGAATCGGTAAAACACTACTTGCTTGGTAGGACGCTAAAGCAATAAAAAAAGGATATGAAATTATTTGGCTAGACGCTATGGATGCCCAATCAAACGTATTTCAATTTTATAAAAAACTAGGATATAACTACCATTCTCATGTTTTTTTACCTTTTGATTTTTTACACGCAACCGTTCGAAAAATGAGTCAAATTTATAAAAAACTATAATTTTTAAACACCCGTGCTTCCAAAACCATCCGCTCCACGCTCTGTTTCAGACAAAACAGTAACTTCTTGCCAGTTTACGTGTTCGTGTTTTGAAATAACCAATTGGGCTATTCTTTCACCATCGTTTACAACAAACGCTTCTTTAGAAAGGTTTACAAGAATAACACCAATTTCCCCCCTGTAATCTGCATCTACAGTTCCTGGAGAATTTAAAACACTAATTCCTTTTTTAGCTGCTAATCCGCTTCTTGGCCTTACTTGTGCCTCAAAACCAATGGGTAAAGCTATAAATAAACCTGTTTTTATAACAACCCTTTCTAAGGACTGCAATACAATGCTACTTTCTATATTTGCTCTTAAATCCATTCCTGCAGCGCCATCGGTCTCGTAATTAGGTGTTGGGTGTTTCGATTTATTGATAATTTGTACGTTCATTTTTAGTAAATAATTTACTACAAATATAATAATTCGCAATAGGATATATCATTAGACACTAATTTTATTACTTTTGAAGCTTAAACGATGGAATGATGAATGATCAGAAAAAAATAGCGGTTTTAGGTGGAGGAAGCTGGGCTACTGCGATTGTAAAGATGTTATCAGAAAACTCAGACATGGTTGGTTGGTATATGAGAAGTGGCTCTGCAATAGAACATATAAAGGAAAACAACCACAACCCAAAATACCTTAGAGCAGCAGATGTATATGCAGATCAATTAGATTTGTCAAACGATATTAATAATATTGTTTCCAATTACGACGTGCTTATTTTCGCAATTCCGTCTGCTTTTTTAATGAGTGAACTTAAAAACCTAACAGAACCATTAGAGAATAAAATTATTTTTTCTGCAATTAAAGGAATTGTGCCAGAAACAGGTTTAATTGTTGGTGAACATTTTCATAAAAAGCACGCTGTTCCTTTCGAAAATATTGGCGTAATAACCGGACCCTGCCACGCAGAAGAGGTTGCAATGGAGCGCCTGTCTTATTTAACAATTGCTTGTCAGAATGAGGGACATGCAGACTTTATGAGTAACTCTTTAAAAAGCTGGTACATAAGAACCAAGATTTCCGACGATATTATTGGCACAGAATATGCTGCTATGTTAAAAAATATATATGCGGTTGCAGCTGGAATTGCACACGGTTTAGGTTATGGTGATAATTTTCAAGCAGTTTTAATGAGTAATGCAATTAGAGAAATGAAACGCTTTATTAAAAAAGTACATAAAATGAAAAGAAACATTAATAATTCTGCTTATTTAGGAGATTTATTGGTTACGGGTTATTCTGTTTTTAGTAGAAATAGACAGTTTGGCAATATGATTGGGAAGGGATATACTGTAAAATCTGCTCAAATGGAAATGAGTATGATCGCAGAAGGATATTATGCAATAAAAAGTGCTTTTAAAATAAAGGAAGAAAATGGCGCAGACACACCAATTATAAACGCCGTTTATAACGTATTGTACAATCACACAAATGCTAAAAAAGAATTTGAAAAGTTGACGAATACATTAGATTAATTGTTTAAATTTGAACATTATTATGTTTTATTAAACAAATACAATGAAAACAATACAAGAAGTTGTAGAGGGGACTATTAGAAAAACCCCTTTTATCGAAGAAGCTTTAAACGAGAAATTAATAAACGTTTCTTCTTTAGCAAGAATTATTTTACCAGAAGTATCTGAAGCTTTAAAGAAAGACGTTAAAGTGGGCGCGGTAATGATGGCTATTAACAGGTTGTCTCCAGCAAGTGAACTACGTATTAGAAAAAACATTAAAAAATTAGCATTAGATTTAGGAGATGTAATTGTACGGTCAGACCTATGTGATTTTACTTTTAAAAACACCCCATCACTTTTAAAAGAAATTGCAAAGATTTTAACCAAATCTTCGGAAAGTTCAGATTATTTTTTAACAGTTTCTCAAGGTATTTTTGAAACAAATATTGTTACCAGTAAAAACCTACAGCCTTTTGTAAATGAAATTTTCGAAAAAGAGAATTTAATTGCGAACGTTTTAGAACTGGCTTCTTTAACAATAAAACTCCCAAAAGAAAACCAAGAACAATCAGGTATTTATTATTTTATATTAAAGCAACTGGCCTGGGCAGACATTTCTTTACAAGAAATTATTTCTACAACAAATGAAATGACAATTGTTGTGAAAGAAAAAGACATTAATCAAACTTTTGCCATTTTAATGGATATGAAACTGAAGTAATATATGAGCAAACAAGATCCCTATGCGGCGCTTAGAATAAAAGAATTTAATATTTTCTTATTCGTACGTTTTCTTTTGGTTTTTGGTTGGTCTATTCAGTTTATTGTAATAGAGTGGCAGGTGTATTCGGTTACCAAAGACCCACTTTCCTTAGGAATTATTGGTTTAATGGAAATTATTCCGGCTTTTTCAATGGCCTTATTTGCGGGTCACGTCGTAGATCAAAGAGAAAAAAGAAATCTGCTAGCCATTTGCACCGCCGCCTTTTCTTTAATTAGTTTAGGCTTGTTTCTATTAACTACAGAAAGCATTATTGCTGGTTGGTCTGTAAACGCTGTTTTATATTCAATTTACGGGTTGGTGTTTTTTGGCGGGTTTTTACGCGCGTTTTTCGGACCCACAATTTTTTCTTTAGTAGCCTTGTTGGTTCCTAAAAAAATATATCACAACGCGGCAACCTGGAGCACAAGTACCTGGAAGACCGCATCTGTTTCTGGCGCACTTGCTGCGGGTTTCTTAATCGGTATTATCGGTGTAGATAAAACATTGTGTCTTGTTTTTATCTTAGTTATATTATCTTTAGGTTGTACATTTTTCATTAAAAAGAAACCTATTTTAAATAAAAAAATTGGTGAGCCAATGGGGGAGAGTTTAAAAGCAGGTGTTCGTTTTGTGTTTCAAAATAAGGTAATTTTAGGGGTGTTAACTCTGGATATGATTGCTGTTTTATTTGGAGGGACTGTTGCTATTTTATCAGTTTTTGCTCAAGACGTTTTAAAGGTTGGTCCAGAAGGTTTTGGTGTTTTAAACGCTTCTATTTCTATAGGAAGTATTGTAACCATGTTTTTAACCACCTATATACCCATAAACAAAAACACAGGTAAAAAAATGCTAATTTCTGTTTTTATCTTTGGATTAAGTATTATTGCTTTTGGGCTGTCTTCTCTTTTTTGGGTGAGTGTGCTAGCTTTATTTTTAAGTGGTGCTGCAGACGGAATTTCTATGGTAATTAGACAAACCATATTACAATTAAAAACACCAGACGATATGCGTGGTAGGGTTTCTTCTGTAAACTCTATGTTTGTTGGCTCTTCTAATGAGTTGGGTGCTTTTGAAAGTGGTTTAGCAGCGAAATTAATAGGACCTGTAGCTGCTGTTGTTTTTGGCGGAACCATGACAATAATTACAGTGGTAACCACCGGTATTGTAAATCCTGTATTATTGGATTTAGACCTAACAAAAGAAATTGAAGAAAACGAAAAAGAAACATAATACGTTCTTTTTAATGCACCATTTTATAAAATATTAGTATATCTTTTGTTTTTTTTCAAGAAGTTAAACCAAGGGTTTTAGATTACGATACAAATACAAAAGAGAAAGTAATTTTTTGTACACGAAACTATTTATTCGAACGAAAAAGGAGAGTTTTATTTCCGTTTAAATAAGTTAAAAAGCGTTTCTTTTTCTGTAACACACCTATAGTGAACACGAGAAAAACAAAGAAGGGTTAAGTCAGGTTCGGTATAGCAACAAAGGAGAAACCATGCAGTTTTTATAAAAGCCAAAACCAATTAGTTTTAATAACTATGCAGGGGTTGTTCAAACACACCACATTTCCAATAAAAAGTGGAGCGTCGAAAAAGAAAAATTACTTAAAAGAGCATATCATTGTAAAAAGATAATCCCATTTCCTCACACATCTCAATAACTGATGGTACGAACCCTCTATATTTTCCTATTTTGTAATTTCGTGTATTTTCTTTGAAAACAAGTTGTATTTATTTTAGGGCTATAACAAGAAAGGCTTTACAGAGGTTGAGTCTTTCGACTTAAAAACCTCTGAATGGAAAAAAGAAAAAACTATTTTTAGGGAGATGAGAAAACCTGCAACAACTAAGGATAAAGAATTTATTTAATTGTAAGAAGATGGTAAAATAATAACATTCAAACCAAAAACAAAAGTTTTAAAAGAGTATACATAGACCTAAAAATAAAGGGTTCTGAAATGCATTTTAGCAAGGGAAAGCGTTATATTGTTAGGGGTTTTCAGTTAGAAGATTATAGAAAATAACTCTCCAGTGGTTTTTACAACATCAGGGTGTCTGAGCTTTTTAAGACTAAACCCATTGCAATACGATGGGCGCTTTTGATAATGTTTCTGTTTTTTAAGTAAAACGAAGAGGGTTAAAAAGTTAAAGTTTTGAAACAAGTTACTTAAAGCAGTATATTTGTTTTGTCAAAAACCAAAAACATTAAACAATTACCATGAAAAAACATAGCTTTAAGTATTTAATTGTCTTGTTTCTATTATTATCGGTTTCAATACTTGCTCAAAACAAGCAAGATAAAGAACAAATCATAAAAAAGTATAAATTAAAGGAACTAAATATTTTAAAAGAAAAATATTCAGAAGCCTACCAGAAAGAAAAAAACAAAGCATTATTACTTGCCTCTAAAAAGGGTTGGAAGACTAGCTATACAAACGATAAAGGTTCTTACTTCGAGTTGATTCGTGTTTCTGATGAGGGAAAACCACTGTATTATAGAACATTTAATATAGATGCCGCCGCGTCTACAAGAACTAATTTTTTACATAATAACGGAGATCTAGGATTAAACATTGAAGGACAAGGTATGACCGCCCATGTTTGGGACGGAGGAATCGCGAGAGCTACGCACCAAGAATATGATGGAGACGGGGGTGAAAGTCGTTTCTCTGTTGGAGATGGTTCTGCCGTTCAAAATTTTCACGCAGCTCATGTTACAGGAACAGTGATTGCTTCTGGAGTAGATCCATTAGCAAAGGGTATGGCACCAAAAGCAAGTGCTGTTGGTTATGATTGGAACAATGATGAAGCGGAAGTAACAGCGGCTGCCGCGAACGGAATGTTAATATCAAATCATTCTTATGGTTTTGCTGTAAGGGACGAGGACAACCAACCGTTACTTCCAGCGTACTATTTTGGAGGATATACTAATGAATCTAGAACCTGGGATAACATTGCGTACAATGCACCATATTATTTAATGGTGGTTGCTGCAGGAAACGAAGGGATTGATAACTCTGTAAATCCAGACCCTTTAGGTGGAGAGAGTGCTTTTGATAAATTGACAGGACACGCTACATCAAAAAATAATTTAGTAATTGCAAATGGAAATGATGCTACAATAAATACAGACGGTAAGTTGGTTTCTGTTACGGTAAGTTCAGGGAGTTCTGAGGGACCTACAGACGACTTTAGGGTAAAGCCAGATCTTATGGGAAATGGCACCGACTTGTATTCTAGCTATGACTCAAGTGATAGTGCGTATAATAGTATTTCAGGCACTTCAATGGCGTCTCCAAATGTTGCGGGTTCTTTGTTATTGCTGCAACAATATTATAATGAAACCCATGGGAGTTTTATGAAGGCCTCCACTTTAAAAGGGTTGGCTTTGCATACCGCAGATGACGTTGCTGCCGAAGGTCCAGACGCAGCTTCTGGCTGGGGTTTAATGAATGCTAAAAAAGCAGCAGAAACAGTTACAAAAAAAGGTTTTCAGTCTATAATTTCAGAAATTGAGTTAATAAACGAGAGCACTTACACAGTGGTGGTTAAATCAGATGGAATAGGGCCTTTATCGGCTTCGATTTCTTGGACAGATCTTCCAGGGGTTGCAAATACAGGGGTAGTAAATGACCCAACTCCGGTTTTAGTGCAGGATTTAGATATTAAGGTTACAAACTCTTCCGGAGAAACTACAGCAACTTTTTTACCCTGGAAACTCACTTCTGTTAACACCAATGAAAAAGGAGATAATATAGTAGACCCTTATGAAAGAGTAGATATAGAAAACGCTTCTGGAGAATATACGATTACAATTAGCCACAAGGGAACTTTGCAAGGAGGCGTGCAAAAAGTATCGTTAATTGTTACAGGGGTGTCTTCAGGAATCGCTTTATTGACAAGCCAAAGCAATCAAACATCTTGCGATAATTCAGTTACATTTGATTTTAATTATGTTGAAACAATTGGAGGAACTACCGTCTTCTCAGTATCAGGCCTTCCGGCGAACGCAAATGTAAATTTATCTAACAGTTCCATGAGTTCAGACGGAAATTTTACAGCAACTTTTGGAAATTTAGACAATGTTATGCCTGGTTTGTATACTATAAATTTAACAGGAACCAACGGGAACGAGACCACAACAACACCTATCCAGTTAAGGGTAATACACCAATCCTTTTTAGGGGAGAAAATTTTACCATCATACCCTACAAATGGTTTATCTGGAGTTACAGCGGCAAAAATGGACCTTTCTTGGCAAAACAATAACAATGCAGAAACGTATTTGGTAGAGGTTTCAGAAAACCCTTCGTTCAGCACAATTTTATTTTCTGAAACTAGCTACGATTCAAAATTCACAATCGAAGGAATTCAAAATAATACTGTTTATTATTGGAGAATAAAACCTGAGAATTCTTGTGTTTCTGGAGATTACTCCCCAATATATAGTTTTCAAACAGGAATAAGTGACTGTTCTAGAACATATGAGGCGACAGATTTTTCATCAGCAAGCATGGATACTATCGCAGGTGTTACTGCCTTTGTTCCAATGAACGTATTAGATAATGCAATTATTGATAAGATTATCGTAAACACAGATATTAGTCATACCTGGCCGGGAGATTTGACAATCTCTTTAAAAGCACCAGGGAGTATAAATAAGGGGGTTATTTTATTCACAAGCCCCTGTTCAGGAGACGGTGTTCCAGATATTCAGAATATTACAATTGATGATGCGGCAGACGAGCTAGTTTGTAGTAGTAATGTTCCTGCAGTTTCAGGAACTGTTGCTCCAGAAAATAACATGAGCCTACCTTTTTACGGAGAAGACGCTATTGGTGTATGGGAGCTAGTTCTTTTTGATGCATACAATGGGGATGGAGGCCAAATAAACAGCGCTAGCATTACTCTTTGTGATTTGAGAGTAAACACAAATATACCATCTCTTGAGCTTTCAAACATTATTGTTGAGAAGAATACGAGCTATACTATTGCGCCTGAAAATATGCTTGCCACTACAGACGGAGAGTTTTCTAATACACAGGTATATACTTTAGTAACGTTGCCTCAAAAAGGATTTTTAGAATATAAGGGAACAGTTTTATCTGTGGGAGATACATTTGGACAAAAAGAACTATCAAAAGGTGCTTTAAAATACCTTAATACACAGGACACTGCTTTTAGTGACGAGTTTATAGTAGATGTAATGAATGCGGCAAAAGGATGGTTGCCAGATAACACAGTAAGCATACGAGAGGCTACTTTAAGTATAGATAGTAATAGACTTCAAGGGGTTTATTTTTGGCCGAATCCTGTTAAAAACATTTTTAATGTTAAAATTACAAATCCAGATGCTGAAAAAGTATTTATAAGTTTGTTTGATTTGCAAGGAAGAAAGATTTTACAAGTGTCTGAGGCGTCTAACAGGGCAACTTTCACAAAGGAAATAAATTTAAGAAATATCTCATCCGGCATTTATTTATTAAGTGTTCAACAAGGAAAGAAGAAATCAATAAATAAGATTATAGTTTCTAATTAATTAGATTTAAATTTTAAATTAAAAAGCCAAAACAATCTGTTTTGGCTTTTTTTATCCTATAATTAGAAATTATATCGGTTGTTGCCACATCTATTATAAGTTGTTATTTTAATTATTACCTTTAACCAAATTAAAATTACTTTTTATGGAATACGGATTTCTTTCAGTAATACCACCAATTGTTGCTATTATTTTAGCTTTGAAAACAAAACAAGTTTACATAGCACTTTTGTTTGGTGTTTGGTTTTCTTGGTTAATTGTAGAAGGCTGGAATCCGTTAGCAGGAACCTTGGCAATGATTGAGGGCATGGTAAATGTTTTTCAATCTAAAGGAAACACAAGAACCATTATGTTTAGTGCTTTAGTAGGTGCTTTGCTAATTTTTATACAATATTCTAGAGGCGTAGAGGGTTTTATTAATATTATAAACAGAAAACTGGTAAAATTAGAAGAAAAGAAATCGGGGTACAGCCGGGTAATGGTTCAGGTGTTAGCAACATGTACGGGCTTGCTTTTATTTGTAGAAACCAGTATAAGCTCTTTGACTGTTGGTACTTTATACAGACCTATTTTTGATAAATTAGGAATTCCTAGAGAAAAATTAGCGTATATAGCAGATTCTAGTTCTGCACCATCTTCTATTTTAATCCCCTTTAATGCTTGGGGAGCATTTATTATGGGATTGTTGTTAACACAAGGCATAGAACAACCGTTTTCGGTCATGATAGCCTCTATTAAATATAATTTTTACCCATTACTGGCAATTGTTATTGTTTTCATTGTTATAATTACAAAGAAAGATTTTGGACCGATGAAAAATGCTGAAAAAAGAACCAAAGAAACCGGTGCGTTAATGAACCCTAATTCGAAGCCTATGGTTTCAGATGTTGTTACTTCATTTCCACCAAAAGAAGGAATTGAAGCGAAGGCTTACAACATGATTGCACCGCTTTTAGTGATGGTTTTTATGATGCCAATTAATTTAATTTATACAGGTTGGAGCGCTGTTGAAAACGCATCTTCATTGTTAAATCATGCTTCACAAGCTATAGGTAAAGGTTCTGGGTCTTCTTCTGTTTTATATGCGGTAATTACCGCGTTATTAGTTGCTATGATTATGTATTTCATACAAGGTATTATGAAGCCAAAAGAAGCGGTTACTTTAACTTTAAAAGGAATTAGCGAGCTTATGCCGTTAGCGTTGTTAATGTTGTTAGCATTTGCTATTGGAGACGCTTGTAAGGTTTTAGATACAGGTAATTATGTCGCTAATATTACAGAAAGCTGGTTATCTCCTGAGTTATTGCCTGCAATAGTTTTTATAGTGAGTTCTTTTATTGCGTTTTCTACAGGAACTTCTTGGGGAACTTTCGCAATTATGTTGGCAATTTCAATTCCAATGGCAAATATGCACGGCTCTGACATAACTATTATCGTTGCTGCAACTTTAGGTGGGGGAATTTTTGGAGACCATTGTTCGCCAATTTCAGATACGTCTATTATTTCTTCTATGGCGTCTGCTAGCGACCACATAGATCACGTAAAAACACAATTACCATATGCACTTATTGGCGGCACGGTTTCGGTTTTTATGTATTTAATTATTGGTTTTTTTGGGTGATATAGTTACTTTGCTAAAACACCTCGCTTTTTAATTTCATCAATGGCCCGCAAGGCGCTTTCTTTAACCGTGTTTTCTTTGAAGAGAAATGTTTTTTCATATAATGTGTTTCCTTCGAAAAAAGTAACTTGAAAACGGTTGTTGAGCTTGAATAGTTCTGGTTGAATGTACTCAATTTTAGCAAAAGAGTTTGCTGGTAAAACGGCTAGTTTTTTGCGCAACAAAGAGGTTGTTTTTGTTGCAGAAAAACCCTGAGAAACAATTACAAGCATTTCTAAAGGCACCTTTTTATTATTAATAAGGTAGACGTTCCAATCATCGGTTTTATAAACATCGTTGTATTCATAAACCATTGCCATTTCTACACCAGTAACTTCAAGTATTTGTATGTCTTTTTTCAACTATGCAGTACTTATTTAAGAGTCTATATAGTTTACCAAAAGGTATAAAAAGTTTCTTTAGAGATTACATCGCCATCACAATCATCAATGGTTAATGCTCCCTCACACAACCCACCAAATTCATTTTCTTGCTTCTCTAAATCGTATTTTGTAACCTTTCCGTTTTTATAAACTGTAATTTGTTTTAAAACTTCATTAGCAGTATTCGTTTCAAAATACCAAGTAGAGGTTCCCCAATTTGCATATTCATCGTCTCTTTCTTCGTCCCAAATCTGTGTAAAGTAGTTCATTATATAACAGATTTAAATTGTTCTAAGAAACGTTTGTCATTTTAGTAAAACATTCTAATGTCTGGTATTTGATACAGCAACATTGCAATGCGTTCTATTCCCATTCCAAAAGCATAACCAGAGTATTTTGTTGGATCTATATTTGCGTTTTTTAGCACGTTAGGATCTACCATACCACAGCCCATAATTTCTAACCAACCAGTTCCTTTTGTAATTCTATAATCTGTTTCTGTCTCTAATCCCCAATAAATGTCTACCTCTGCACTTGGTTCTGTAAACGGGAAATATGAAGGCCGTAATCTAATTTTAGATTTTCCAAACATCTCTTTTGTAAAGTATAAAAGCGTTTGTTTTAAATCAGCAAAAGAAACATCGGTATCTATATACAGACCTTCAACTTGGTGAAAAATACAGTGTGCTCTTGCAGAAATATCCTCATTTCTAAAAACTCTACCCGGAGAAATGGTTCTAATAGGTGGTTTATTTTCTTCCATATAACGCACCTGAACAGAAGAAGTATGTGTTCTTAATAAAATATCTGGATTTTGTTCAATAAAGAACGTGTCTTGCATGTCTCTTGCAGGATGATGTGCTGGCAGATTTAATGCTGTAAAGTTATGCCAATCATCTTCAATTTCTGGACCTTCAGAAACAGTAAAACCAATTCTATTAAAAACTTCAATAATTTGATTTCTTACTAATGAAATAGGGTGCCTAGAACCTAGGTTAATTGGTTCAGACGGACGTGTTAAATCTCCATAAAAAGACTGATCACTTGAACCGCTTTCTAAAGTATCTGTTAATTCTGCAACTTTATCCTCTGCAGACTTCTTTAAAGTATTTAAAGCTTGACCGAAATCTTTACGAGATGCAGGATCTACATTTTTAAATTCTGCAAAAAGGTCTTTTAACAAACCCTTGCTCCCTAAAAACTTAATTCTAAATGTTTCTACTTCATCTTTGGTGTTTGCTTTAAAAGCCTGTACATCACCAATAAGCTCTTTTACTTTATCTAACATTTTCGGGTAAAATTAAGGTACAAATTTAGTGTTTTTTTTAGCGTTTTATCTACCTAAAGTCAATAAAACAATATGTGCTTTCGAAATCGATTGAAATAAGGTGCTTTGAGGAATAAATAATTATTGTTTTTTTAATTGCGGATTCAGAAATTAACTATCTTTGTAACCGGTAAATTTTATTAAATTCCTAAAAAATATGGTTAAAAAAGAAGAATTAAAGATAAATGAGTTTATGGAAATGGTTACAAAAAGAAATAACCATGAGCCAGAATTCTTACAGGCGGTGCAAGAAGTTGCAGAAACTGTAATTCCGTATATCGCAAATAACGATATTTATAGTGGAAAAAACATTTTATTAAGAATGGTAGAGCCAGAAAGATTAATTTCTTTTCGAGTCTCTTGGGTAGATGATGCTGGTGAAATACAAGTAAATAGAGGGTATAGAATTCAAATGAATTCTGCAATAGGACCTTATAAAGGAGGTTTGCGTTTTCATCCTTCTGTGAATGCAAGTATTCTAAAGTTTTTAGCTTTTGAGCAAGTCTTTAAAAACTCTTTAACAACCTTACCAATGGGTGGAGGAAAAGGAGGTTCTGATTTTGATCCAAAAGAAAAATCAGATAATGAAATTATGCGTTTTTGTCACGCTTTTATGAGTGAACTATATAGACACATTGGACATAATACAGATGTTCCTGCCGGAGATATAGGTGTTGGGGCAAGAGAAATTGGTTTTATGTTTGGTATGTACAAAAAATTAAACAACACATTTACGGGTGTTTTAACCGGTAAAGGCGCATCTTGGGGTGGATCTTTAATTAGACCAGAGGCAACAGGGTATGGGACAGTATATTTTGCGCAGAACATGTTAATGCGTAAAAACGATTCTTTTAAAGGTAAAAAAGTAGTTATTTCTGGCTCTGGAAACGTAGCGCAGTATGCGGCGGAAAAAGCGATAGAATTAGGAGCTACTGTTTTAACATTATCAGATTCTAAAGGCTATATTCATGATGCAGATGGTATAAATTCAGAAAAATTAAAACACGTTATGTTTATTAAAAACGAAAAACGTGGAAGAATTAGTGAATACGTAGCTAAGTATCCAAATGCGAAATTTATTGCAGGAGAAAGACCTTGGTCTGTAAAATGTGATATTGCTTTGCCGTGTGCGACTCAAAATGAATTAAATGGAGACGAAGCAAAAGCACTAGTTGCAAATGGCTGTATGTGTGTTTCTGAAGGAGCAAATATGCCTTCTATGCCAGAAGCAATTCACGAATTTCAAAAATCAAAAATCTTATTTGCTCCAGGAAAAGCGAGTAATGCGGGTGGTGTTGCAACATCTGGTTTAGAAATGAGTCAGAATTCATTGCGTTTAAGCTGGTCTCGTAAAGAGGTAGATGATAAATTAAAAGATATTATGGAAGACATTCATGATTCTTGTGTAGAATACGGAGAAAACGAAGACGGAACGATAGATTATATTAAAGGAGCAAACATTGCTGGTTTTGTAAAGGTTGCAGACGCTATGTTGGCGCAAGGTGTTGTGTAAGCTCTTGATAATTTAAAGAAAATAGAATATGAACGCATCAGATTTTTTGATGCGTTTTTTTTGTGCAACTTATTTTTTAAAGTGATATTTACCAAACTTATTTTCTATAAATGATGCTTGTTTCTCTTTTTTTCTTCGGGTTTTTCTTCTCTTTTACAGGCTCTATAACCCCCAGTATGTTAAACATGACAGCCATAAGGATTAGTCTAGAAAAAGGAGTAGAAGGAGCTAAAAAATACGCTCTAGGCGTCTCTCTCGCTGCAATTCCACAAGTAGTTATTGCTGTTATTTTAACCAAGTACATTGCAGAAAACCCAACAATACTAGAAACCTTAGAAAAAGCAGGAATTGTTATTTTTATAGGACTGTCTTATTATTTCTATAACGAATCTAAGAAAGGAAAAATTAAAACAGAAAGCATAAAGTCTAAAAAGGAAAACCCTTTTTTAACAGGAATTACTTTATCCTTTTTAAACATGTTTGCCATTCCTTTTTTCTGCGGAATTATTGTTGCTTTAGATCTTTTCGGACTTTTTAGTTTTGAGGTTTTCCCTATCTTCTTTTTTATTTTAGGCACTATACTTGGTACTTTTTGTATCCTTTTTGTGTATGCAAGATTTGCAAATATAATTCAGCAAAAAACAGGAAAACTAACAAAAGACATCAATATTATTTTAAGTGTTTTAACCGCTTTAGTTGCTCTTATAACATTTATAAAACTATTTATTTAAAGAAAAATGCGTATTATAAAAGATATAATTATTGAAGGAAGACACAACAAACCAATTGTAACAGATGTTTTTTATGAAGAAACGAGTCAACCAAAAAAAGTAGTTATTTTTTGTCACGGGTATAAAGGCTTTAAAGATTGGGGCGCTTGGAACTTAATGGCAGAAGTATTTGCAAAAGCAAATTTTTTCTTCATTAAATTTAATTTTTCTCATAATGGAGGCACCGCAGAAGACTCCATAGATTTTCCAGATTTAGAAGCTTTTGGAAACAATAATTACACAAAAGAATTAGATGATTTAGAAAGTGTTTTAGATTGGATTTCTAACAATTCTGATTATAAACACGAAGTAGATATTCACGATATTTCAATTATTGGGCATAGTAGAGGTGGTGGAATTGTACTTTTAAAAGCAACGGAAGACAACCGTGTTAAGAAAGTGGTTTCTTTGGCAGGAGTTTCAGATTATGAATCTAGATTTCCAAAAGAATCGAATTTTCAAGAATGGGCTAAAAAAGGTGTTTTTTATGTGAAAAACGGACGAACTAAGCAAGAAATGCCTCATTTTTATCAATTTTACACAGATTTTGATAAAAATAAAAAACGATTAAACATCGAAAAAGCCACTCGAAACTTAGAGATTCCACAGCTTATAATTCATGGAAATAAAGATTCCACAGTTTTAATTAAAGAGGCTCAAAGTTTGCATAAATGGAATTCTAAAAGCATCTTTAAGGTGATAGAAAATGCAGATCATGTTTTTAATGTTTCTCATCCTTGGGAAGAAGAGGAGTTGTCTAAAGAGCTACAAAGAGTATCGAATATTTGTGTTGATTTTTGTAGCTAATTTTTAAAAGAAAAATAAAACAGGATAGATTCTTATCTGTTAGGGAATAACACCGAGCCTCTTTTTTTGTATTTTTGACAGATGGAATTGCTGCCTCCTTTTAGAAAAATAATTCATGTAGATATGGATGCCTTTTATGCATCTGTAGCAGAATTAGACAATCCAGAATTAAGAGGTAAGGCTATTGCTGTTGGAGGAAGTGAAGAAAGAGGGGTGGTTTCTGCGGCAAGCTATGAAGCAAGAAAATTTGGCGTTAAGTCTGCTATGAGCAGTTTTTTAGCCAAACAAAAATGTCCGCATCTTATTTTTGTGAAATCAGATTTTGAGAGATACAAAGAGCTTTCTTTAAAAATTAGAGCAATTTTTTACGAATATACAGATCTGGTAGAGCCGCTTTCGTTAGATGAAGCATACTTAGATGTTACAGAAAACAAGAAAGGGAATCCGTCTGCAAATGACATTGCCAGAGAAATTAGAGCACGTATTTATAAGGAAACAGGTTTGCGAGCTTCCGCAGGAATTTCAATTAATAAATTTATTGCAAAAGTAGCCTCA
>Ga0115559_1001363_pt1 | contig 16078 bp, 13 predicted proteins | sample COGITO_mtgs_1105_3_FD_87281 | JGI IMG/M metagenome (GOLD analysis project Ga0115559, IMG submission 87281) | Pelagic marine microbial communities from North Sea - COGITO_mtgs_110506 | ecosystem: Environmental > Aquatic > Marine > Epipelagic | place: Germany:Helgoland, sampling site Kabeltonne... | reverse complement strand
AAATAGCAAATACCAAACAACTGTCTATGAAACTAAGTGCCACTAACATCATGAAATCTTACCGCGGTCGCACCGTAGTTAAAGGTATTTCTCTAGAAGTAAACCAAGGAGAAATAGTGGGTTTATTAGGACCAAACGGAGCAGGTAAAACCACTTCATTTTACATGATAGTAGGCCTTATCAAACCCAATGGAGGTGCCATACATTTAGACCAAACAAACATCACCAATTACCCTATGTACAAACGTGCTCAAAGCGGTATTGGCTATTTGGCTCAAGAGGCTTCTGTGTTTAGAAAACTCAGTATTGAAGAAAATATCATGAGTGTATTACAACTCACTAATCTCACCAAGAAAGAGCAAGAAATGAAAATGGAATCCCTCATTGAAGAATTTAGTTTGGGGCACATCAGAAAAAACAGGGGCGATTTACTTTCTGGGGGAGAAAGAAGAAGAACAGAAATTGCTAGAGCTTTAGCTACAGACCCAAAATTTATACTCTTAGACGAACCTTTTGCTGGTGTAGATCCCGTTGCAGTAGAAGATATTCAAAGAATTGTGGCCCAGCTTAAAGATAAAAATATTGGAATATTAATTACAGACCACAATGTCCAAGAGACTTTAGCCATTACAGAAAGGTCTTACCTCATGTTCGAGGGTGGTATATTAAAGGCTGGAATTCCGGAAGATTTAGCCAAAGATGAAATGGTTAGAAAAGTGTATTTGGGTCAAAATTTTGAGCTCAGGAAAAAGAAGCTGGACTTTTAATGGAGCTTCTTAGAAAATAAGCCACTGAATAAGTACATTAGAATGACCAAAGCCAATCCGGCAAATTCAAGTGCCATTAAAAGTATAACAGAGGTAAAAATAAAAGAATATCTAAGCTCATTTCCCCGCCATTTAAAATTTTTAAATTTCAAAGAAAAAAGCTTTATGGGCGCATTCATTACTGTGACAATGAAAACAGAAAAGCCTACCAGAAAATAGGGAGACAATAAGACTTCTTTTAACCCATCTGCCGTAGGAAAAAAAAGCATACAAGGCACGGAGAGTACAAGTAGTGCAGCTGCAGGGGTGGGCAAGCCAATAAAATGATCCGTTTGTCTTGTGTCAATATTGAAAAAAGCCAATCGGAAAGCTGCCCCAATAGGAATGATTAGCCCAACCAATGGAAGCTGATCAAATATGAGCACCTCCACTAAAGTGAATCCAGAGGGATTTAACATCTTATAAATTGCCAAGCCAGGGACTACACCAGAAGTTACTAGATCTGCCAAAGAATCTAACTGTTTACCCATTTCACTTTTTACATGTAATATTCGGGCTGCAAAACCATCAAAAAAGTCAAAAACAATGCCTGTAAAAACAAATAGCATTGCTAAAAGTATTTCATTTTCTAAAACAGCAATTACAGCCAATAAACCGGACAATAAATTCAATGCGGTAATCGCATTTGGAATAAAACTTTTAATATTTTTCACAGGTCAAAAATACAATAATAACACAACATCTCACTTAAGCTGGCAGAGAAATGGGATTTGTATATATTTACATAAATATTACCACAGTTCATGAAGCCCAATCTATTTCACAATTTTCTTGTTTTTGTTTTCTTAACCTTACAGATCCAAGCACAAGATTTTAAATTAAGTGAGTATGCCGCTATAAGCATCTTAACTTGTGAACCTGGGACAGATTTATATGCCTCTTTTGGGCATTCAGCCATAAGGGTTCAAGACCCTATGATGCAGTTAGACATAATCTACAATTATGGCATATTTGATTTTTATGCACCAAATTTCTACACTAATTTCATCAAGGGAAAGCTTACTTATACCCTTGGAAGACAATATTTTAGCGACTTTCTTTTTGAATATGAAATGGAAAACAGAAGTGTCAAAGAGCAAGTACTCCGTTTGGATAAAAACAGCAGGGACCGCCTATTTAATTTTTTAGAAAAGAACTACCGACCAGAAAATAGGGACTACGCTTATGATTTTTTCTTTAACAACTGTGCCACAAAAATCAGAGACCTCATAGGAGAAAACGGACTTATAAGCGGCATACAAATAAACCAAGCTACTGACCTCAAAAAAACTTTTAGAGACCTACTCTCTGAAAACTTGGCTGCAAACAGCTGGGCTTTATTTGGTATAAATTTAGCATTAGGGGCCAAAGTAGACAAAATAGTGGCCCCAAGAGAATATCAATTCTTACCAACCTATCTCTCAGAATCATTGGAAATTCTCACAATTCGTGGCTTACCCCTTGTAGAAAATGATCGCATGTCTTACGAATCAAAGCCCAAACCAAAAATTCAAGAAGGTTTATACAGCACACCCGCTTTTACAAGCTTTTTAATATTAATTCTCACCCTAATCATAGGTGCAATAGAATATTTTACTGGAAAAAAATTATGGGGTTTTAATTTAATATTATTTGGATTAAGTGCTTTGGGGAGTCTGTTGCTGCTCTTTTTGTGGTTTCTGACTGACCACCACCCTACCGTGCACAATTTTAACTTATTATGGTTGTCTCCATGGGCATTTTTAATGCTTTGGATTAACATAAAAACCAGAGGCAACAAGCCCACCAAAATACAGCGATACATTGCTTTAGTTTTTGTTTTATTACTCAGTGCAACACCAGTAATACACTGGATAGGAATACAAAAATTCGATCCCTTATTTTTCCCAATCATAGGGGCTATATGGATGAGAAGCGTACCTTTGGCGTTTCAATGGAACCCTGTAAAATAGCCCCGTTATATGAACCTTTTAAGTGTTGAGAATATTAGTAAATCCTACGGGGAACTGGTCTTGTTTGAGCAATTGTCATTTGGAGTCAATAAGGACCAAAAAATTGCTTTAATTGCTAAAAATGGCAGTGGTAAAACGGCTATTTTAAATATCCTTTCAGGATTAGATCAGCCAGACCAAGGCATGGTTAATTACAGAAAAGACATTAAAGTGTCTTTTTTAGCCCAGGAGCCAATTCTCGCAGAAAACAGTACTATTGAACAATGTATTCTAGCTTCAGACAATGAGGTCTTAAAAGTCATAGCCAATTATGAGAAGGCATTATTAGACATGGACAATGCAGATGGCTACCAAAAAGCCTTTGATGCCATGGATAGACACGCCGCTTGGGACTTTGAGACCCAATACCAACAAATACTATCCAAACTAAAACTAGACGACCTTCAACTTAAAGTTTCCGCTTTATCTGGAGGACAAAAAAAACGGGTTGCGTTAGCCAACGCATTACTTAACAAACCTGATTTGCTCATTTTAGACGAACCTACAAACCACTTAGATTTAGAAATGATCGAATGGCTGGAAGTTTATTTTGCCAAAGAAAACATTACCCTATTTATGGTGACGCACGACCGCTATTTTTTAGAACGTGTTTGCAATGAAATTGTTGAATTAGACCAAGGGCAATTATACACCTATAAAGGGAATTACGCTTATTATTTAGAAAAAAAAGAGGCCAGACTATCACAAGAACAAGTAGAACAACACAAATCCAAAAGACTCTTTAAAAAAGAATTGGATTGGATGCGACGTCAGCCAAAGGCAAGAACAACAAAATCAAAATCTAGAATAGATGACTTTGCCCAAATAAAAGAACGTGCCCATCAAAGAAGACAAGACCATGAAATTCAACTTGAAATTGACATGGAACGTATGGGGGCAAAAATCTTAGAATGTCACAAACTATTTAAATCCTTTGGAGATAAATCAATTTTAGACGGTTTTGATTATAATTTCCTAAGAGGGGAACGCATAGGGATTATTGGGAAAAATGGCACAGGAAAATCTACCTTTCTCAATATTCTTACTGGAAAGGAAAGCGTAGACGGTGGGAAAATAGTCGTTGGAGACACCATTAAATTTGGCTACTATACCCAGGACGGCATTCCATCAAAATCTGGACAAAAAGTGATTGATGTCATTCGTGAATTTGGAGACTATATTCCACTAAAAAAAGGACGGCAAATTTCTGCCCAACAATTATTAGAGCGCTTTTTATTCGACAGAAAAAAACAATATGATTTTGTTGAAAAGCTCAGTGGAGGAGAACGCAAAAGGCTGTATTTATGTACCGTACTTATACAAAACCCAAACTTTTTGATATTAGATGAACCCACCAATGATCTAGATATAGTTACTTTAAATGTCTTGGAGTCATTTTTATTGGATTATCCTGGATGCTTGCTCGTTGTATCTCACGACCGCTATTTTATGGATAAAATAGTAGACCACTTATTTGTTTTCAGAGGAGCGGGATATATAGAAGACTTCCCTGGGAATTATTCTGATTTCAGGGCATACGAAGACAGTCAAGACCAAGAACAAGAGCCCATAAAGCCTAAAAGCATCCAACAACAAACAGCTGCAAAAACAGCAACAACTACTCAAAAACAAAAAATATCCTTTAATGAACGAAAAGAGTACCAACAACTTGAGTCTAAAATAAGAAGTTTGGAGAAAGACAAATTGGCCTTAGAACAAAGTTTTTTTGAAGAAGGATTGTCTGTGGAGACAATAGAAGACAGGTCAAAAAAACTTCAAGAAGTCATTGAAACCATAGAGCTAAAAACAATGCGCTGGTTTGAATTAGCAGCAAAAATTGAAGGCTAGTGAAAAATAAAATTGGGGCATATATAGCTTACTTAAAATACCTCTGGAGGTCTAGTGACCAACACAGCGTTCATTCCCCCTTTGTTTTTGAATTATTGACAAAATGCATCCATAAAGTACCAAAAGGCTCAAAAACAAGCGCTTATAACCAAGCCATTAAAGCTTATTTAGAGAAAAAAAATATTCCGTTAATCAGTCCATTAACTGAGTTAACAATCTTAGAAACTTCCCTAACAAATAGGGGAGTTACAGCTTATTTTGTTGAAGAAATTAATACCGATTTTAAACAAAAAGAGCTGTGGCAAAAACTAATTTCAGATAAAAACATTCAAATAAGTATTGATTACTGGAGTTTTGGACTTATTTTTACAAAAAAAGATCAAGAAAAAGAACATTTCATTTTGTTTAAGAATTCATGGAGATAATTCATATTTAAACAATTAATATTCAAACCCAAAACTGTTAAGCGCTATGAAAATTTACACCAAAACAGGTGACAGGGGAATGACAAGCTTATTCAATGGAAAAAGAGTACTAAAAAATGACCTTCATTTAGATTCATACGGTTCTTTAGACGAATTGAATGCTTGGATAGGTTTACTCAGAGAAGGTGCTGTAGTGGCTTCACAAAAAACCCTATTACTCGAAATACAAAAACATTTATTTGAAATTGGTGCCATCCTAGCGAATCCAACAAAAGAAGGAGAAAAACCCAAAGCCATTCCCACAAAGAACACAGATGACTTAGAGTTTGCCATTGATCAAATGGAACTCTCTTTGGACCCATTAACAAACTTTATACTTCCAGGAGGGAGTACTTATGTCTCCTACTGCCATTTAGCCAGAACCGTAAGTAGAAGGGCAGAAAGACTTCTTGTATCGCTTCATGTGGAGCAACCTATTGATATTACTGTACTCGAATACATCAATAGACTTTCAGATTACTTTTTTATACTCAGCAGGTATGCTGCCAAAAATGGCGGTGTTGAAGAGGTGAAATGGATGCCATCCTAGTATTTTTTCTTATAATTTAAAATTTAAACTTAAAATAACTTGTGTATTCTAGTTTAAAAATTACTTTTGCAAAAATCTAAAACAGAACCCCATGTATTGGACATTAGAATTAGCTTCATATTTGAGTGATGCCCCTTGGCCAGCTTCAAAAGACGAATTAATCGATTACGCTATTAGAACAGGAGCTCCTTTAGAAGTCGTTGAGAATTTACAATCAATGGAAGAAGAAGGTGGAGAAATTTACGAGTCTATTGAAGAAATATGGCCAGATTATCCAACAGATGAAGACTACCTCTGGAATGAGGATGAATATTAAAAGTATAGAAATCTATTTGACTTAGATTTCCCGAAAAAAGTCTCCTTGGAGGCTTTTTTTTTGCTTATTTTTGAAAGGATATGTCATATAACATGACAACAAAGACCACGGCATGAAATTTGTAATTTATTTGCCAAAAAACACACCTTTACCAATTCGCGTAACACACGCAGAGAACTGATCATATGAGTTTTATAAACAACGTACTTAAAGTATTTGTAGGAGACAAAGCAAAGAAAGATGTCAAAGCCCTACAACCCCTGATAGATAAAATTAATGCCTTTGAAAAAGAAATGGAAAGCCTATCTCACGACGCATTGAGAGAGAAGACCCATGGCTTTAAAAAATTACTAAAGGAGGCAACAGCAAGCACCGAGAGTGAAATTGAATCCTTAAAATTAGCGGCCTTAAACGAGACTGATATTGACAAAAACGAAGATACTTACAACAAAATTGACCAGCTGAAAGAAGCACAGTACAGCATTACTGAAAAAGTATTAGAAGATATTTTACCTGAAGCATTCGCCCTAGTCAAAGAAACTGCAAAAAGATTTACTCAGTCAGAAGAAATAGCCGTAACAGCTTCTGCGTCAGACAGAAAAGCTGCCGCCACCAAAGACTACGTAAACATACTAGATGACACTGCAATTTGGAGTACAAGCTGGGACGCAGCAGGTAAAAAAGTAAAATGGGATATGATCCATTATACTGTTCAGCTTATTGGAGGAATAGCGCTACACCAGGGAAAAATTGCAGAGATGCAAACAGGAGAAGGGAAAACCTTAGTGGCCACCCTACCGGTTTATTTAAATGCGCTTACAGGAAATGGGGTACACTTAGTGACCGTGAACGATTATTTGGCTAAAAGGGATAGTGCATGGATGGCTCCTTTGTTCGAATTCCACGGAATGACCATAGACTGTATTGACCACCACCAACCAAATTCTCCGGGGAGAAGGGCTGCATATGAAGCAGACATTACCTATGGCACCAATAATGAATTCGGATTTGACTACCTACGTGACAATATGGCGCACAGTCCAACCGATTTAGTACAAAGAGCACCAAACTTTGCCATTGTAGATGAAGTAGATTCCGTCCTTGTGGACGATGCCCGAACACCACTCATCATTTCAGGTCCTGTTCCAGAAGGTGACAGACACGAATTCACAGAGTTAAAGCCAAGGGTAAACGAATTGGTAAACATGCAAAGACAGTACCTCACTGGTATCTTGTCAGAGGTTAAAAAGCTAATCGCAGCTGGGAACGAAAAAGAAGGAGGGTTCCTTTTACTCAGGGTCCACAGAGGGTTACCAAAAAATAAAGCCCTCATTAAATTTTTAAGTGAGGAAGGCGTAAAACAACTGTTACAAAAAACAGAGAACTTCTACATGCAAGACAACAACAAGCAAATGCCAGAGGTAGACGCTGAATTGTGGTTTGTAATTGAAGAAAAAACCAATCAAATAGACCTTACTGAAAAAGGGGTTTCATACCTTTCTACAGAAGAAGACAAAGAATTTTTTGTTTTACCAGATATTGGTTCAGCCATTGCTGAGATTGAAAACAAAGGGCTTGAATTAGAAGAAGAAGCCACCGAAAAGGACCAATTATTTAAAGACTTTTCTATTAAAAGTGAGCGCATTCATACCTTAAACCAACTGTTAAAAGCCTATACTTTATTTGAAAAAGATGTGGAGTATGTAGTCATGGACAATAAAGTCATGATTGTAGACGAACAAACAGGAAGGATTATGGATGGTAGAAGGTATTCAGATGGCCTACACCAAGCCATTGAAGCCAAAGAAAATGTAAAAATCGAGGCCCTTACACAAACTTTTGCCACCGTTACTTTACAGAATTACTTTAGAATGTACAAGAAGTTAGCTGGTATGACAGGTACCGCTATTACTGAAGCTGGGGAGTTTTGGGAAATTTACAAATTAGATGTCATGGAGATCCCCACCAATAGACCTATTTCTAGGGCAGATAAAGATGACCTGATTTACAAAACCAAAAGAGAAAAATACAATGCCATTATAGAAGAAGTCACCAAACTATCTGCAGCAGGGAGACCCACACTAATTGGTACTACCTCCGTAGAAATTTCTGAATTACTTTCCAAAATGCTTGGCATCAGAAAAGTACCCCATAATGTATTGAATGCCAAGTTGCATAAAAAAGAAGCAGATATTGTTGCAGAAGCTGGAAATGCAGGCGTGGTTACAATTGCAACCAACATGGCTGGAAGGGGAACAGACATTAAACTTTCAGAAGAAATTAAAGCCGCCGGTGGACTTGCCATTATTGGAACTGAAAGACATGATTCTAGAAGGGTAGACAGACAGCTAAGGGGAAGGTCTGGAAGACAAGGAGATCCAGGTAGCTCTCAATTTTATGTCTCATTAGAAGACAATCTAATGCGACTCTTTGGATCAGACAGGGTAGCCAAACTCATGGATAGAATGGGCTTAGAAGAGGGAGAAGTGATTCAACATTCTATGATGACAAAATCCATAGAGCGGGCTCAGAAAAAAGTAGAAGAAAATAATTTTGGGGTTCGTAAACGTCTTTTAGAATACGACGACGTCATGAACGCACAAAGAGAAGTGGTCTATAAGAGAAGGAGGCACGCTTTACAAGGCGAACGTCTTAAATTAGACATTGCCAACATGATATTTGATACTTGTGAAATCATTACAGGAGACAATAAAGCGGCCAGTGATTTTAAAAACTTTGAATTTGAACTGATCAAATACTTTGGAATGACAGCACCATTCTCAGAGGAAGAATTCTTAAAAGAAGCGCCTAACAGCCTTACTAGAAAAACATACAAATCTGTACTAGTTCATTATCAAAATAAAATGGCCCGCAGCAGCCAAACCGCCTTTGGGGTAATTAAGAATGTATACGAAGACCAATCCAATAAGTTTGAGCGTATTGTAGTGCCTTTTACAGATGGAATTAAAACCTTAAACGTGGTAACAGACCTCACCAAAGCCTATGAGAGTGAAGGAAAGCAACTCATCACTGACTTTGAGAAAAACATTACTCTAGCCATGGTAGACGAGGCTTGGAAAACACATTTGAGAAAAATGGATGAGCTTAAACAGTCTGTGCAGTTGGCTGTTCACGAACAAAAAGATCCTTTATTAATTTATAAGTTTGAAGCTTTTGAACTGTTCAAGGGTATGTTAGAAAGGGTAAATAAAGACATTGTTTCTTTCTTATTCAAAGGAGAACTTCCCACTGAGAATCCGAATCAAATTCAAGAAGCCAGGCAGCAACGCAGGGCCAAAGAAAACCTTCAAACAACCAAAGAAGAAATTCCTAATGTAGATGAAATGGCTGCTAAAAGTAGGGCGATAAGTCAAAACCAAGCAGGTAGACCATCAGTGACAGAAACCATTGTTAGAACAGAAGCTAAAATTGGAAGAAATGATAAAGTAACCATTCAGAATGTAATGAGTGGAGAACAAAAAACATTAAAATACAAACAAGCTGAATCACTTTTAAAAGAAGGCAGCTGGATCATCACAAAATAGTGACCCTGGACCCAATCGAAAATCACTAACCACAAAAACCACCCAATGAAGAAGCCACTACACTTATTAATTGCTTTACTAACTATCAGCATTGGTTTTGGACAATCTGCAGAAGGAGACGGTCCACACAGCCAACTAATTATTAGAGGGGTTACCCTAATCAATGGAAATGGAGCACCTCCAAGAGGACCAATAGATATTGTAGTAGAAGGAAATAAAATTACTCAAATAGCGGTAGTGGGGTATCCTGGTGTGGCTATTACAGAAAAGAGTAGGCCTACGCTAAAAGCAGGAGGAAAAGAGTTAGATGCATCGGGCATGTATTTAATGCCTGGTTTTATAGACATGCATGGACATATTGGGGGCCGCGCACAAGGAGCAGAACCAGAATATGTGTTTAGACTCTGGATGGCCCATGGGGTAACAACAGTGAGAGAACCCTCTGGAAGAGGACTAGAATTTACCCTAGACCTAAAAAGAAAATCAGAAAAAAACAGCATAGTAGCTCCGAGACTTTTCGCTTATACGGGCTTTGGGTCTGGAAGTAAAAAAGACATTAACACACCAGAGGAGGCTAGAGAATGGGTGAGGGATAATGCAAAACAAGGCGCAGACGGAATTAAATTTTTTGGTGCTGCTCCAGCTATTATGCAAGCCGCATTAGAAGAAAACAAAAAACTAGGATTAGGTTCTGCATGCCACCATTCACAAATGGATGTAGCGCGATGGAATGTATTACACTCCGCTAGAGCCGGACTGACTAGTATGGAACATTGGTATGGTTTGCCGGAGGCATTGTTCTCAGACAGAACAGTCCAAAACTATGCATTAGATTACAACTATCAAAACGAACAACACCGCTTTGAGGGTGCTGGACAACTCTGGGAACAGGCAGCTGCCCCCTACTCCGACCATTGGAATAATGTAATGAATGAACTCATCGCATTGGATTTTACCATGGACCCCACCTTTAATATTTATGAGGCCAATAGAGACCTTCAAAGGGCTAGAAGGGCAGAATGGCATGAAGATTACACCCTGCCATCCTTGTGGAAATTTTATGAACCAAGTAAAATATCGCATGGCTCCTACTGGCACAATTGGGGTACCGAACAAGAGGTGGCTTGGAAAAGAAATTACAAACTTTGGATGACTTTCATCAATGAATATAAAAACCGAGGCGGAAGGGTTACTACAGGTTCAGATTCAGGATTTATTTATCAGCTCTATGGTTTTGCCTACGTAAGGGAATTAGAGCTTCTCAGAGAGGCAGGATTTCACCCGCTAGAAATTATCAGATCTGCTACTTTAAACGGCGCAGAAGCACTAGGAATGGAAGACCAGTTAGGCACTGTAGAAGTGGGTAAATTGGCAGATTTTGTGATCGTAGATCAAAACCCCCTTCAAAACCTAAAAGTCCTTTATGGAACAGGCGCAGTTTCTTTGACTGAAGACAATCAAGTGGTTAGAAAAGGCGGGGTAAATTACACGGTTAAAGACGGAATTATTTACGACGCAAAAGCCCTATTGAAAGAAGTTAAAGACATGGTAGACGCTGCTAAAGAAAAAGAAGGCTTTAAGATTACCCAGCCTGGGGTAAAACAATAGGAACCTTCTGCACTTTTTATTTCATTTGTTTGCTGGCAAGTGGCTTGTGTGGTTTGTAAGACTATTTTACATGACGACTGCTGTGTTTGAACCGATCTTTAAAACCCTTTGGTAGTCTCTTTTTTTTGTAACTTGTTATACAAAAAAAAAGAGACTATGATTTCTAAAACATTTATGACAAATGCTTTTCTGTGGTGTACTTTAGCACTTGCTTTAGTACTACAACCATCTGAAAAAGCCCCTCAAAATTCATATACTGAAACCGCCTATTTTGCCAGTGGTTGCTTTTGGTGTGTAGAGGCTATTTTTGAATCTGTAACAGGGGTTGGAGATGTGGTTTCAGGCTATGCTGGGGGAACAGAAAAAAATCCTACCTACAATCAAGTTGCAGGAGGCAGAACCACACATGCAGAGGCTGTCATGGTACCTTACAACCCAAAGCAAGTTTCCTATGAAACTTTAGTTAAAGTATTTTTTGGGTCCCACGATCCCACTACCCGCAACAGACAAGGACCAGACAGAGGTCCTCAATATAGGTCAATTGCTTTTTACAAAACAAGTGCTGAAAAAGCAGTTATTACAACGCATATAGATGTATTAAACACCGAGAAGGCTTTTAATAACCCAATAGTGACACAAATAATGCCTTTCACAATATTTTATGAGGCAGAAGATTACCACCAAGATTTTGAAGCTAGAAACCCAAACAATCCATATGTAAGGGCGGTGTCTGTGCCCAGGTTATTAAAATTCAAAGCTAAATTTCCAAAACTATTAAAAGCCTCTCATTAAATGAGTGTTCACAAAGCAGCTTTAATAGAGGTATTTACTTTAGAAAATGAATTTCTAAAAATGGAAGTATTGAATTATGGTGCTATTATTAAAAGTTTAAAACTAAAGCTTGAACACGAAGAATCACAAGAATTGGTCGCAGGACATCCTGAGGTATTATTATATTTAGAGGACCCTTGGTTTCTTGGGGCTTGCCTAGGACCATTTGCAGGGAGAATTAAAAGAAAAAACAGCCCTTCAAATACTGTAGACTTTCCAGGAAATACTGAAAACATTGAATTGCATGGAGGGAAGCAAGCCTATTCCAAACAGTTTTGGCAATTAGAAAAAATAGGCTCAGGAGCAGCCCCTTTTATTTGTCTTTCTTATTGCCAACAAGTACAGCAAGAAAGAGTTAGTAATCATAAGGCTTTAAAATCAGGGACCATTAAAACATTACTGACCTATAGCCTCATAAATAATGAATTAAAAATAAGCTATAACAGCACTTCTACTGTCCCTCAGGTGTTTAACTTAAGCAATCACAGTTATTTTATTTTAGACCAAGCCCAGGATGTTTCAGATTACCTTTTAGAAATTAATGCATTCCATAGGATACAAACAGACCACCAATTATTACCAACTGGAAAGCTGCTTTCATTAAAAAATGATGCCTATCATTTTAGCCCACCAAAAAAAATAAATCAAATAGAACTAGACACGCCATTTGTATTGAACCATACAAGTAAATTAGGACAAAGAGCAGCTAGTGTGTACTCTGAAAAAAGCAAGTTACGTATGGATGTTTATACAGACCAAGACATCCTAGTATGCTTTACACCCCAAGAATTTAAAGGAATTTGTTTTGAAACCCAGGGATACCCAGATGCACCAAGCCATGAAAATTTTAAGACCATAGTCATAGATAAAGACAGGCCTTACCAACAAGAGACCCGATACAAATTTGAAAAAACAGCCGAGTAATTCCCTAATTATTATCGAATATTAAGGGCGCTCACACACAAAAACCATGAAAAATAACCTATCAATATCGGTACCCAAATTGATCAAAGGGATTGTTAATGGTGAAATACCCGCTTTGAGCAAGGCTATTAGCTTGGTAGAAAGCAAATTACCCATTCACCAAAAATGGGCCCAGGAATTAGAGGTCGCCTTTTCAAAAGAAAATCCAAATACGATAAGAGTGGGTATTTCTGGGGTTCCAGGAGTAGGTAAAAGCACTTTAATTGAAGCATTGGGTATGTATCTTGTGGAGAAGGGACTTAGACTAGCCGTACTAACCATTGATCCCAGTAGCCAACAAAGTGGCGGAAGCATCCTGGGAGATAAAACAAGGATGGACCAACTGGCTGCGCACAAGAGTGCATATATAAGAACTACGGCTGCAGCAAGTACTTTGGGTGGTGTGGCACAAAATACCCGCTCAAGTATCCTTTTCTGTGAAGCTGCTGGCTTTGACGTAATCATTGTAGAAACGGTAGGGGTTGGACAAAATGAATTGGAAGTTCATGAAATGGTAGACGCACTTTTACTCCTTCAATTGCCCGGAGCTGGAGATGAAATTCAAGGTATTAAAAGAGGACTACTGGAGGTGGCAGACGCCTTGTTAATTAACAAGGCAGACGGGGCGCAAGCCCCGTTAGCCAAAAAAGCACAGCAGTATTTCAAGGCTTCTGTTCATGGTTTTAGGCCCAGAAAAAACGGATGGGAGCCCCCGGTACTTTTGGCTTCTGCCATTGAAAATCGCGGTGTAAAAGAAATGTGGCAAAGCATAGAAGATTTTATTCGCCTTCAAAAGAAACATGGTGATTTTGAGCTAAAAAGAACCGCTCAAAAAATTCTAGGACTGCACCGACTTGTTTGCCAGCGTTTAGAAGCCTCTTTTTACGCAGACAAGAAGGTTCAAAATGAAATTCCTGATATAAAAAGACAACTCACCAATGGCACTTTAAGCATCTCTAAAGCGGCTGAAATACTTATTGATGGATATAGAAATAGCTACAAAAAGTCATTATAATTTTAAAATCTAATCAAAAATAGGTCCTATTTATTAGGGCAATAACAAACCTAACTTTAAGGCTATTTCACTCAAAAAATAGCTCCAATAAATTTATTTAAATACACAAAAAGCGGTTTCAAAGGTGCTTCAGGCCTTATACCTAGCGTCAAATTTCAAAAAAGTCCTTAGAAATACTACAAAAAGACGGCTATTCTATAAAATGACTTAAATTTGTGGGACTAAATGACCATCATGAACATTCACACTCAGGAACTCCTTTCCGTTGTTGTACCCCTTTATAACGAACAAGACAATGTGCTTTTACTTACCCAGAAAATTCACGAAAGCCTTGTAGGGTATCAATATGAGATTATTTATATAGATGACTTTTCCACAGACCAAACCAAAAAGGTAGTCAATGATTTGGCAGACAATCAAGTCCACTTAATAGCCCTTAAAAAAAATTACGGCCAAAGTTTGGCCCTTGCTGCAGGAATTGACTACGCTTCTGGAACCTATATTATTACCATGGATGGTGACCTTCAGAACGACCCCTCAGACATTCCTTCTATGTTAAAAGAAGCCATTGACGGAGGCTATGATTTGGTGACAGGTATTAGACAGAAACGAAAAGACAGCTTACTGAAAAAAATACCTTCAAAAATTGCCAACTTCTTGGTGAGAAGGGTCACTAAATTAGACATCAAAGACAACGGCTGTGCCTTAAAAGTCTTTCATAAAGATGTGGCTAAAGACCTTAATTTATACGGCGAAATGCACCGCTTCATTACGCTTTTAGCATTCTTAGAGGGAGCGCAAATAAAACAAGTCCCTGTTAAACATCATGCCAGACATGCTGGAGTCTCCAAATATGGATTGGAGCGTGTATTTAAGGTAATTGCAGATATGATGTTATTGCTTTTTATTAGAAAATACATCCAAAGACCCATTCATCTCTTTGGGATTTTCGGGGTGCTATTAATAGGGGCAGGACTATGTATAAATGCGTATTTGGTGTACCTTAAACTTTTGGGCGAAGATATAGGAACTAGGCCCCTACTCACCCTGGGAATGATGCTGATTTTTGCAGGAATTCAATTGTTCACCATCGGAATTGTTATGGAATTGCTGATCAGAACCTACTACGAGTCTCAAAAGAAAAGACCTTATAGAATCAGAAAAGTTACCCAAGGGGGAACGGCTATTTCAAAATAACTACAGCCTCAAAAAAGATTGGTTCAAATTGGTGTAAAAATCAAAACCAACACAAAATCATTAACTAAAAATATGAAAAAAAAAGCGCTTTTATTTCTCAAGATAGGGATCAGTGCAGTGCTTTTATACCTTATTTTTTTGAAAATTCCCTTTAGCGAAGTCTCTCAAACTTTGTTAAAAGCACATTGGGGATATTTAGGCTTGGGGACTTTATTCTTTTTTTTATCAAAAATAATAGCCGCTTTTAGACTACAACTATTCTGGCAATGTATAGGAGTACAACTAAACCACGGGTATAATTTAAGGCTCTACTTATTAGGCATGTTTTACAACTTGTTTCTACCCGGCGGCATTGGCGGAGATGCTTATAAAGGGTATGTCATAAAAAAAACATTTCAAACACCAACTAAAAAAATCTTTGGCGCCCTTTTAGTAGACAGGCTGTCAGGACTACTGCTTTTGTGCGTTTTTAGTGCCTTTATAGCGGCTATTGGTATTCACGAGCTACTCAGCCCATTTAGATACCTTTTCTTATTGGCTGTCCCTTTGGGTGTTTTAGTTTACTATATAGGGTTAAAGAAAATATACCCTTACACCCTAGCTGTTTTCTGGAAAACCTTTGTGTATTCTGCAGGAGTGCAATTGTCTCAATTAATTACTGCCTTGTGCATATTATGGGCGCTGGACCAAACACAAGATATTGGACTGTATTTTTTGGTCTTTTTAATATCTTCTATCGTGGCTATTATTCCATTGACCATTGGTGGAATAGGCAGTAGAGAGCTTACCTTCTTATATGGCGCACAATGGTTGGCCTTAGATTACAAAACAGCCATAGCTATGAGCTTGCTGTTCTTTTTTATTACTGCTTCCGTCTCTTTAACTGGAATGGTGTATCACTTTAGGTCATTACCGGAACCAGGCAAAAACACCAAGTAGCGTTT
>Ga0115559_1001358_pt1 | contig 16097 bp, 10 predicted proteins | sample COGITO_mtgs_1105_3_FD_87281 | JGI IMG/M metagenome (GOLD analysis project Ga0115559, IMG submission 87281) | Pelagic marine microbial communities from North Sea - COGITO_mtgs_110506 | ecosystem: Environmental > Aquatic > Marine > Epipelagic | place: Germany:Helgoland, sampling site Kabeltonne... | reverse complement strand
CAATGAAGATGTATCATCGTGATTGATTCGCAATGACAGTACAGACTCTAGATACTCGAGATCATCTCCTCTATAACGTCCTACAGCCAAGACTTCTATCGTATCCTGATCCGACAACTTCTTTACGATATCAACTTGGTTATCAATCACTGCAATCAAACCAGGCTCTGCATCCAATATGTCCAACAAATCAGCATCTGGAGCAAACAAGTCTTTCTTGTCAAAGGTCATTACAACACTTTTGGCATCCAAAGGAAACGTGTCCAACATCACTGTTGGTTCTGGCAGTAACTCTACGCGCAATCGTTCATAATCATTTTGTTGAACCGTAATCCGCGACAATACCGTCTCCTCATACTCGAAGTTGAGACGATGCCCTTTTTCTAGGATTTGAAAGTCCGCATACAGTTCAAGCTCGCTTAGAATATGACTCGGCAACTTTGTTTCGACCAACCCCTGTAACTCTTGCTCTTGAGTCACAACCATTTCTACAGGAAAAGGTTCATCCCCTATCGTAATCTCTTGTATTACTTCAACAGACTGTTCCATTTCAATTGGTTGCTCTGTATCCATCTTGGCTCGACGTGCAGCCCATGGAGATGTAAAGCCTATCAACGAACTCAAAAACAACAATCCTGACGCGAGTCCCTTCATTCTTCCTCCGAGGTCATATATGATTTACTGTATTCTGTAAAACATTTCAAGAAAGACAGATAATTGTCACTGCGATGACACTACCTTTAGAGTATTTTTTTGTTACAATAAGAGTATATCTTTTAATATTTATAATATTTTATCAGAATTCACCTGTGGATCATGTGGTATAAATTGTTCCAATTCATCCGAGTACACGGACCTATCCTCATCCTATACACTTTGTACTTCTCTGTACTTTCTATTGGATTACGATACCCAACCTCAACCAATCTTTCCTTGGTGCCTTTGGATCCCAATTTTCCACTGCATGCGTTGGCCGGATTGGATCTCAGTGATGGTGGAACTGGATTTGTTAATTCTCGACTAGAATGGCCAGATGGGGCCCCAATTCGTTACTTGGCATGGCCACTGTTACTCTGCTCTCAGATTTTTGAACAACATTTTGATGCCGTTCCCGCTTTTCACTTGGGAATATTAGCTTGGTTGACCACTCAAGGTGTGTTGATGGTCTATTTGTTTCAGGATCTACTTCAAGAACGTCTACGATCTCTTTCTGCAGCGACCTTAGCACTTTGTGCTCCACAAGTGTTAATCGCTTTGGGCAATGCACAATTTGAAAATGTGGCACCGGCTTTGTTGCTGTTAATTGGATGGTCGGTCGTTAGACAGAAATACTTTTGGGTATTTTTCAGTCTACTGGGAGCCTGTTTTAGCAGTCCATATATGGGGTTTCTGGGATTGCTATTGGCAATGGTTATAGGATTTAAAGAAAAGTGGGTCTGGCTTTGTATGACCATCAGTTCTGGTTGTTTGTGGTGGTACTACGACGCTGTTATTAGTGGTGGAATTCATGAGTCCACACGACCTGCGCCCGCCGTCATGTCTGAATCTGCAAATCTCTTAGGACTCTTTTCTCCTGTCAACATTGCGGAGAATGGAGGTTCAGAACTCCCAAATGCTATTGAACGACTACACTTATTACAATCCAATGTTTCAGAAGTCGTCTTAGATGAGAAGTGGTTTTGGGTCATGGTCACAGCATCTAGTTTCCTTGGACTCTCTTGGTTGATTTTGGGATTGACCGGTCTATGGCAAAAACGACATGATCCCATTATACGCAGCCTCACTATTTGGAGTCTCATTTCTCTCCTTTGTGCTTTTGGAAATGAATTGGTTGTGGAAACAGAGACTATAGATATAGCCATCCCTTGGATATGGTCCGTAACTGAATACATTCCGGGGTTGGCAAACATGAATGCCACCTATCGATTTTTGATGGCACCCAGTTTATTGTTGGCACTTGGAATTGCTTGTGTCGGCAATAGAGGACTGTTGGTATTGGGAACCCTGTTTTGTATTTTAGAGGCTTTATTCATCTCTCCAGCTCATTGGCCCATTCCAAGCAAACAACCCGTTATTCCTGAAGAGATCGCCACCATTCAAAAGCCGTTCATATTTTGGCCTCCGCCACCAGTTATCTCTTCGTATAAAGTCACCATGACGAGTCTCCTACTTAACCAGCCCATCGCTATGTTTTCCGCACAAAAAGCGTCGATGCCAACAGCAGATGGTTCCATACCGGAATTAAAGTTGACCACAGACAGGCAAGGTCGGACAATCAATCAATGGACACAGATCGCCATAGACAATGACATTACATATTTGATCGAATATCGTGGCTATCATGAACTCAATGGACCACCACCCATTCGAATTCATCAACGCAAATGTTACACTTCGTATTGCCTCTCTCTATTAACACACGAGAAACCTGAAAACTAAACGATACGACAATGTACACGACATTTCAACTCAAATCGACGTACTATTAACTGTTAATTATTGAGAAGTATCTCATATGTACAGCCTCAGCCTGAAAGGTGCTGAACCTACACCAACCTACACCAATAATAGTCTATCTACTACTGCTGGACTTAAACGCAACGCATCTTTGAGTCTCGGAACCCATATTTGAAGGGTATCGCTGTCTGCGAACACCGTTTTCAAAAAAGACTCCCCAACCACATCTATAAAATACTGCACATCCTCATCAAGATTCAAGGTCGCAACATAGGTCGTTAACAAATTCCATTCTGCATCGTTTATCGTCGTATCAATCAACGCTACAAAAGTTACCAAATACAAAAATGATTTCTTAGACTCAAGGGTTTCAAAGACATGTAAATCTACGGAAAATGGTCCCTCTATGCCTTCTGCGACTTGTTCAATCAACTCAAGTTCTTGAGGGTCCTCATCACCATCTACTGCTGACATTTCTTTCATACCCGCAATCACTGTTTTGATTTCTTTGGCGGAAAACTCATACTCTTGTAACCAATCCATGCTCTCTCCAGATATCTGTTTACACTTAAGATATACGTAAACTCTACGTTCGCTATACACAATCTGAATAACTCAGAGTTGTGACTGTTCACAATACAGAAACCTATTCTTAAATGAAACAGTATGCAACCATCTCTCTATATATCTACGATGCGAGGCTTTTATGCTCTTTTTTCTTGGACTCACTGACAACAGACAACTCATGTGTGGCCCATACCAATGATGATAGTAACAATATTGCACCCATTTGATGCATCGATGCCAACGGTACCCAAGCAGCGGTCAACAGAGTAGATATTCCAAGAGAAACTTGAAACACAACTGCAGCGATCATGGCTATCAAAGCATACCGTTGCCGAACGGTAGTTACCTGCTTCAATCGCTTCAGTGCAAAAGCAACAATTAGCGTTGCCGTTGTCATGGCGAGGTATCGATGATTAAACTGTACTGTCACTAAGTTTTCCGTAAGATTAGACAGCAGTGGGTCTCGAATGAACAAACCGTCTGGAATCCACTTTCCGCCCATTAGTGGAAACGTATTGTATTGAGCACCTGCATTCAATCCTGCAACCAAGCCACCTGATAACAGTGTCGCATACACCATCCCCAACCATGCCAAAGACCATCTAGCACCGTTGCTCCAATCATACGAAACCCCTTCACCACCTCGAGCATGACGAAAAGCCGTCCACAATAAAGCAATGTATAAAAATACAGCCAACCCTAGGTGTGTCGTCAAACGATAATGACTGACATCAGGACGATCAACAAGACCACTCTTTACCATCCACCAACCAACGAGTCCTTGAAGCCCTCCCAAGAAAAATAACACCACTATCCGATTTCTAAACGCTCCAGAAAAGGCACCTCTGATACCAAAGTACAACGCCGGTAGACCAAAGGCCATTCCAATCAAACGACCGAGGACTCTATGTCCATACTCAAAATAAAAAATGTATTGAAAGTCGGACAACGTCATGCCAACATTGATTTTTTGGTACTCTGGATACGCTTTGTATTGATTAAACTTCTCAATCCAAGCAGCTTCACCAATCGGAGGGATCACTCCCATCAACGGTTTCCAATCCACCATCGACAATCCGGACTCTGTCAGTCGTGTTAACCCACCCAGCGCAATCATTCCAAAGACCATAGCGGACACACCAAACAACCACCAGGCAACACTTCGACGATGTTTTTCAATGGTATTCATACAAACCTCTCCTACTAATACTGTAATTCTAACCGACTGCAACACCAATAGACAACCCATAAAGAATGCTGTTCACTGCAGATTTCACACTCTAGTAGACCTGCGGAGCAGATCAATTGAAGAAGATTCTCGATTGCGTTAGACTGGTACATATCTTCATTCATATCAAGGCAACACGATGGGCTCACGCAGAAGAAAAAGAAAGCTGGCCACCATAACAATGGACCGACTGGAATTCAAGGGAATCAGTGGGACAACCGAGTCTGGTGTACGATGGATGGCTAAGGGCAGTTGTGTTGGAGATGTTGTCCATGTTCAAACAGGACGTAAAGGCAAAGCGTCTTTATTAGAAGTGTTGGAAAAGTCACCTCTGCGTGTAGCGGCCAAATGCCCGCATTTTCTTACCTGTGGCGGCTGTCAATTACAACATACCCCCTTAGAAAGGCAGAGAACACAGAAAGCCAACATGATTCAACGGTTGTTCTCAGATTTTGAGGGAACCATACATCCCATGTTGGGTGATGAAGGCTATTATTACCGCAACAAAATGGAATTGTCTTTTGGAACACGACGGTTTTATCGTGACCCCACTGAAGCCAGTTCTGCATCCGATGGTTCCTATTTGGGAATGCATCCATGGAAATGGTACTCAAAAATTGTTCCACTCACAGAGTGCGCTCTCGCTCATCCTAGTATTGATAAGGCGATTCAATTATTGAGCACGCTGAAACTCGAACCTGCGTGGCACACATATTCTCACACTGGGACTTGGAGACACATCGTTTTACGACATGGAGGCGGACTGCTCATTAATTTGATCACCTCTTCAGAAGCCAGCAGAGAACAGGTTGAAGAAGTTTGTACGCAATTGCAAACCCTCCCTGATTTACGAGGCGTACTGTGGACCATTAATGATGGCGTTGCCGAAGTTGCAACCGGTGATTTAAAAGAAGTACTATATGGCGAGAGCACTCTAGAAGTTGTCCTCAATGGAAAAGTCTTGGAGATTCCCCACGATGGTTTTTCTCAAGTCAACGATGCAGGTGCGGAATTGCTTCTGGAGTGTATTGCAGCTGCGACCGCGGACAGTTCTCGTTTATTGGATTTGTATTGTGGTTCAGGTGCAATTGGAATAGCCCTATCCGACCACTTCACAGACATCATCGGAATCGAAATACAACCTGATGCCATCGAACGAGCCAAGCAAAATGCACTTCAAAACTCCGTCTCTGGAACATGGATTGCTGGAAAAGTCGAAGAGTGCTTGGAGCAGGTAGAAACCGGTGCTGGCAGTACGATACTCCTTGACCCTCCTCGGGAAGGTTTACACCCAAAAGCCGCGACGTTCTTCGCACAACAGCATGCTGATGGACTGGTGTATGTCGCCTGCAATCCCAAATCTTTGCAACGAGACCAAGTCATACTCGAGGCTGGAAATTGGAAAATGACAGATCTTTGGATGGTAGATATGTTTCCCCAAACTCCACATGTAGAATGTGTTGGAAAGTTTGTATATCAACCGAACGGCTCCTAATATGAAACGCCTCTTCCGATGGTTCATGCGCATCATGCTCATTGGAAGTGCACTCATTGTGTTGTTGAGTATTGGGATTGGATTGACGGTCTATCCAACAATAAAACAAATGGATTCTCAGATTCAACAGATGGTTCGAGATCATCAAGACCTCAAGGTTTCTCATCCTGGTTGGAGTTTCCCTGGATTGTTGTACTCGGCACCCGCGCCACTGTCTCTCGACAAAGGGCATAGAATCGCCCACGCAAAGATCCGAAACTATACAAATCAATGTCCGGCAATAGATTCTGGAACCTACTGCGTCAAAGATGGATCTGTTATTCCTAGAGGAGGCGTATTTCCAGAGGGTATACAACCATCTGGGCTAAAAGGGTGGACTCGTGACCTCGCAATGGAACCGATTGAATTAGGTCCCTTAATTGGTCCAGATGCCGAGATTCGCTATCATTTACCATTGGAAAAAGCTCCGTCACATCTAATTGCTGCGTTGCTACACAGTGAGGATGCCGATTTTTACAAACACAGCGGCGTCAATTTCTTTGCTTTTGCAAGGGCTGTTATCGCAAATCTTCAAGGTGGAGGCTATGCACAGGGAGCCAGTACCATAACCATGCAAGTGGTCAGAAACCTTACCCAAGACAAAGACAAAAATATCAAACGCAAACTCAGGGAAGTCGCCTTTTCTTTGCTTATGGAACGACACTTTAGTAAAGATGAGATCTTACAGCTTTATTTAGACATGCCCTACTTGGGACAGGATGGATCTTTTTCCATTTGTGGGTTTGCTGCAGCATCTCTTTTCTACTTTCAAAAAGATGTCGCTGACATCACCATAAACGAAGCCGCTATCTTGGTTGGGATTCTTCCGGCTCCGGCAACATACCGACCCGATAAATTCCCTGCACGAGCACAAAAAAAACGAGACCGCGTTCTGCGTTTGTTGGAACAAGCAGGATGGAATGTTTCCAACGCACTCGCCAGTTCCATTCCAATCGGTTCGATTTCTCCGCTAGGACACTTTCGATTTCCAGCATTTGCACAAGCCACTCTCTCTTGGCTAGAAGATCATTTGGAAACCCAAACCTTATACTCAACTGGATTACAAGTTTTTACCAGTGTCGATATTGTCTTGCAGGATCGAACGGAAAAATTATTTACAGACAAGTTGTCCTTCTTTATGAAGGCACTCCAATTGCCAACGGATCCTGGAATGCAAGGTGCAGCTGTTCTGATAGACCCACAGACTGGATACCTAAAAGCAATATATGGTGGTGTTATTCAATCGCCCTATGACTTTTCAAGAGCCACTCAAGCGCGACGACAGGCCGGTTCTTCTTTTAAACCACTGGTGTATGCATTGGCCTTGTCCCAAAGAAATGGAGATGGTTCTCATCAATGGAATGCCTTTGATACAGTACCAAACCAAAGACGAACCTTCCCAAATACCAACGGATGGCGCCCAAGAAACAATGGGGGAAAATACTCTGTGACATCAACATTGGCCAAGGGTCTGGCACGAAGTGAAAATATTGCCACGGCATCTTTATTGGAAAGTGTTGGCGGTCCAACAAAACTGATAGAGTTTGCAGATTCCCTTGGTTTCAAAACCGACAAATACCCTGTTGAACTAGGATTGGCACTCGGTCAAGCAGAAGTCACTCCTTTAGAAATGGGAACCTTTGTCGCCATGCTGGCCAACGGAGGCAATCAAGTCTATGGACAGCCTGTTACGCACGCGATCGATAAAAATGGCGACAATCACATTTATGTGACTGGATTGGGAGGACGTCTACTGGACGAAGAAACCACAGCCCTGACAAGAGACATCATGAAACTGGTTATTTTACAAGGAACCGGTGGTGCCTCCAGAGGTTCCTTGGGACAACGTGGTTTTAGAGGCAATGCATTTGGAAAAACAGGCACCACCGATCAAAACAAAGACTTATGGTTTGTCGGATCTTCAACCCTTCTATCAGGGGCATTGTGGCTTGGATATGATAAACCGTTAAATATGAAAGGTTCATCAAGTGATTTGGCGGCTCCCTTATGGGGATGGTGGATGCATTCAATGCATCAAGATTTGGATGTACCAAAAAAGTTTACGGGCCTTGCAACCAAGGCAAAGTATGTTTGTGGTGTGTCTGGAAAATACAGAAATGGTACTTGTAAGACAATGCCCATCCCAACAGTATCAGGACAAAAACCACGTGGACGATGTACCGAAAATCATCCGGCACCCGATCCCAACAAAAAATACAACAGTGTTTGGCAAAGACGAGGATTACAATGAAACACACCATCACACTTCCAATCTTTCTTCTTGCTCTTTCTTGCGGAGAAGAATCTACCTCAGATATTCCTGAAGCATCGAAGACAAATACAACGACCGTTGCTACGCCTACAGCAAAAAATGGGGGTCAAAAAGGAGTGAACCATCGACCAATTCCGCCCACACCAAATGACGTCAACGCAAAAAATCAACAGGCGCCACAAAATGGACTGCTCTTGGGATCTAGTCCCACTGAAGACTTGACATCTTCTTGGACACCAGCATTGTCAGTCGATGCAACCATCCAACAAAAGAACAAACCCAGTTCCTGTCCGGATGACGATGGCGATGGATTCGTAAGTGCTGAACTGTGTGGAGATTGGATTGAAACGATACAAGCAGATTGCAATGATCAAGATGCTTCCGTTACCCCAGATACAGAACGCTATGTACCAAGTGGGCGATTCATTATGGGGTCTACATCCACACACGCTGGCGCCGATGAATCTCCCGTTCACATTGTTGAACTCAGTGGATACTGTGTCGATGTCGATGAAGTTTCTGTGGCATCTTTTACATCTTGGCTGACCAAAACCAACCGTTCTCCTGAAGGCAAAGATATTCGAAGCATTGTCGTCGAGAAAGACGGTCTAACGATTGAAGATGGACGAGCCGAACACCCAGCAGAGGGAGCAACGTGGACAGAGGCTAAGGATTTTTGTGCGGCCCAAGGAAAAGCATTGCCTACAGAGGCACAATGGGAAAAGTCCGCTCGCGGTGGATGTGAACTGGGAACGGACCCAACAAAATGTGACCCTGAAGATTTGCGAGCGTACCCATGGGGCTCCGACACCCCCAGTTGCGAATTGGCAAACCATCAACTGTCGACTTCTGGATTGCCAACACTCTGTGTTTCCAATACCGTGTTGCCCAGCGAATTGTCCACAGGTACAGGTCCGTATGGCCATCATCATTTGGCTGGGAATGTTTGGGAGTATGTAGCAGATGTATGGCATCCGAGTGTGTACACAAAAGAGTTGCGCACCAACCCTGCAGGGCCAAAATCCGGCGACTTCCACGTTCTTCGCGGAGGAGGATGGAACACCTTCTCAACCAATATGCGAGTCGCAAATCGCTTTCACGATTTGGTCATGGGATCTGCCAGTGGCTTCAGATGTGCTCGAAGTTTTGTTCCACAGCAGTTTGATGATGTCGAACCCTTGATCTTTTCAACGTTGGAAGGAACCATTTCTTCCACACGACCATTGAAAGGTCGAGCCTTGTATGTCACTGCTTTTGATGCCAAGGATGCAGACTCTAGAGGTATGCTCTTTCCTGGACGCTCTCCAATTGCAGAAATGAGACTCACACCAAACAACGAAACCAGCCAACCGTTCTCGCTCAATCTACCTCTTGGATCTTACATTATTTCTGCTGCATTGGATGCAGGGACTGGAGCCAACAAGGATGATTATGTCTCTGCTTCAGGATCCGGTGGATTTGGACACGCCAAAGAAAATCCGATCACCGTACAATCGCCTGTCAAAGATATTCAAATTGAGCTTCGTTCCGCTCCGATGATGAAAGCACCAAACAAGCCTCCTCAATCAGGACAACAACCCAACGTACCTCCTCAACAGCCTTCTCAGCCTTCTCAGCCTTCTCAACAACCTCCCGTCAAACGGCAATCGAAATGAACACCAAGCGAATTCTCTTTTCTGTGACTCCGTTACTTTTGTTCACAACATGTGGGGAAGTAACCGCCCGAATTGTAGGCGCTCCAACATGCTCTGCCATCATTCCAGATGCAGGTGATTGGGATACCATGCAGGGAGATGCTGACTTGCTTTGGGCATTGGAGCCAAATCGGAGATTTCAAACAGGCAACGATGTTACAGAAATCAATGCTGTCGGACTTCGAGAAAAACTACTTCCAAGTACACCAAAGAAACAAAATGAAAAACGCATTCTCGTCACGGGAGATTCTAGTATTTACGGTTGGGGTGTACAAGACCACCAAACCTATGCTGTGAACTTAGAGACAGAACTCAATCGAATCTTTCGATTCCCCATAGAAGTCGTCAATCTAGGGGTTCCTGGGTATTCTACAGAACAAACACTGAAATTGCTGGATAAAGTTGGCTGGTCCTATGAACCGGATCTGATCATCGTCAGCAATATTTTTAGTGATTGCAATATCGATGCGTTTCAAGATGATCGAGCCATGGCACTTGCCAATCCGGACAGTAGCTTGATTTATCGAACCCTTCGTTCTTCAAGACTCTACTGCTCAGCGTATATGCCTTGGGCTCAGTTCCAGTCCTCGCTAAACCAGTCACCAAATCGAGTCCTCATGCCTGGAATGCCGACGGGTCCAAATGCTGCGGTCACCCTCGAGAATCTGAACAAAGTGATTGGACTGTCTCGTGTTCCAATGGATAAGTACTTGGAAAACTTAAGCACCATTCAAACACAAGCACACGAACGCGGGGCATCAATGCTACTAGCACCTTTGGCACAAGAGTGGGATGTCGGTATCTGGAATGTCCCAATGCCGCCTCCAGATGATGAGCACGTCCTACCTTGGCAGCCCTATCGAGAAGCGCAAAAAGAGTGGGCAAAAACAAACGCCGTCGATATAATATCGTTTCCACAAGCGTTTGCCGCCTATACTGGACATCCAGCTGGACTGTTCGTCGATCACATGCATCCCAGTCCAACAGGTACGCAAATTATGGCCAAATCTGTTGCTGAACACATCAAAACCCATCCAGAATTATTAAAGTGACGCTATCCGATTGACAATCGAATAATTGTCGTAAAACCAAAGATACGATACTTTTCTATCACACATGTAAAATGAGATTTCTATGCCACGTTTTCTACCTCTCACATTGATTTTTCTACTGGGATGTCCCGTTGAGCCCAAAGACATCCAAGATCTAAACAGCGATGGTCCTGGAAAGCCAGAAAATGGCCAAGGACAAGGTCAAGGTCAGATGAATGGTGGCAACCCCAATATGGGTGGGCAACAAGGAATGAATGGAACTCCGAATATGGGTGGTCAAGGTACAGACGGTGGACAAAATGGTCAAGGACAAGGTGGTCAAACAATGGGTGGACCACCACCTGGTTCTCCAATGGGAGAAAATGGCCTTCAAGGCCCATTGCCTGAAGGTGGAGAAATGAACGGTGAAGGAGATGGTACAGCCACGCTCCAAAACCAACCGCAAGATAGCATGGGACAACAGATAGAAGGGGATGGTGGTCAACCTCCGCAAGGAATGGACGATGCCGTTCCATCTCTACCAATGGGAGAAGGAGAACAAACCGTCGCATCTGAAAATGGAAAACCACAGTTCGAAAATGCTCCGATCGGAGAAGTGACTGCAACACCGGGAAAACAAGGGGAAGTACAAACCCCTGAAGGAACACACCCAACCCCAGATTTTGCGCACCAACCTGGAAGTATCCCTGTTTCTGCAGGAGATGTTTTACCAATGTACCAAGAACCGCCCCTTTTTATAGACTTTATGGGAGAAGAACAAATCACCATTGAACTGGAAGTCTCCGGAGCCGCCAGTTTTGATTTTGAATTTGTCGTAAAACGAGAAGGCGATGGCAGAATTTATCCTAAAGTTCTTCACAAACAATCCAATTCCACCTCTCCTGTCACCATTACAGCTCCTGCGACAATAGATGAACCCGTTTGGCTGGTGATCACAGCTGACAATACAGGAGATGGTCCAACACCAGATGACTTGGTGGGTGGTACAACAGAATCTCTATTGTTTTCTGGAAAAGATATGAACCTATCCTATACCCTGCAGGCTGACGATGCATTCATGCAATCTCTACCTTGGTTTTCGCAAGCACAAGGCACCGATGGCCCAGAATTTGAACGGTGATGTGTGGAATTGAAGTCCAAACAACAGTTTGAATGGCAGGCATGGTTAAAACGATACGCAATCTGGTTTGGATTTGCAATCCTCTTGTGTATTCCTAGCAGTCTATTGCCACATGAAATGTTGCTGGGGGACCCTGCCATTGATGTGTGGAATCATGCTTGGGGTTACTGGTTCGTGTTTCAATCATTGCTATCTGGTTCTTTGCCGTTGGAAACCCCTCTTATTGGAGCCCCAGCAGGTGGAACGATTTACTACATTGATACACCTGGGGCTGTCATCGCTCTACCTTTCACCGCGGTATTTGGACCTGCTGTCGGATACAATATCGTTCTATTGGGAAGACTTGCCGTTACTGGACTGGCAAGCCAATTGCTGTTGGAAGAGTGGTTGGAAGAACGCAATTGGTGGGGATGGATTGCGGGATGGGCAACCATGACACTCCCTTTTCTATTGTGTGAACTTGGCAATGGAATATCAGAGGTCTGTGCAATTCAATGGGGTATCTGTGCTTTATGGATGACAGAACGGGCAACAAAGAGCAATCACTGGAAGGATTGGATTGGACTGGGCATCTTTCAAGGACTCACCATTGCGGCAACTTTTTACTATGGCTTGGCGTTTGGACTGCTGCTGATATTTTTGATTGTGGGACGCATGCTTGAACAAGTACCCAAAAAAGGATGGACTGCATTCCATTCTTTCAAAGGTGCTGTTGTCGCTGCTATACTGGCTATCATAGTGGCCTCGCCATACGCCTTCACCTTTTGGATGTCGATTCAAAGTGACTCAAGACTCGTCATGCGAGACAATTCTTTGCATGAACAATTGCTTCGACACAACGCTGTTGATCCAAAGATTTATTGGATGTGGGGTGTCTTTCAATCCGTCGATCTTAAAGAACAATATGGTGAACCCTTTATGCATACTGCATATTTACGATGGAGTTTGCTACCATTTGCTCTTTGGGCAGGCAGTCGACGCCCTGCTCTCAGACTCTGGCTTGGAGCCATGCTGTTCTCTCTTGTGCTTGGGCTTGGAAACTTTCTATGGTGGAACGATGACTGGATTTATGTAGGTGGACAAATGCTATCTCTACCGTTTGATTGGATTCGACAAGTACTGCCACAAATTGCGATCACACACCCTCTACGACTTTCTATCGGAGGTCAAGTCATTTGTGTGGTATTGGGAATTATAGGATGGCGAGATGCCCTTCAAAAGACGTCTTATAAGTGGCTCCCATTGATTCCATTACTGTTGATTAGTGTAGAGTCATTATGGGGCTCAAGTGCACAATGGCCCATTCCACACTCTGATGCAACCATTTCAGATATTTACACCGAAGACGAAGCCGATGACCGAGGGATTCTAGACTTACCTGCTGAAGTGGGTACAAGCATGGAAACGTCACGATATTTTTGGTATCAAAGCCTGCACAAAAAGCCCATCCCATACACCCCAGATGCACGACTGGGCAGCACTAGAGATTTGCAAACCTTCAAGAACTTTATGGGTGATGGTATGCGTGAAGAACCACATCCATTGGATGAATTATCCATCGTTCATATGCGTGAAATCTACCAAAAAATCGTTGTGCATCCAGATTTAGATGAAACCAAATCGAAGGCTTATATGGAAATATTCGTTGAGGCTTTTGGAGAGCCCATAACAGAAGATGGACTTCTCTATTGGAATCTAACACCATTGGATTCAGCAGAGCGACCTCCCGAATTGGAAACCAAAGCCACCACTGCCACCCCCTACTCTGCAAAAGGCGAAGAGTTACAGGATCATTCTTGTCAGCGCATTGCAGATCTAACAAAAGAATTGTTGTCTACCAGTCCATCTGAGAGCGCCATTACGATGAAGACAACCTGTGGTAAAGAACTCAAACAATATTGTATTCAACGAAGTAAAAATACCAACGTCACAATCAATGAAGTTACACTCTGTCTCAATCAATTTTCCCTAGATCCTACGGAAGACTTACAATACGCTATCCTACACATGTTTCGTCATCCGAATGATGACCTCAAAGTGCAATTGTGTACAACACTCCAACAGCACCCTTCTTTGATGAGTCTGTTGCCTAAAGATCGTCTTAAACAACTTTCATCCAATCAATCTCTCGAAGTTCAACAGGCAATGCAAACCCTTTTAAATCCCTAATGCAGCGTGGGCTATTTTCGATCCGAATATTGTGATTAGAACAATACACCTGTATTCTTTCTGGAGTCTTCATGTCATCCAATATTCAACGGCAACTTGTTCTCATCGGCTTGGATGGAATTGGTCCTTCTGTCTTTCAAACTCTACCCAATGATTGGCACATTACCGTCGTCGATTCGGACATGAACAAGTTGAATATGCTGCCTGATTCACTTGGAGACCGAAAAATCACAAAGCTGTGTGACAACGCTTCTTCCAAACTGGTTTTAGAAGAATGCAATCTTGTCCCTTCTACCTTGCTCGCAGTATTGACAACCTCAGATGTTATGAATCAAGAAGTGGTACGATTGGCAAAAGAAGAATTCTCTGTCGAAACCATCTTTGTGGTTCAAAACTCCATAGAGACCACCTGTCCATTTGACAATGTAACCGTCTTAAATGCCAACAAATTGTTGAGTCATCGACTGTCCAATTACATTCGAGGAACCATCAGCGCCTCCAATATTGGACAAGAACGTGGAGAGATACGACAAATCAGCATCTTAAACTCCAGCCCTGCCAGAGGACAAAGTCTACGAGAACTTCAACCAAAAACTTGGCTCGTGGCGGCTATTTATAGAAATGGCTCATTGATTGTACCCCATGGAGACACCATAATTCGCGCGGGTGATGAAGTCGTTGTAGTGGGAGAACCCGAAGTATTGGATCGTGAGTTGTCTTTCTTACAAGGTGGACAGATCTTGTTTCCTTCTCAATATGGAACACGCATTGGGGTTATCGATGGTGAAAATGACCCTACCCTTGTGGAACAGTTGGTCAAAAACAGTGAAGTTGTTGGGGATGTATCGGTCGGGTTCGAAACCCTCAATCCCGAAAATAAAAGCGATGCAGAGATTCGAAGTTATTTGCTGGAAAATGATATTGGCATGATGCTTCTCCCCCCAAAACCCATCTCTTGGCTTGCAAGATGGGGCTTTCGAACTTCTAAAATTATGAATCTCATGTTCAAATCTCAGATTCCTTTTTGGGTTCACAACAAAACCAACACCATTAAAAAAGTGTTGGTTTGTATTCGAAATCCAAAAGCCATGAATGTTATTGGGGCTGTAGCGATGGATGTCACACGACAATTCGATGGAGAATTGACCTTACTCAATGTCATTCCACCCAACATTGATCAAGAGGAACGGCGAACCATCGAGCAAATCCCAGCTGAACTCCAACACATGGCACTATCTCATGGGCTAACTTTAGAAAAGCACCAGGTGGAGGGCAATCCCATTCGCGAAATCATCAAGCACGTTAAAGATTTTGACCTATTGATCATTGGATACTCAGAGCACCCTCGTTCCACCATTGCCAATCCAGATATTTCATTGCATTTGTTCCATGAAATCCGTACCTGCCCCAGCACCTCTATTTTGTTTGTTCCTTGGCAAACGGCAGGGAGATAACATGCGTCTGATTATTGTCCTCGTCGCTATCTGTATGTATATGTTTGCTCTACCTGCTTTTGGAGTAGAGCCAGCACCCGTTGTCTCTGAGGCAATAGAACACATTGAACACGGTGTTCAAGCAGTCCAACATGAGACAGAGCATGCGGAGCCTCATGGGGTACAAGGACTGGGTGGCTCCTCAGCATTTACCTTGGTTTTGATGACATTGGGTGCCATTGCAATGCCTTCACTGGCAAAACGAATTGCCATTCCCGTTGCAGTTGCAGAAATCTTGTACGGATTCGTCATTGGAGACAGTGGTTTTGGCTTTGTGAATGACCCCAACGATCAGTTCATTCGATTCCTCTCAGATCTGGGGTTCGCCTTCTTTTTGTTCTTAGCAGGACTGGAGATTGATTTTCGAGAGATTGAAAATCGACTGAAAGAATTGATTCTACCGTTCATTGTCTCCACATTGGCTTTTGTGTGTTCTATGAGCATATCACACGCACTGGGTTGGGGTACATGGATGGGACTGGCCATTGGTGCAACATCTGTACCTTTATTG
>Ga0115559_1001357_pt1 | contig 16103 bp, 16 predicted proteins | sample COGITO_mtgs_1105_3_FD_87281 | JGI IMG/M metagenome (GOLD analysis project Ga0115559, IMG submission 87281) | Pelagic marine microbial communities from North Sea - COGITO_mtgs_110506 | ecosystem: Environmental > Aquatic > Marine > Epipelagic | place: Germany:Helgoland, sampling site Kabeltonne... | reverse complement strand
GTAGAAGCCAATCCTTCACAAACATAGGCATCCATGACACCCGACACCGTTCCATAAGCTTCATACTTTTCAAATTCGTCGTGGATAAAACCACCATAAAGAACAGTCATCTCAATATCCAAAGTATAGCCGCTATCACGGTCTCCTTCTAGATCAAAACGATACTCTCTTGGTGCTCCCTGCCACCATGTCCCAGTCCAATAATAATCTCGACCGTTACCATCTAGATTCATCAATGTAAATTCACCATCTCCCATCGCACATTCAATCGCAGTTGCTGCTACTGCAACTGTATCGTCCTGAAGAGATGCGGTTCCTTCCCAATCGTTTAGTTTTATCAACATGTTGCATTTACCCGGAGACAACACATTCACAGGGTCAAAAGGTGCACTACCCACATTCAAATAATTGACCACATCTCCACAATGTGCATTCGGATTGCTAGAAATGTATGTCCAAAAGGTGTTGTTGATGTCAAAGGCAAACGCTTTATACCCTTCAAAGTCTGCAGACAAAACGACTTCTGGGTGATCTGGGACTACTGTACCTGTGAGCAAGGGTATGAGTTCTTCCTCTTTTTCACCACAAGACAGACTCAATACAAATGTCATCATACATACTGTTGATTTCATGACTACACTCTCCATACACCGATTGTAATTATTCGTTGTTTTATTGTTGATTCGTTGTTTTATTGTTGTTCTTGCTCTGCATTTTCATCTGCGCGCATTGACAACCACTTTTCCATAAAGGCATTGAGGTCACCCGCCATCACTTTATCTACATTAGATGAATCATAATTGGTACGCAAATCTTTGATCATTTTATATGGATGCAAGACATACGAACGAATCTGAGATCCCCATTCAATCTTTTTCTTTTCTGCGTGGGCTGCTGTCGCGACCTCTTGACGTTTGTCGAGTTCTGCTTGATACAACTTTCCCTTCAACATCTTCATGGCGCGATCTTTATTTTTGTGCTGAGACCGTTCGGCTTGACACTGTACAACAATCCCTGTCGGCATATGGGTAATTCGAACCGCTGAGTCGGTCGTGTTCACGTGCTGACCACCCGCACCACTTGCCCGATACGTATCAATTCGCAAATCTGACTCTACAATATCAATCTCGAAATCATCATCTACATCGGGAGAAATGGACACTGATGCAAAGGAAGTGTGTCTCCGAGCATTCGAATCGTAAGGAGAGATTCGAACCAAACGATGCACACCACTCTCTGCCTTTAGATACCCGTACGCAAACAAGCCCTTGAAGGCAATCGTACAACTTTTAATGCCGGCTTCTTCATGCGGAGATTCTTCGAGCAAGGTCATTTTATACCCATTTTTAGTACCCCAACCCAAGTACATTCTTTTCAACATCGAAGCCCAATCAGCAGCCTCGGTTCCACCTGCACCAGAATTAATCTCAACAATTGCATCATTCTCATCTGCCTCTTCGGACAACAATCGCTGAATTTCGACCTGTTTGAGTTCTTCAAGTAAGGTTTCCATTTCATCTGAAGCTTCTTGGCGCAATTCATGATCCTGCTCTTCTTCAGCCATTTCAATCAATGTTTCAATGTCTTCCAACGTGGACTCTAACTGTAAAAAACTCTCTACACGTCGTTCAAGACTGCTCTTCTCTTTGAGTACCTTTTGTGCTCTAGAAGGATTGTCCCAAAAAGTGGGATCTGTCGACAAAAAGTTCAGTTCCTTTACTCTGTCTTGAATCTGAGCGATGTCAAAGACGCCCCCGAAGCGATTCTATTCGCTCTGATGCATGTCGTTTGGCTTCATTGAAATCAATCATGACTGTTCTCCTGTTCGATCATCCTCATACAGCCTAACCCAAAAGACTGTCCGGATCTACTGAATCAGTAGTCGCAATATCTCTCTTTCTTTGGCTTCCATAATCTCAGCCTCATCATCTTCAATGTGATCATACCCCAACAGATGTAAGATCCCATGTACCAACAAAACCCGCAGTTCTGTCTCTACAGAGTGACCCCGTTCATCAGCCTGACGACGAGTCGGTTCCATAGAGATGATGACATCTCCCAGTAAATTGTCTTCTAAAAAAGCAAACTCCCCTTCTCGTTGTGCGAATGACAAGACGTCTGTCGGTTTGTCTTTTCCTCGATAATCTCTGTTGAGTGGGTGAATTGTGGCATCGTCACACAGTACAATACTCAACTCCGCATCCAATAACTCTAAATACCGCAATACCGCAGACGAAATATCTTGTGCGAATTTCTCTATGTGTTCACAGTCCAAGATCGCTTGGGTAGAAATATCAATCTGCATCTAAGCCCCTAAAGTCTAATTGGTACGATGTTCGTACAACGTTCTATGTGTCTGATTTCACCTGTTCACCTTCAAAGACCTCATCTACTTTCGGAGTAATTAACAAAGGATTGGGTGTTTCAAGTGTAATAATGGGCGTATTCTGAGATTTTTTGGGTGGCATTTTGGGATACTCAATCCGTTGATGGTACATGTTGGTCATCGTGGTCGTAAACACATCCATGATAATGTACAACTCTTTGAGAGTTAACGGACACTCTTCAAACTGCTCTTCCGTAATCGCAGAATTAACCAATTGAGTGATCATATTTTGAAAATCCGCATGCGTCGGATCTTTAAGTGTCCGACATGCAGCCTCTACGCGGTCAGCCAAAAATATAATCCCTGCTTCTCGTGTACTTGGTCGTCGACCGGTGTATCGAAAATCCGTTTCATCAACAACCTCTCCCTCGACGGCATTTTCAAGGGCTTTGATGTAAAAATATTTCATCAAACTCGTACCGTGATGCATTTCTATCGCATCGAGTATCGGCTGTGGCAATCCATGTTGTTTGGCCATCGCGATTCCATCGACAACATGGGTCTTAATTACCCGTGCAGACTGGTGTGGCTCCAAATTATCATGCGGATTGGTTCCACGTTGGTTTTCAATGAAAAATTGAGGCTGTAAAGATTTGCCTATATCGTGGTAATAACAAGCAATCTTCGCATGCAAAGCATTTGCACCAATCGATTCTGCTGCTGCCTCGCTCAACTGGGCCATAATCATAGAATGATGATATGTGCCCGGCGCCTGAACAAACAACTGACGCAACAATGGATGATTGAGATTGGCAAGTTCAAGCATTTTATAATCAGTCACAAAACCCATTCCTTCAAATAGAGGAAGTAGGCCCAAGGCCAAAAAAGAGGATCCAACGCCACCGACAACACAAAACATAACGTCCCACAATGGCTGTGAGGCATCCATCATTCCTACAGTATCGGTTTGAAGGCGGTAAAATTCTATCAACAACGCAACCGCAGCACTCAACAAGCCTGTCTGTAGTCCAGCGCGTAATAAATTAATTCTATCCCGCGTGTACGCTAAACTGGCTGCAGCTGTCACACCTGATATCATAAAGAAACACGCCAAAAATACGTCGTGACCCATTCCAAAAGACAAAAAGAATGCCATACCAATAGACCACACCAACGTCGTTTCGGAATTGGTCAAAATGCGCAAAACCAAAGCGCCCGCAGCCATTGGAGTAGCATACCACAATGCATTTGGACTCATCCCAAGACCCACCAACTCACTTAGAGGCAAGGAGCCAACAACCAACAATCTCGAACTCAACAATACAAAGAGGGAAAGTACCGTCATCGCCTCGATTTCTTTCACACTTGATGCAAATTTTCGAATAAAATTCACGGAAAACAAATAGAGAGATGCCAACAAAAATGCAGACAAACCAACTTTAACCGCAAACTCACCCCAAAAACCACCAACACCGCCTTCTTGTTCAGCCACCAACGCTTTCAACATCACAGACTGTGTTTCGTCTACTCTATCTCCTTTTCGAACGATTGACTGCCCACGATTGACACGTCGAATCACTGGAGGAGTATTGGTCGATTTTTCTTGGCGAACTTGTTGGGTCTTCGCATGATTGTAGGTAAAATTGACCTGAATCGATTTGCGGGCAACAACAGCACCCATCAAGCGAAGGTCTTCAGAATACGAAGACAAATTAGAGGCAAGGATAGATACGTACTGCTGTATTTCTGTTTGTGTTTTGACATTCCGAACATCGGTCAATACAACAACATCATCGTTTTTCTCAAACTGACGATGAACTTCAAACACCTGTTTTGATTGAGGAATCTCTGAGGCTACATCAATAATGTAAAACTGCATACTGTCTTCCAACAGCCTCAATGATACTTGCTGTAAGTCAACGGACCACCCTGACTGCAAAAACTGTTGGCGCTCTACAGAATTCAATTCCAATCCCAACGACTCTTCAAATTTAATCTGAATCGCTTGCAACTTCTCAAGAGAAGGCTCTTCTTCCAACACCTGAAATTGGGTCCGAGCATCTGAAAATGCTTTGTTGATCCGATGCTCTATCGTAATATTTTTGGAAATATCCAGTTCATATATGGCCGGTTGCTCATCGGCCACAGCAATTTTTCGTTCTACCCAAGCCACTTCATCGATATAATCAAATTCAATGGTGGCTTCTACATCTTGACTGGCAATCTCACCTTCTTCGAATTGAGGCAGCTCTTGAAACGAAAAATGGGTTGTCAACAGAGCCACTGCTATACAAAGGATCATCGCTGATATCAAACGACGGGCCCAAGACTTCTGAAGGATTCTCACGACATCCCTGCATGATCGTACGCTCGAATAATGGTGGACACCAATGGATGCCTAACCACATCTGAATCCAGAAGACGAATAATTTCAATGCCTTCAACATCTCGTAAAACGCCAAGTGCTTGACGCAAGCCAGATGTCTGATTTCGAGGCAAGTCCACCTGTGAAGGATCGCCTGTTACAACGGCTTTAGAGCCCATTCCAATCCGAGTTAAAAACATTTTCATCTGCTCTGGCGTTGTATTTTGGGCTTCATCCAAAATAACAAAGGCATCTGACAAGGTTCTACCCCTCATAAAAGCCAACGGTGCCACTTCTACAATTCCACGAGTCATCAAACGTTCTGCTTTTTCTGGACCAGCCAATTCATTGAGGGCATCATACAATGGTCGCAAATAGGGATTGACCTTTTCCACCAAGTCACCTGGGAGAAAGCCCAACTTTTCACCAGCCTCTACGGCAGGTCTACACAAAATAATCTTCTTCACTTCTTCTTTGTACAGTGCACTGAGTGCCATCGCCATCGCCAAAAAAGTCTTGCCTGTTCCTGCAGGACCAACACCAAAAACCAAGTCTTTATGAGTGATGGATTTACAATACGTTCTCTGTCGCAATGACCGAGGAAAAATACGTTTTTTGCGATCGCCGACAAAAACAGTCTCTCGGACCAACTCTTTCAACTCGACATCCGGCTCTCTCATCAACATTCTTGAAAATTGGTCTACTTCTGCAGCATGCAACCCTTTGCCTTGTTCAATTAAATCCAACAGTTGTATTGCTATATTCAACGATTGCTTTACCACCTCTTGGGTATCTCCACGCAATATGACTTTGTCAGCATTTTGCTTGAACACAGAACCGGTATTCTTTTCCAAAATCTTAAGGTTTCGATTGGATGCCCCACAAAATTCACGGACAAGAAAATTGTCTAAAAAACGAATCCTGGCAATCCAAAAAGAACCATTTAATTGGGGTAAAGACAATTCAAATTTGGACATTTCTGGTGATGCGATGATGGCTCCTCGGACTTTACAGCCCTATCCCAGAGACAATCAAACTGGATTGTACTCGCTGGTATCTCTTTAATTTAACACAAATAAAGAATTTCTTCATCCAAGGAGCATTCTTCAACGTTGAAACTCTGCTTTAAATCGTTTTAAAGCGGCTTTGGAAATATTACTGGAGACCGAACGGTTTTTGGCCAATGTTTGCAAATCGCGCTTGCCCAACGTCATCAAAATCCCCATAGCCACCTTTGTTGGGGTTTTCGGGTTGCCAACAAGCGCCATACGAACATTGTGTTTACGCATGTATTCCTTGGTCGCACAAATGGTTCGAATCACCTCATCAGACAAATTGCGGTTTGATGCATACTTGGCTGCTTCACCAGCATTGACCTTTCCTGATTTTAATACGGCAACCGATACAGATTTATTGGTGTCTCGTATTAAGATACTACGCGCTTCTTTGTTTCCTTTATACGCAAGTTTGATCCGTTTTCCCACAGGCATATCTCGGATTCTTTGCTCCAATGAACGAACTTCGTCTTCTTCTGCCTCAGCGTCTGTGTCTTTCACCAGTGATGCATCAAATTCAAACGAGTCATCTTCATCAAACACAAATTCAAATCGTTCAATCTCACTCATTTCAACAGTTTCTGGACTGCGCAAAAGCAGTTGCGACCCCAATGCCAGTTTCAAGGCAGGAGAAGGCTTGGCTTGAATAGCAGTCATGACTTCCATCAAAATATTATCAATTGGCAGCTTGGGTTTCTGTCGAATGACCTGTTCTTGTTTCGGCGCATCAACAAAACTTTGCTGCTGCTTAAGCATTGCTTCAAGACGCTCTAAGACAGCCATTGGGCACAATGGGTTGGCCTTAAGAGACCAATATACGACTGGATACAACAAAAATGTTTGGCGGGTGTTCGCAATATGCTGACACGCATCTTTTCCGACACGTTGGGCAATAAGTTTGGCCGTACGTTCATTAAGGTTTGCAGATTGAAAGATGTACTCATCAATGCGATCGAAGGCTGGAAGAAATTGAACCACAAACTCCAATACTTTACCATGCGTTTGGCGAGTCAATGCATTGACCAATCGCTCTGCGTCCCAAGCAGACATCGAAGACTGAGCCAGTGCTGCGACTGAAGAATCCGAATCTTGGCACAAAATCATGCAAACAACCAACGCTTCTTCATCCGACGTACACCCTTGCCCTTGAGCCAGTTGCATCTTGACTTGTGCATTAGAAGACTGAAGCTTGTCTTGGGTTACCATCGAGATATTAAGTTGAGAATAGGGAATGCTCATTGAAGCCTCATCAAAGTCTGGTTCATAAAAGAGTCTACACAGTCACAGTATAACTGTCCATCTTATGAATTGAGGTGATAGAGATCCCACAATCCAAAGAGTGTCAAATTGTGTTGTACGGAGTCAATCTCCTCACAGTCTGAACCAACCAAATTGGCCAATCCACCCGTAGCAATACATCGTACAGGTCCAGAAGGATTCAGAATCCGTAATTCATTTTTACAACGACGTGCCAATTCATTGACCAAACCTACATAGCCCCAAAACATTCCTGCTTGCATGCTGTGAATGGTATTCTTTCCAATCACAGAATCTGTTCGCTCAACTTCTACTTTGGGCAATTTGGCCGTTTTGACAAAGAGAGCATCTGAAGAAATCTTAAATCCAGGGGAGATTGAACCACCAAGATATTCACCCTTTGCATTCACGCAATCCAATGTTGTGGCCGTTCCAAAATCAACAACCACCAAAGCTTGTGGGTATCGACGATACGCCGCCACTGCATTGACAATCCTATCTGCACCAATCTGCTGTGGATTGTCCGTACAGATTCGCATGCCTGTTTTGATCCCTTTTCCAATGACAAACGCATCTTGATTCAAATATCGCTTTGAAGCCTTTTCAATCGCATACAGTACTGAAGGTACAACACAAGATACACAGACTCCAGCAATATCTGATATTTGGATACTTCGAAAACGCAACAACTCAAGCAACAACATACCAAACTCATCAGTTGTTCTAGATTGAGTCGTAATGCGCCAATGAAACTTGACCTTGCCTGACTCCATAGCACCAATGACTGTATTGCTATTGCCAACATCAATGACCAACAACATCACTCACATCTCCAAAAGAGTTACATCCCCACTGGTGATGGGAATACCATCCACGATTAACGCACCATCCTCTCGAATGCCACTCGCAACCCCTCTTCGATCTGCAACGGTTACTGTTTTACCTAAGGTTATAGATCGCTCTCTCCATCGATCCAATGTATCTTTGACATTCACTCTATTAAAAACTTGGATCATACGCTCCACAATATCTGTGCGCGATAAAGGACTGTCTGAACGGCCTTCATCAACGCGCAACAACTGCAACGAAGAGGCTTTAATATCTGAGGAAAAATTGGTTTGATGAACATTGATCCCCACACCGACCACAACTGTATGTTCTACGGTACCAAGTGTATGAACACTCGATAAAATACCACCAACCTTACAGCCATCTGCGGTCATTAAATCGTTTGGCCACTTCACCCACAAATCAAATTCATCTGCCAGTTCTGCCGCCAATAACAACGTAATCCTCGGCAGATCAGAAATTGGACAGTGCCAATCTGACACCCAGGACAGCAAAATATTTTGTCCTCGTTCTGAAGACCAGACTCTTTGCATTCGTCCTCTACCTCGTTCTTGATGATCGGTCAGTACAATCCCTCTCCATCCTGTAGATGCCAACGTACTGGCAAGAACATTTGTAGAGTCACAAGTGTCTACCCAATGTATTGACACCCCATTTCTTTCCGATAATTCTTCTATACTTTCCGAAAGATCGTCACCATCGTGTTTTCTCATACAAATGCTCCTTTTCTAGTTGGACACAGTTTCCTTTTATCGCTAAAATGGGCTATGCTCAATGACAGTACGTAGGGTTTTCAACATGTCTTCTTCAATCTACACTCCGCAAAGTCAGTTGGATCCAAACATCACATATGCGTGGCGTTTTGGACGATTTTTCAGACTTGCACTCGTGACCACTCCCTTTACAGCCTTGAGTTTTCCATTGCTCATGTGGATGTTCAATTACAAAGTTGCTGCTTTACTTTGTGGGATCTATTTGACCTATCACGTTGTTTGGGCATTGTTATGGCCAACATTGGAATATCATTTCTTTCGATACGATATTAGAAATCATGACTTTTTGGTACAACAGGGAGTGCTCTTTCGAAGATCCTCTGCCATTCCACTGCATCGGATTCAACATATAGACACCCATCAAGGTCCGATAGATCGCTTACTGGGCTTATCCACCTTAATGCTCTATACGGCTTCTGGAGTAACGCCAGATGGTATCATTCCTGGATTGGCTCAAGAAGATGCCCAGCACCTCCGAGACGTTTTGTCCAAAAGAGAAGGAGACGATGGTGTCTAGTTCCAATGACACATCAAACCCAACGTCAGGTGATGAACCCCTCGAAGAAACCTCAAAGCCAATAGATCCCAAACAGGTTCAACCAGAAGCACAACAAGAGGGTCAACAGGTCGTCTCCGACATGGAAGATTCCTTTGAAACCATCTTAGAGAATGCAAGGGCCCTCAAAGCGAAAACTGGAGACAACTATTTAGAAACAGATATCACGGAAGAAAAAGAAGTCAGAGAGAGCAAACAAGACAAAGAAGAAAACAAAGAAGAAAACAAAGAAGAAAACAAAGAAGAAGGTCTATGTATCGATGCTCAATTAATTGGTCTAGAAGACTTACCCACCGAAATTGATGAGCATTGGAACCATTTCAGTACCGAGACAATGGAATTGGATGAGTCACACACAACATCACTCCCAAGCCCTTCCTTCACAGATGAGGACAGCGTAGACTTAGAGGAGTGGGGACAACTACATCCATACAGTCTGTTGATCAATTTACTCCCTCAAATGGGGCGCACACTTCAAAATGCCTGGCCACTCTTGCTCTTTATTATTGTCGGTGGCAATCAAGCACATCAGGTTATTGATAGTATCTTTGTACTGTTTTTTGTCGCACTCTCTGTCATTCGTACCTTAATTCATTTTTTGACGTTGAGATATCGTGTACAAGACGGCAAGTTGATTTTGAAAATGGGCCTGATTTTTCGACAAGCACGAACCCTAGACCCTGCCAGAATCCAAAATATAGAAATCACACAGAATCTACTGCACAAATACTTTGACTTGGTCGAACTCAAATTAGAGACCGCGGGCGATGCATCCACCAAAGGCTTACTCTCTGCATTGTCATTAAAAGATGCCACTCAGTTAAAAAAGGCTCTCCAGAAGTCCAAACGTCAACATCAATACCAAGATAATGAACATCCTGCAGAGGCTGTTCTTTCACTTTCTTGGGGAGAAATACTTTTATTTGGACTCTCTCGTCGTACAGTCGGTACAGTCGTTGTCTTATCTGCCATTGCCTCGGAAGCATTGTCTGTGATGAACCCCAACGACGCACAGCAAATGGCATCTTCTTTGACCTTGCCTCTTTTTATTGGATTGATGTCTATTTCATTTGCCTTTTCCTGGATTTGGTCTTCGATTCAAGCAACCTTGCGATACCACAAACTGAAATTACACATTGATGCTGAAGAAATCAATATCGTTTCAGGATTGATCACCAAACGATCCGTAGAGATTCCACGGCACAAGATTCAAACGATTGAGTGGTTTGAGCCTTGGTTGAGACGCCAAATGGGCTTTGGAACACTCTACTTAGAAACAGCGGCACTTGGAATGACCGATGGAGAAGTTAGACGTTCTGAGGGGGTCATCCCAATGGTTGAACGACAATATTTTGCCCAGCTACTGGAAACCATCGCGCCAACTTCAGCATCCGAAATCTTAAATGCGAAAACCTACACACCACACAGTAAAGCTCGATTCATCATCGTATTTGGATACTTGGTTCCTGCCATCTGCACCATGGCTTTTGCTTGGTGGTCGTTGGAACTCTCTGCTGTGTACTTTTCTATTGTTGCAGTTTTATCTACCGTTGTTGTACTTGGGTTGACCGAATTAGATTTTCAAATGCAACAATGGAGTATCACTCCTCACGCCATTCTTTCTCGATCGGGCTATCTCAATAAAAGGACATGGCTTCTAGATAGAGAAAAGATTCAATGTGTATATAGAACAGAAGATCCTTTGTTAAAAATACTGGGGCTGTCTCAGGTTGTTCTTCAAGTTGCAGGTTCTGCTGTGTACTTACCACTCATCACAGAACATGAAGCACAACAAGTACTCCATAACTTGACGGAAGATTGGGCTGAAGTGGGGTAGACAAGAGTAGCCAAGATCAGATAACTCTCGACTCTATAAGACCATCACAATCACAGTGTTCTTCAAGAGCCGAGTAGCCATGACACTGCCAAAATACTGGCAAATACGCCCGTAATATCAGCAGCCAATCCTGCCCACAATGCATGACGATAGCGATGCACCCCAACCGAACCAAAATACACTGCCAACACATAAAATGTGGTTTCAGTTGATCCGTTCATTGTAGAAGCCAAGTTTCCAATATAACTATCTGCACCATATGTTTGAACCAATTCAGCCGTAATTCCAAATGCACCTGAACCACTCAAAGGACGCAACAAGGCCAATGGCAATACTTCACCTGGCAAGTTGATAAAACTGGTCACCGGCTCAATCCAACCCACCATCATTTCCAAACCACCACTGGCTCTAAACATCCCAATCGCAGACAAAATCGCAATAAGGTAAGGAATGATCATCACACCCAAATCAAAGCCTTCTTTCGCCCCTTCAATAAAGGATTCATACACAGGCACACCACGTACTACACCAACCAAAATCATACCAAAAATAAGGGTAGGCATAATCCAAACGCTTGCACTTTCACCAAGAGAATAGACTGTCACAACAAGTGCAACCAAACTCAACGCAAAGAGAAACAATGGAATCAACTCTTTTAGTCCCCTCTTGGATTTGGTAAACACCGGTGGAACAAAATCCGCATCGGCTGTTGGCGATGCAAAGAACTTAGACAAGGTTTTGGCGGCAAAAATACCGACCCCCGTTGATAGTGCGGTAGCCAACAGTGTCGTCGGAAAAATTGCAGCAGGATCAGTCGAACCAAACTGAGCACGCAAACCAATAATACCTGTCGGAAGCAGAGCCAACCCACTGGTATTTATCGCCAAAAATAAGCACATCGCATTGGTTGCGGTTCCCTTATGGGGATTGAGGTCATTCAACTCTTTCATCGCCTTGAGACCAAATGGCGTCGCTGCATTTCCAAGACCCAAAGCGTTGGCAGCAATATTCATCACCATTGCACCCATTGCAGGGTGATCTGGTGGTACATCTGGAAATAGACGCACCAACAAAGGACGTATCAATCCAGCCATCCATTGTAAACCTCCTGCCTTTTCAACAATTTTCATCAACCCCAAAAACAACGCAATGTATCCAATGAGTCCAATTGCTAAATTGACGGAGCCTTTGGCAGAAGACAACGCTGCCTGACCGACTTTATCAGGCAATGATGGTACAGGCGTCAATTCTACATCAAGTGATGTACTCGTAATGGGCATTTGAGCCCAGCCATCTTTCGCACCATCACGCTCACACAAAGCAACAACATCTTGAGTATGCGTTTCTGGATCTTTAATGGGAAGAGTGTAGGACCACTTTTGGGAACTGACATCAAATCTGGAGGTCCCTACAGCAATATTTCGACCGTCTTGACGAACCTTTATTCTGAAAGTATCTGATTCACCACAAGTCGCTTCACCAAGAATCGTTCCTGTTAGAGTTGTATTCGTAATTGTTTTAACTTGTACTGGTTGATCCATAATGGTCTGATGTTTTGGAAAGATCGTACCCATGACCATAAATGCAAATGCTACGGCCACAATTGCAAAAAACACTGTATTCATATCCAAAGAGGCTTTTTTCTTATCCGAGTTGGTATCCACATCTTGGGTCTTTCCCTCAGAAGGTTCAACCTCAGGACTCGATTCTTCTTTACTCATACACTCTCCTTACGTTTGCTCAACAACAACCCCATGTAGATCACCCAATGAGGATCATTTGATCTTGCCCATGGTAACACATCTGATGCACATTCTATGACATCAATTGCTTTCCAACCCGCATCTGTAACTGTTGGCATTGGAAAGGACGATGCTTCATCTCCAAGACAGACAAAGTAGGGCACTGAAATGTTGGCTTCAACATCCATTTCATCGTTGTTAAAATGCTCCATCATCCACTCAGCATTGACAATCGGATCGATGAACAACACCGCTCCCGTAAAATCTCGTACAGCAGGATGTGCATGTAAAAACGCCAGCAGTACTTGCGCGTCTGCTTCTTCTACTACAAAGACAAAACGCTGAGAAGAAACTGTCAACGCAGCTTCTAGTGATGCCAACAAAGAATCCGTCTGAGACCAATCCACACTGAGAGTAGACAGTTCCAACTGACGCTTCCAAACATCAACATGCTCTGTTCGACCAACAACAATTAAATCTGCAAGCCTACGTTGCAACACCAAATGTACTTCTTTTGAATCGACTTTTATGTCAGACCACTCAAGCAACGTCAACGGTTTTGGATATAGGGGATCCACTATGGAAAGTTGCTTTAAAGCCTTCAACAAATCTTGTTGATACTCAGACCACGAAATGTTTGGATCTCGTGGCAAACTGTTCCAGACAGCCCATAAACCCAAGACAACGATACCCACTTCGAGTATCCAATGTTCCATCTGTAAACCAACCATAATGTGTTCTCTCCAAACACTGTGCTTTGGAAGTAGTGTTAACCAAATCTATGGATGTCAGTCTGTTTTTTTAATAAATTGATGAAAAAAGTTGACACGTCCATTCAAAATTTGCAAGTATATGGTGTACTTGATATAAGTACAGGCACTTTATTGTGCATTTCTAACTAACTAAAACTGTTATTATTTAACGGAGACGCAATCATGAATGCATTCAAATTGGTTTTGACTCTTGTACTTGGCGCATCTTTGGCTACCACTTTCGCTTGTGGTGAAAAAGACGAGGACACAGCTACAGAAGAGACTACTGAAGAAACTACTGAAGAGACTACTGAAGAGACTACTGAAGAAGAAACTACTGAAGAGTAGTCAATTCGTAAAGGTAAACTCTACAAGTTTTCTTGTATGTTTTGTAAAAATGCATCCTTTGGGTGCATTTTTTGTTTTTTCTACATAATTTGAAACTGCTTACCGTTAAATTATGAGAATTTAACCTTGTTACTTTGAATACTATATACTATATAGGGGTATAAGGTATAGAGACAAAAAATCAGAAACGAAAAAAGAGGTGAGAATGGTTGTCTTCTGGATGACAATAATCGCAGTACTACAAGCACACCCTGTCACGTTTAAAAATGGGACTGCTGTGACGAGTATTCATCGTCCCAATATGACGATGACACAACTTAATTACACAATACATCGAAATGTTGCTGTTGCGACAACCTATGTGAAAATGGATTCCGGTTCAACAACACTCTCCTTACCAAGTGTACACTTCAATACTTTGTTGAAAAGATGGAACAGAATTGGTTCTCAAGCCAATTTATATGCCATGACAGGAGTTGGGTGGAATGTTTTACAGAATGGTTCTCTTGGCGACTCTATACATGGAGTATTGGGAGTTCAAGCAGACTTCGAAACTCCCAAAATATATACAGCGTTCACGTCGTATACATTTCCCACACTCACAAAAATGAGTACACTACCGTATAGCGCTCGATATAGATTTGGTATTGCACCTTACGTTGCACAATATGATGAACTGCAAATATGGGTCGTGGGTCAAGTAGAGCATATGTCTGGTGCAGAAGGCCCCCCAATGTTCACTCCCCTATTAAGATACTTCTATCGAACCGTTTTATGGGAAACTGGTGTTTCCCTAAATGGAACCTACTGGTTTCAAATGATGGCACATTTTTAACACTACATTCAACCAATCAGGAGTTCAACATGCTACCTTTTTTATTTTTCATCGCTCAATCTATTGCTGGCGAAACCGCCGATATAGAGGTTACCGTCAAGGGAATGGTTTGTTCATTCTGTGTTCAAGGTCTAGAAAAAACATTTGGTGGTGAGTCCTCGGTTGAAAAAGTAACTGTCAATCTTGATGACTCATTGGTTTCAGTATGGCTCAAAGATGAATTGTCTTTGGCAGATGAACGTATTCAAACATTGGTCAATGACTCTGGATACAACGTCGATAAGATTACACGTACACCACCTGCTTCAGACAAATGAAAAAGGCCATCGCATTTATATCTTTATTTACGTCTCTTGGGACGTTATTCTGTTGCGCATTGCCTGCATTGTTCGTTTTACTTGGGGCCGGAGCGACTTTCGCCAGCCTTACCAATACTTTTCCACAGCTCATCTGGATTGCCACACATAAACACATGGTGTTCATATTGGCTGGCGTTTTCCTTTTTCTAGGGATAGTGTTACCCAAACTTTATCCGCCACCAGTTGTATGTGACTTAGATGGCAATCCATGCGAAACCACACGAACGTGGAGCCAACCCATTTTATATGGTTCGTTAGGCCTCTACAGTATTGGTGCTCTATTCGCTTATATTATCCCTTACTTTATGCAATAGCCAAATGACTACCAAACATCCCGACCACAGTAAAGAAAGCAAACGAATCAATCGAATCATTGGACAACTTCAAGGTATCCAGCGTATGATCGACAGTGGACAGTATTGCATCAATATCTTGAATCAAACAAAAGCGGTATCCTCAGCGGTCCATTCATTGGAAACAGCTCTGCTGGAGAAACATTTACAACACTGTGTACGAAATGCGTTTGACCCAAATCACGATGAAGCCGATCGAGAAAAGAAAATAGAAGAACTGCTGACGCTGTTTCGAAAACGACTGTAATTTGATACGTTCTCCGTATGGAGTCTCCAAATCACATTCGTTCTTTGATCACAATTGGACTTACTCTGAGTGCACTGTGGCTTGGAATCACATTTCAGTTCTTGATACCAATTGGATGGATTGGTGAAGTCACTCCAATGTGGAGTACAATCCCCATTACCAATATAGAAGAACCAATCTCTTGCGTTGGCAATCTATGTTTGTATTCAACAAGACCTTTGGTTCGATGCGGAGAATTCCCATGGATGTTCAACGTCTATACTGCATCATTTCCAGATTGGCCACAGTGGATATTGTATCACCTGTTCAATTCACCACTCAGTATTCGAATCTCTCAGATTCTGAGTACTCTTCTGTTGCTTTTGGGACTTGGGTACTGGGGAAGCAAAACATTGTCCCCACTATATCTCATCACATTTTTTGGATTGTTGCTGACAGATTGGAATTTC
>Ga0115559_1001344_pt1 | contig 16179 bp, 11 predicted proteins | sample COGITO_mtgs_1105_3_FD_87281 | JGI IMG/M metagenome (GOLD analysis project Ga0115559, IMG submission 87281) | Pelagic marine microbial communities from North Sea - COGITO_mtgs_110506 | ecosystem: Environmental > Aquatic > Marine > Epipelagic | place: Germany:Helgoland, sampling site Kabeltonne... | reverse complement strand
GAGAAACCGGAGGGCCCGAAATCGCCCCCCCGCCCCCCCCGCCCCCCCCCGGGGGACCCCCCCCCCCACCACCCGAACCGGAGCAGGAAGAACCCCCGCCCGAACTCGACACGCCCCCGCCACCGATTTCCCTAGAGCAGCTTGACATGGCACTCAACCCCGGCACCGGCGGCTCCATGGCCGGTGACTTCGCACTCACGACATTCGACCTATCGGGCAGCGACCTCGGTGGATTGGAAATTTTCGAGCTCGGCGATGTCGACTCGCCTCCACAGCCGCGTACCCGAATCGAATTTAGCTACCCCTCCGCCGCCAGGCGCAAGGGCATCACCGGCGTGGTCAAAGTCGAATACGTCGTCGACCAGAAAGGCCGTGTGGAAAAGATCCACATCGTCGAAAGCCCCGACCGCATCCTTTCCGAAGCCACCGAAGACGTCCTTCGCCGCGCCCGCTTCGAACCCGCCACCAAAGGCGGCACCGCCGTTAAAGTCCGTATGCGCGCGGCCATTCCCTATCGATAGCGCTCGCGCAGTCCACCCGTTATCCGCTTTCCAGTTCTCCGTTTTAATTCCGCACAACACAGATCTCGTATCCCGCATCCCTTTTTCATGAAAACGCTCACCACACTCCTCTTCGCCGCCGGCATCGCCGCGAGCCCGCTCACCGCTCAGTCCAATATCAATAGCCAGCTCTGGAAAGACCCGACTTTCGTTAACGAATTCCTCGGCAGCTACGGCTTCCTCGCCGGTGCCGAGCCGCAAATCTCCGACGAAGAAAAAGAAGCGCTGCGTAACTTGATCGACCTAATCAAGGCCAGCCCCAAGGCCGCGATCCAAGCCCTTGAGCCACAGATCACCCAAAGTAGCAGCGCTGCCTTCGACTTTATCCTGGCCAACCTTTATTTCCAAGACGGCAGCCTCGCCAAAGCCGAGCAATATTATGGCAACGCCGTGGTCAAACACCCGGACTTTCGCCGCGCCTATAAGAACCTCGGCCTCGTCCAGGTCCAGAAGGGTGACTTCGACAACGCGATCAAGACCATCTCCAAAGCGATGGAACTGGGCGAAGTGGACGGTCGTTCCTACGGCCTCCTTGGCTACGGCTACCTGACCCAAGAAAAATACTACCCGGCCGAAGCGGCCTACCGTCAGGCGATCCTCATGCAGCCCGAAGTGACCGACTGGAAAGTCGGCCTCGCCCGCTGCCTGCTTGAAACCGAGCGCTACGCCGACGCCATCGCTCTCTTCGATACTCTCCTCCTAGAGTCTCCCGGCAATGCCGATTACTGGCTACTCCAGGGCAACGCCTACCTCGGCAAGGGCGAATCGCTGGCCGCTGCGAAAAACCTCGAAGTCGTCCGGCGCATGGGGGCCGCCGACTTGGGCACCTTGACTCTGCTCGGCGACATTTACATGAACAACCAGTCGCCCGACCTCGCGCTCGAAGCCTACCTCGCCGCAACCGAAAAAGCCACCGCGCAGGACAGCCAGTCTCTTCTCCGCGCCGCCGAGTTACTCGCCCGCACCAACAGCTACGACCAGTCCAAAGAGATGATTGAAGCCGTCCGCACACAGCTGGGTAATGCCCTCGCCGAAGACGACGAGCTCAAGCTGCTCACCGTCGAGGCCAAAATCGCCCGCGCGGAAGGTGACGACGAAGCCGCCGTCAAACTGCTCAATCAAATCGTCGAGCGCGATGCTCTCAACGGGGACGCCCTCATAGAGCTTGCCAATTTCTACGCCGACCAGGGCGACATGGCCAAAGCCATCAACCGCTTTGAGCAGGCCGAGAAGATCGAAGCCTTCGAGCGCGAAGCTCTCGTCGCCCACGCCCAAGCCCGCGTCCGCAACGGCGAATATAAGGAAGCCCTTCCCCTTCTCCGCCGCGCCCTCCAGCTCAAGTCCGACAGCAACCTGGAAGACTACGCCCAACGCGTAGAACGCGCAGCCCGCTCTCAGGGCTGAGCGTTCGTTGTTCCGAGCGCAGCGACAAGACCCATCTTCGCTCCGCTACGCCGTGGCAGGCCGGCTGCAACTTGTCCGCCGAAGCGCGAAGGTGGCAGCAATGAATCACACCCGGGCAAGTCGCAAGGGCAGTTTCATTTCGTATGCGGCTTCCTTCAGGTAGCCGCTCGCCCCCCGCATAGCGGCTGAATCCACGATCCAGGCTAATCCACTCATAGCCAATTCCGACACGCCTACCCCCGAGTAGGTCCTCAATTCGCGCAGCAGCCACTCATTCAGCAGGTCGTGCCGAGGCGCATCCGCGCGATGCGCTTCGACAGACAGGAGACTCCATCATCGCCACCTCATCCATTAAGATCGGTGTTGGCATCTACCAGGAATATTTCGACTTAGGCGATCCTGCGCCGAGCACTGCAAAACTCTAGCCCGGATTCAATTCAGCGAAGTAAGCTCGACCGGATCGACCTGCAGGTTTCGGAAACTTCGCAGACCACCCCATTCCGCACAACGCATGGGATACGCATGACGCTTCCGATCCAAGCCGTGGCGTTCACTCCATTGTCCACCGACACTCAATAGAAACGCATCCGAACCGATCGCAGTACCTGCCGTGAAATAGCGCACCCGAGCACGTAGCACATCCGATAGCGGCAGCTTACCCTCCTTCGACAAGACTCGATCCGCTCGCTCCGGAGCGATACGACCTTGGTCTTTACCTATGGATCCCTTACTCATCATACCTTTGCCGTAGAGAATCCCCCGATAGTCTGGCAGTAGTGCGCTCCACGTCACCTCACCGCAGAACACTGCTTGGTAGCCCGCGCGAGCCTTCCGGCTCTCACGCATCGCAGCCCCAAAGCTGCTGAATGCGTAGTCCTCGGGGTCGTCCACCAACTCAGCCCGCACCGGGTTCAAATCAATGTAGGCGGCCACGGTTGTCAGCGCTTCCCGCGAAGACTCCACCACTACACTCGTGAAGCGTTTCGCCCAAATCGTTCCCTTATTTTGGTATCGGTGGTTATACCAGATACCGAAACGCTGCTTCAACTCCCGCATAAAGACCGAGAGGTCGTGCATCCGTGCAAGAATACGGCCACGCAAAGCCTGCCCCTCCTCGTCATTCGCCTCCAGAAGCTTTGCCAGCACAGTAGGACTGGCCGAAGAGGGCGGACACCCCTTCTCCGAGTAGAGCAACCGGTAGCGCCGCAGCAGCTCCGTGTCCGTAATCTCCACATCCTCTGGAACTGCCAACAGCAAGTGGAAGTGGTTACCCATCACACAGTAAGCCAGCACATCCACCCCACAAAACCCCGCCTGCTTCCGCAGCATCTCCAGAAAAACAGCCTTCCCCTCATCATCGAAAAGATACTGCCCACACGCCGTCCGGCTCATCACATGATAGACCCCGCGCTGCCCCTCAACCAACAATCGCCCCCGATACCCCGCACGCCTCAAATAACTAGCTTCCATTCTTCCAACCTACCCAAACCAACGTCTCATGCAATACAAATTCCAATAAATAGCCTGTGTATTTTAAAAATCTTCACTGCTAAAGATCTCCAATGCCTGGTTGGAATCCATGCGAAGCTCCAGCTTCATCATGAGATCGCTCGCCTGTTCCGCCGTCACGGTGAAATCCTGTAGTTCATAAACTTCGTCGGACATATCTGCTGGGCGCGGGGGCATGGCGAAGGGGAAGACGCTGACCTCGCCACCGGCGACTTGATACTCGGTGACGTTGGCCTCGATGTAGCCGGTTTTGACGAAGGTGAGGGTATAAGTGCCCGCTGATAACGGGCCGAGGGAATAACGGCCGGTGGCGTCAGTGACGGTGGCGACGTCGGTGCCTTCGATCAGAATGGCGGCACCAGAAACGGGTTCGCTGGTTTCTTTGTCGATGACTTGACCGGATACGACGCCCTCGTCGGCGGCCAAGCTTCCTTCGATCGCGGCGGCGGTATCGGTGGCCTCGATCACGGATTGGACGAGGAACTCATCGGCATCGACCTTTGGCTTTTCCGCTACAGGCTTGTCTTCACCCGCAATCTGGATGCCGCTTTTGGCGTCCTCGGCGACACCTTCGAGCTCTTGTTCGCGTTCTTTGCGCTCGGCTGCTTTGGTCGCTTCGACCTGATCTTTATATTGATCAGGAACGGTGATCTTGATCGCGTGCGCCCCATCGGGTAGAGCGAGCAGGGTGGCCGCAGCAAGCAAAGCTTTGGAAATATATTGTATTTTCATGAAATCGATAGGGTCGTGTTCAGGGCACACCACTACTTGCGTGGTGCGGCTCAAATCGTGCATCGTTTTGCGCCGCTTGCGCCTACTCTCAATCGCAAAGCGCGCAGGCTTCACAAATATAACATGGCTGTAACTTTTGTGACACAGGGGACACTTTTGCGTAACGAGAATGCCACTTTTGCTCTCTAGTCCGATTTCAGTTACAACGGTGCCCCAGCCGTAAATACCAAAGATTGCCCGGAGTCGTCGTCGGATCCCATCCTCCGACAACAACGTCGAACACTTGCGCCCCAACCTGTGAGGTTCGTAGTTCAAGTGGTTCTCAAATTTTCGGGCGGCATAACTGGGATTGACCAGCTCTGACTGGATATGCCTGACATGTAGACACGATGGCGACTACCCAAAGGACGCTCAGGCTTCATTCTTTCCCTTCCTCTCATAAAGCGAGACTATGCTTCGGCTGATTGTAATCGCAGTTCCGAGGAGCATCGCGACGACAAGACCGGATACAATGCAGACCGGACCATGCGCTGAGGACGCTGAGGTCTCACCGAGCCGGTTTCTTTTCTCTCTTTCAGTTCTCCGCGCGCTCGGCGAACTCTGCGGTTTAAAAAATTATTTCGCCATCTACGGCAGTCCTCCGTCCATTCTTTTTTCCCGCAGATCAGAGTCTACGAAGCCGATCGCACGACGGGCTGGAGGGTAGAACCCGTCCGACTACGAGCGACGCCTGGCAAGGCTAAAGTTGCCACAAAACAAAAAAGCCCGGAGCACGCTGAGCACCCCGGGCTTGGTTAAACAAAAACTACACTTTGTGCTTTCGCAGCTCGACTAGAAGAGCATCTGCAGGCGCATACGGAACGCGTCAAACTCAGCTTCATCTGCGCCATTTTCGCTTTCGAATGACGCGTTTTCGTAACCTCCACTCAACTTGAGATCGTTACCAAGGATGTAGTAGTTGAAACCGATGTAGTAAGACTCTCCTTCCGAGAACTTCTCCCCAGATAGACCCGAGCGACGCACTAAATCATCGGCATCAAGTAGGTTTGCTCCATCTGTCTCGATATAAGAGTATGCGGCTACAACTTCCCACTTGTCGTTAATTTTGTAGGAAGGAGTTGCTGTGAATCCAAAAACGTCGACATCACCAGCAGTCGTGTCGTCGATGGTAGTGCCGAGAATTTCACCGCTCAAATTGAAGCCTTCGAGACTATAGTTAGCATGGATGCCGTAGGCAAACATATCGCCATTACCGGCTTCGGTGCGTGCACCGTCTTTCTTAGTGCCTGCGTCAACGCCGAGAAGCAATTGACCCATGTCTGACTTCTCGCTCTTCCATTGGAGGCGACCGAAGATCGCGAGACCTTGATCGTTGTCGTTCTGAAGTTTATCTTTGCGATCAGTGCCTTCCAAGCTTCCAGCAATTGCTGCCTTATAAGAGAAGCCAGAATCGCCTAAGTCGCCGTTAGCGAAAATACCGGCAAAGCGGCCACCAAAATCGACGCCGTCATCTTCGATAAAGTAGCGGTTCGCAATCGAGCGCTCGACTGTTTTGATCTTCGAAGAAGACGTAGTTTCATAATAACCAAACGGAACCTTCTGATATCCGAATTGAAGGTCTGCCATTTCATGCGCATCCCAGCCGACTAAAGCAGAATCGATTACCGCATCGCCGTCTTGACCGCCAAAGTTGGCGATTAGTTTACCGTACCAGTCATCAGAGAACTTGGTCTCCGCGCCGAGGTAAAGACGGCGGAAGTAAAACCCCTCTTGAGTCGTGTCATTAAAATCATTGCTGATATTATCGTACTGGAAGTGAACGCGACCTGTCAGCTTGATACCTTTGATCGCCTTACTTTTGGCAGTCACAAAAACGGGCTGATCTTTTTCAAGTTCAGCGGCCACGTTTGTCGCTTCAGTTTCAGTCAAAACGCCCTTTTGAACCAAGAGGTCGAGCAGGGCGTCGTTAGAGACTGCGAAGCTCGTGGAGCCAACGAGGGCAGCGGAGAGCGCAGTGAATCGTGTGAGTTTATTTAGTTTCATTGTTTGTATGGTTGGAGTGTGTTGTGAATACAACGTTACGAGAATACGCCACATTTGTTTCAGCATTGTGGCATTACTGTTACAGATACGTGAATTGTTACAATTCAGGGCAACTTGTTGCGTTATTGTGTCTTCAAGGAAACAAAAGCATGTTTGCGTGACACAATCGACATCAAGCTGGCTATAAATTTGAGAGGAAAAACCCCTTCGGGCCATTACGATCTCTGAGAAATATGCCCTTAATCAGCACCCTAACATAGGAAGATGGCGGCGAGTTCGGCCAAAAATCAAGCTCAGCCAAATAATTCACAAAAGTCACCTTCTTAACCTTTCTGTAACACATACGCCACAATTCCGAAACAATACGCCTGTAGTATAGGTTTTAGTTCGGGTGCCGTATCGCTCCCGTAACTTTCACCCAACACATAATATACATATGAAAACTAAATCTATTCTTCGCGGGATCACCGCTGCAGCGGCCCTTGCCTTCACCAGCCAGGCCAGCGCTACTGAAACAATCGTCATCAAGGGCTCCGACACACTGGGTGCCAAGATGGTGCCGCAAATCGCTGAGGCCTTCAAAGCCAAGATGGCTGCTCAAGGCGTCGACGTGGCCTTCGAAATCGCCGCAGAGGGTTCCTCCACTGGCGTCGCCTCTGTCATTGATGGCACGGCCGAGATCGGTATGTCGTCCCGTGACCCGAAGGATAAGGAAGTCGCTAAAGCGAAGGCAAACGGCATCGACATGAAAACCATCACCGTAGCTAAGGACGGCATCGCGATCATCGTGAACGAGTCGAATCCCCTCGAGAGCATCTCTCTCGAAGAGATTGAGCTGATCTTCTCCGGTGACGTCACCGACTGGTCAGGTATCACAGCACAAACTGGCGAAATCTCCGCTTACACCCGTAACACTTCTTCCGGAACCTACGCTGTCTTCCAGAAGATGGGCATGAACTCCCGCGACTACGGTGCCGACACCCAAAAGATGGCCGGCAACGAGCAAATCGCCGCTGAAGTCGCCAAGAACCCGAACGGCATCGGCTACGTCGGTCTCGCTTACATCAACACTCCCGGTGTGAAGGTGCTGCCAATTAATGGCTTTGCTCCGGACTCCAAGGACTACCCACTCGCTCGCCCGCTCTACTATTTGATGAACAAGGGCAAGGCACTGAGCCCGCTGGCCAACGATTTCATCGGCTTCAGCATGAGCCCTGAAGGCCAAGCCATCGTCAACCGTGTGCACTTCCTCTCGATCTACTAGTGGTCGAAGCACCGGTTTTTCATGCACATAGAATGTAGCGATACGACGCCGGTCAGCGATTCTGAGCTTGTCAAATGGTTCGTGTCGACTTGGGAAGACTAAAGCACACCACAATCGACCTTGCTTGTGCAAGTTCGCTACGAACGCGAAAATTTGGTAATCGCTCTACCGAGCAGAGAACCTACCTTTAAACAACAAAGGGCCGTTGTCCCGAGCAACGGCCCTTTTTCAATTTCTAGCTGCTGCAGAGTCAGCGCAGCAGCCTTAATTGACGAAATCGTAACTCGAAGACTCCATCCTAGTATTGCAGTCAGCGTCACGAGTCCCAACATCGGCACGCAATATGTCTAAAGACGCAGAGATTTCAGGAAATCCCAAGCCCGCGTTCAGCAAGCGCCGGGCACTTTTTTTGGGGCAGGATTCCGACAGCATCATTAAAAAGTTCTTCGGAAGCAGTGCCATGGTGGCGATTCTTGTGCTCGGACTTATTACGATCTTCCTGTTTAAAGAAGGTGCGGGCTTTGTCGGACTCTATCACAAGAGCTTGCAGGAGTATCGCCTTTCCGGCTTGGAATACGTCGATATTCTCAAAGAGAAACGCGAGAGCTACACATCGCTAACCCGCTATCTTAATGATGTAAAGGCCGACTGGATCAATGCGCTGCGCGCAGAAGGCCTCCCGCAGTCCGAGATAAACAAAAGGGTGATGTCGCCCGAGGCGAAGACCTTTTTCCTCGGCTACATGCGCGCCGGGGGCGAGCTGCGCAGCTTTCTGAAGAAGAAAATGGACTTGGCCATTGCCGCGCGTGACCAGCACACCACGAACGAAAACCTCCGCGAGACCCTCGGAAACTACACCGATCGCATTGAGGCCGTGAGTAATCCGAAATACGGCTTTACCCCAGAGGATCGTGATAAATTCGCTCTTCGCCTCCGCGAATTCTCCCGCGAAAACACAACGAATGACGAAATCGCCCTCGCCTACCGCACCCGTGCGGACGAAGTGCAGAACGGCGCTGAGCTAACCGCAGAAGACCGCGAAACTTTTATTATTCTACTCGAAGACGAATATAAAAACATCGAGCGAACCATAAAGCCCATCGATTTCAACGAGACCGTAGTCGCAGTCACCGCCGATCAGGACCAATACGCGGACGTGCTCGGCCGGCTCAAAACCCAGCTGAGTGATATCGTGGCCTCCGCAGAAAGCATCGACTTCAACAACACTGCAATCGAGGAGCGAATTGCCCGCTTCAAGGAACTCAATGAAATCTACTACGGGGAGTTCGACGCGCACTTGGCAAAGCTGGTCTCATGGAGCCCCTCCGCAGAAGTCTCCATTTGGCAGGCGCTCGGTGCATTCTTAGGCGGGAAAGACTGGATCACCGCCAGTGACCAACAGGATTGGTATGGCCTCTTGCCCCTGCTCTCCGGCTCTCTGCTGATCTCAGCCATCGCGCTCTTTTTTGCGATTCCCTTTGGTGTGGGTGCGGCCATCTACGTCAACCAGATCGCCGGCTCCACTGAGCGCAATTTCATCAAGCCCTACATCGAGTTCGTCTCGGCGATCCCTTCTGTGGTCATCGGCTTTTTCGGTGTGGTCGTCTTCGGCGAGGCTATCCGCCTGCTCTCGCAACAAGACTTCATGCAGTGGGTGCCCTTCTTCCCGGTGCAGGAGCGGCTCAACGCCTTCACCGCAGGCTGCCTGCTCGCTCTAATGGCGATCCCGACGATTTTCACGCTGGCGGAAGATGCGATCAACAACATCCCCCGCCACTTCAAGGAGGCCTCACTCGCGATGGGTGCCACCCCTCTGCAGACTACCATGCGCGTCATCGTGCCCACGGCACTGTCCGGCATCATCTCGGCGATTATGCTCGGTTTCGGTCGGGTGATTGGCGAGACGATGGTCGTACTGCTCTGCGCCGGTAACCGCATCAAAATCCCCGACTTCACTGAAGGCCTCGGTGTCTTTTTCGAGCCAGTGCATACCATGACCGGGATCATCGCCCAGGAAATGGGCGAGGTCGTGCAAGGCAGCCTGCATTATCGTGCGCTCTTCATCGTGGGCATCGTCCTATTTTTTATCTCCCTGCTCATCAACTACAGCGCCCAATGGGTAGTTAAACGCTATAGTAAACTCGGAGAGTAATCTACCTATGAGCACGAGTTTAATTCAACCACAGCGAACGAGGCCACCTGAAGGAAGCCTCATACGTATGTCCGCTCCTTTAGGTGCGGAGCAGGTTTCCTCTATACCTGACGATCAACACCACACTACAGCGAGTTCACCTATTTAACGAAAGACCCATGACTGCACAAAAACAGTCCCACATTTATTCACACCGCCCGTCCAAGCGGCGCGCCTTTGAATCGGCTATTAAGTGGTTCTTTCGTCTGTCCACCTACATCGTCATCCTCAGTGCCGGCTACATTTTTGCGAACATCGCTTACAACGGATCAAGGGCGGTCTTTACCACGCAAGCCCCCTTCATCAATATCGATTTTCTCACGCAGAAACCGCAGACGCTCCATGTCTACGAGCCGAAGGCGATCGACACGGAGCTGAGACACATCAACGCCAAGCAGATCGCGCTGCGCGCCGAACGGAAAAACCTCGGCTCACGCGAGAATGAAGCCGCCGCCGCCCTCACGGCCCAGCTCGCCGCCCTGCAGGAGCGTCATAAGGAGTTGGATGCCGAGCGCAAGAAAGGTCGCCTCTTATACAGCGATACAGAATACCGCCAATTAGCCGAACTCCCCTCCGAAAGTAACTACGCCTACAGCAATTACGCCTACAGCGGCGGCGGCATCGGCCCGGCAATCGTCGGCACCTGCCTGCTTGTCGCCGGATCAATCGCCATCGCCCTGACACTCGGCGTGCTCTGCGCCGTTTACCTCAGCGAATACAGTCGCCCTGGGCGGACCCTCCAGCTGATTCGTCTCTCGATTCTGAACCTCTCTGGCGTGCCCTCGATCGTCTTCGGCCTCTTCGGCTTCGGGATGTTTGTACTCTTTTTTGGCTGGGGCGTCTCCATGATAGCCGGCTGGTTCACTCTCGCGATCATGGCACTCCCTGTCATCATCACTGCAAGTGAGGAGTCGATGCGAGCGATCCCCAAAGGCTTTCGCGAGGGCTCGCTCGCACTCGGCGCGTCCAAGTGGACCTCCATCCGGACCAACGTGTTGCCCTATGCGCTGCCCGGCATCCTGACTTCTTCTATCATGGGCATCGCCCGCGTAGCGGGAGAGACCGCACCTATTATGTTCACCGCTGCCTTCGCCCTGCGCGACCAGTTACCCTGGGAGGGCCTTAGCAAGTGGACGGACTTTTTCTTCCAGGGCGTGATGGCGCTGCCCTATCACATCTACGTGGTCAGCTCCAAGATCCCGCAAAACGAATACACCCGCAACATGCAATACGGCGCGGCCTTCGTTTTCCTCTTCATCGTCGGCTTCTTCGCGCTGAGCAGCATCATCCTACGCGTGAAAATCCGTAAAAAATACAAATGGTAACTTCGACCACTCTATATTCCCATGGCCTCTCATAAAAAACCAAGCCCTGCGCCCGACTCGCCTACGATCATCAAGGTGCGTAATTTCGATTTTGCCTACGGCAACTCACAAGCGCTCTTTGATATCAACATGGATATCCAGGAGAAGAAAGTCACTGCCTTCATCGGGCCCTCCGGCTGCGGGAAGTCAACTTTTCTTCGCTGCTTCAACCGCATGAACGACCTAATCGACATCGCCCGGATCAAGGGCGGCTCGGTCGAGATCAACAGCGTAGACATTTACAACAAAGACGTCGACGTGATTGAACTTCGTAGGCACGTGGGCATGGTCTTCCAAAAGTCGAACCCTTTCCCCAAATCAATCTACGATAATATTGCCTACGGCCTGCGCATCCAGGGCATCAAGAAAAAGAACGAGTTGGACGACGTCGTAGAAGAATGCCTTCGGGGTGCTGCGCTTTGGGATGAGGTTAAAGACCGTTTGAATGAAAGCGCTCTAGGCATGTCTGGCGGACAACAGCAGCGCCTCTGCATTGCCCGTGCGCTCGCAGTCAAACCCGAGATTCTCCTGATGGATGAGCCCTGCTCGGCGCTCGACCCGATCGCGACAGCCAAAGTCGAAGAACTCATCCATGAATTAAAAAAGGACTACACCATCGTCATCGTGACGCATAACATGCAGCAGGCTGCCCGCGTTTCTGACCGCACCGCCTTTTTTTACTTGGGGAAACTCATTGAATATGACGCCACAGACACTATATTCATGAATCCAAATAACGATCAAACCGAAGCCTATGTATCCGGACGCTTTGGTTGATGCCGACCGACACCTCACAGCAGCAGACAGCTCCTATCAGATAATGAACCGCTATTTCCACAACGAGCTCGAAGAAATTCGCAGTAAACTTATACTCATTGGCGAAAAGGCCAACGACGCCGGCCGGCTCGCCGTCGAGGGCTTCATCGAAAGCGACCTCGAAAAGACACAAGCTGCGGTCAAGCTCGATGACGAGATCGATGACCTCGAAGTCGAAATCGACCGCGACTCCGTGCGTTACATCACTCTGCGCTCCCCCGTATCCAGCGATGTGCGCCTAATCTTCGTGGCAATTAAGGCGAGTCATGATCTGGAGCGCGCTGGAGACGAAGCTCACAGCATCGCCAAGCGCACCCGCAGCATCCTGACGCGTGACGGAAAAGTCACGAACCCCGTCGCCATCGAAGCAATGAGTCGGCTCGCCTTCGACATGTTGCGAGATGCCATCACCTCCTTCCTCGACGAAGACCTCGAACTCGCCGAGGGCATTATTGAGCGCGATAAGGAAGTCGACCGCCTGAATAAGGAAAACTTCAAAAAGCTCTCCAAGGACATGAAGGGCGAAAAGGGCGAGGCTTCCACTCAGATCGAAACGATCCTTATCTCTAAGTCGATCGAGCGCATCGCAGACCACGCGAAGAATCTGGCCGAAGAAGTCATCTATCTGCTAACCGGCGAATAGCAGTTTATACTGTCAATTGGGCCTACTTTGTGCTAAAGAAACTAACGTCGGTTATTACGGTTGGAGCGCTTTCGGCCATGCCGACGAATGAACTCAACCAATCAACTCGAAAATTCAGTCATCATGGCTAAGAAAACCACCACCAAAAAAGCGGTCAAAAAAGCCACCGCCAAAAAGGCTGTGAAAAAGGTCGCCGCCAAGAAAACGGTCGCCACATCAGCACCTGCAACAGCACCTGCACCTGCGAAAAAAGTCGTCGCCAAGAAGGTGGCGGCTAAAAAGGCACCTGCTGCCAAGAAAGTTGCTGCGAAGAAGGTCGCACCTGCGAAGACTGTCGTCAAGACATCCATCATTGCCCGTGTCGATGTCGGCTTCGGCAACAGCCTCTACGTCCGCGGCGAGGGCGCAGGGCTCTCTTGGGACAAAGGCGTCCAACTCGACAATGTGAGCCCCTACGAGTGGGTATTCTCTAGCACACAAGCTAAGGGCGACCTCACGTTCAAATTCCTCATTAACGATGAAGTTTGGGCCGAGGGCGAAGACCTCACCGTGGCTAAGGGCGGCACCTCGATCAGCTCGCCTGTCTTTACCTGGTAGAGTGCCCGAATAGCCAGCTAACTGTTCGACGCGACTAGCGTCACATCGCCACAGATTGGTTGTTTTTGTTATGTAGCGTGCAGCCCATTAGCAAACTGCAGTTCGCTCTTGACTTATCGCATATCGCAGATATACGATAAATAATATGGCAACGACCAAACAATCACTCTTCCCCGAAGGGCAAGTCGCGCTGGCTGCATTTGCCGGGGCACTCGCTCATCCGGCACGTATTGCCATCATCGGCCTCCTACAGGCACGAGAAGAAGCCTGCTGCAGCGAGATCGTGAAGGCTCTCCCGCTGGCTCAAGCCACCGTTTCCCAGCACCTGCAAGTCCTCAACAGGGTCGGATTACTCCACCACCGCCAATGTGGCCCCAAGATCTGTTACTCGATAAACTGCGAAGCTTTGCGAAGCTTCTGTCATAGCTTCCAGTGCACACTCGGCACTGCCGAGGAGGTGGCGGCCCCAGCTCCCCATCTGTAAACTCCTATCTACAATTTAATTTTGACTCCATCTATGATGCACACAGACCAATCCACCGAACAGCCCCATAGTCCACGCATCGTCATCGTCGGCGGAGTCGCCGGTGGTGCCTCCGCAGCTGCACGCTTGCGGCGTCTCGATGAGCATGCCTCGATCACCCTGATCGAGCGTGGCGCGGATGTCTCCTTTGCCAATTGCGGCCTTCCCTATCATATTGGCGGCGAGATCGAAGATCGTGGCAAACTCTCCGTGCAGACGCCGGCGAGCCTGCGGGCGCAACTGGCCATTGATGTGCAAGCTCGTACCGAAGCTATCTCGATCGACCGTGAGACAAAGACCTTGCGTATTCATAAGCTGGATACAGATGTCGAAGAAGATCTCGGCTACGATAAGTTGATCCTCTCACCCGGAGCCACACCGCTCAAGCCACCACTGGAAGGCATCGATCTTCCCGGCATATATACACTGCGCAACTTACAGGACATGGATCGCATCAAGGCTGCCGCTGAATCGGCCCAGAGCGTCCTCGTCATCGGAGCTGGGTTCATCGGCCTGGAAATGGCTGAGCAGCTTATCCACCTGCATAAAGACGTCACTTTGATTGAGCTCGTGGAGCAAGTTCTCCCGCAAATGGACGCCGAAATGGTTCGTGCGGTCGAACAGGAACTGATGGACAACGGGGTCAGGCTCCTCCTCGGGGATGGCATTTCCGGTTTCAGCCAGGGCGACGGCACTGTTCTAAGCGCCCAACTCAACTCCGGCAAAACCATCACCGCGGACATGGTCATCCTCTCCATCGGCGTACGCCCAGAAAACCAACTGGCCAAGGACGCAGGCCTCGAACTCGGCGCTCGTGGACACATCCGGACAAATGCACACATGCAAACCTCCGACCCTAACGTCTATGCAGTCGGCGATGCCAGCGAAACATTCGACCCGATCCTCGGCGGCCCGACCGCGATCGCATTGGGCGGCCCGGCGAATCGACAGGGGCGCACGGCCGCTGATCACATTGTCCTAGGCGAGCGAGCCAGACCCTACCCGGGCTCCATCGGCACCTCGATTGTACGGGTCTTCGATGTCGCGGCGGGCGTCACCGGACACAGTGAAAAACGCCTCCAACAGATGGAGATCGAATACGGCAAAACCATCATCACCGATTTCAACCACGCCAGTTACTTCCCCGGAGCCACACATTTGACGGTCAAAGTGCTTTGGGAGAAGTCGACCGGCCGCATACTCGGCGGTCAGGCGAACGGAATTGAAGGCGTCGACAAGCGGCTCGACGTTCTCGCCACCGCGATTAAGGGTCGGTTGACGGTGGACGATCTGGAGCATCTGGAATTGGCCTACGCGCCGCCCTTCGGAGTGGCCAAAGACCCGCTCAACACGGCTGGATTTTCCGCCAACAATATCCGGAGCGGCAAGTTGCGTCCGGTCTACTCTCTGGCGGCAGCCGAGGGCAGCCAATTGCTCGACGCCCGACCCGCCGAAATGGCTAAACTCAAACCCATTCCCGGAGCCGTCAATATCCCCTACCCGGAGCTGCGCCAACGTCTCGGTGAATTGGACAAGTCCAAGCCGGTCACAACAATCTGCGCACTGGGCAAGATGAGTTACTTTGCCGCCCGCATTCTCACGCAAAACGGTTTCGACGTGCAGACACATGTCGGCGGATGGAAGACCGAACAGCGCCCTCAGCCACCCACTTCAACAGAGAATCCCATGAACGAATCCGAATTGACACCCGCCGCCTCAGTCGGCGAAACGATCCTACTTGATTGCACCGGCATGGCTTGTCCGGGCCCGATTCTCCGGGTCAAGGAAGCGGCGGCAACACTGGCCGCAGGCCAGGTGCTGGAAGTGCGCGCCTCCGACGCGGGCTTCAAAAACGACCTACCCGCCTTCTGCAAAGCCAATGGCTACGAGTGCCTGAGCGTAGAGAAAGATAAGGGCATCGTCACCGGCCGTCTCAGCCGGGGTGCGGCCTGCCCCGTCGCGGCCACACCAAGCAAGTCCGGCAACGGTGCCACCATTGTGGTCTTTTCCGGAGAACTGGATAAGGCCATGGCCGCCTATGTGATTGCCAATGGAGCCGTTGCCATGGGTGGCAAAGCGACGCTCTTCTTCACCTTCTGGGGTCTCAACGTCCTGCGCAAAGATCCCGCACCCGCAGTCGGCGGCAAGAGTTTCATGGATAAGATGTTTGGCTGGATGCTGCCACGCGGCGCCAACAAGTTGCCGCTTTCGAAAATGCACATGGGCGGCTTGGGCACTTGGATGATGAAGGACCGTATGGCGGGCAAAAACCTCCCCAATCTGCCCGGCCTGATGGAAGACGCCCGCAAAGCGGGCATCCGCCTGGTTGCCTGCACTATGTCGATGGAGGCCATGGGGATCCGTGAAGAGGAGCTCATCGACGGTGTCGAGCTCGGTGGCGTCGCCGAATACCTGGGTGCCGCTTCCGAGACCAACGCTAACCTCTTCATCTAAAACGCGTCACTCAAACGAGCCTTCAGCACACGGCCCGGTTCGTTCACCATGACACACGCACTAAAGGCATTAGGCGCCT
>Ga0115559_1001329_pt1 | contig 16246 bp, 9 predicted proteins | sample COGITO_mtgs_1105_3_FD_87281 | JGI IMG/M metagenome (GOLD analysis project Ga0115559, IMG submission 87281) | Pelagic marine microbial communities from North Sea - COGITO_mtgs_110506 | ecosystem: Environmental > Aquatic > Marine > Epipelagic | place: Germany:Helgoland, sampling site Kabeltonne... | reverse complement strand
CGCTCTTCACTCTCTCCTTCGTAAGTGGGTTTATGCCAGTGCCAGTATTGGCTTTGTGTACCATTTTCTACGATTTCTTGACGCAAGTCCTCTACCCAAGTGCGCTCATTTGCGTGTACACGTTCGATGCCTTCAACAACGGTCGGCAATACAATTGTAAGATGGGCTCGGTCGAGTTGTTTTACGATGTTGTTGGCACATTGAGAATTTACCGGTGTGCCTGCACAGCACTTTCCAGGATCTAGGATTAAAATAGACTGTCCTTTTATGGCAGCATAGGCTTCAAGGTTTCGATGTCGGTCATCTCGCAATCGAGGTACTGCAATGCCTTTTGTGTTTGGAATACTGTGCCATGTGTCTTGAAAGTCCAGAGCACCCATAATGGTCAAATCTCTCAAGGTGAGAATGGGATACTGTTGGAATTTCCGTTTCCAAATAGAGGGGGCTTTGGGAATGTGAGAGGTTTCTCCTCCAAGCATGTTGTATCGAATCTGTCCCCATTGATCAAAGAACCCCCAAGTATTCATGAGCATCGCTCCAATCACTGAGAGACCAATCATTTTCGCAAGAGAATGTTTGTATATAGACAGTGCTCCTGCAATTGGTACAATGAGTCCGATACCAGTTCCGATGAGGTATCTTGGACGACTCAATTCTCCCAAGCCAGCAGCCGTAATACATAGACCAATCCCGCTTGCAATCCAGAGTGTAAGTCCTGCCAATATTGGCAGCAGTAATTGTGGATTGGAGAATCGTTTTTTCCACAGGCGATATCCCAATGCATGTAGTGTCAATATTCCCCCAACATACAATAAGATTTTGAAATCACCTTCTGGAATCCCCCGTTTTGATAGAGTCGATATCTGATGCCAGCCATACTCGATGCTTTTGAAGTTTAGATTTGGAGGTACCACTCGATGATCAGAAGTTCCAGATAGTGTAGTTGCAAAGAGTCCTGTAGATACCATCCCAATCAGCCATGGTTTCCATTTGTGATTCGGGAATGCTACTCCAGATAAAACGACTAAAGAGGGTAGGGCGATGCTTTTTACATTGAGTCCCACTGTCAAGATCCACCAAGCGAGTGGCAACGCAAGCAACCCTTTCCAATTTGAATGCAATGCAACGGACAGTACTCCCAATCCGAGCCAGGTACATCCAATGGCCAATGGATCGAGCCCAACCAACAATCCCATTTGTTGACTCAGTTGCCAACAGGCTCCCATAAGTCCTGCCCACATAGCTGCTTTGCGATTCCAAATACTTCCAGCAACAAGAATTAAACCGATCACCATCGATAGTCCACTCACAATAGATACGAGGTAGATACTGTGTTCCAATGACATTCCAAGCCAAAATTGAAGCCAGGTAAAGGTATACGATGCGGCATCTGATCCGTTGACATTGTCCGTGGTATAGAGGATGGACAGTGTACTGGCAGAGCCTGGAAGATCACGTAAATCTAGTGCCCATCGTAAGATGGTGTGTATCAAACAGTATACAGGTATACCAAGACCCATCAGCCACATTGGACCTTGATGGACCGTATCTGCAGAAGGTCTAGTAGGAAAGGAAGTCGATAACATGTTCAGGCGTTGGATTGGATTGCCATGCATTCAGGAGATCCATGGCTGGTGAACAACCACGTTCAAGTTGTTCTTCCAATGGAATCAGAAGATGACGGTTGTGTGGCTGATAGCGGGCAAGACCTTCTGCACCAATATTCACCAATCGACGCGTGAGACTTAAGATAGAAGAACTTGGAACTCCATTTTTAAACATTCCGCTCAATCCATTTTTGCAGGCAATGTCAAACGTTCATCTCGCGTTTTATAGTGACCAAGTTCCTGTGCCAATTCGACACCTTTCGAGAGAGCGGTATCGTCGTATAAAAGTCCAGTGAACAACGCACAAAAGCCAATCGCCATTTCGTGAGAGATACAATCTGCCCCTCGAACTTCAATGGTTCGTTTGATTCTGACTTCTGGAAATGTACTGGTCATGTGGAGTTCCCAGTCATCCCAAGTTGGGAAGTGTCCTTCAATTCCAGTTGTCATGAATTCATAAAAAGAGCGTCCTTTTGCATGAATCCATTGGTCTCCTTTGTGAATGAACATCATTGGTACATTTAATAAGTAGTCAACCCATCTTTCAAAGGAGAAGTCTTCTCGCAATCCAGGAGGAAAACCTGTTCTGTCAGGATCTGTACGCGTCCAAATATGTCCTCTGAATCTTTGATAATTGGTCGGTCGATTTAAATACAGTGGCGAGTTGGCAAAAAGCGCGGTCGTCAGTGGTGCTACTCCAGCGCATAGAGCGACTTTGTGTGCACAATCGGCTTCATCCACAAAGTCGTAGTTGCATTGCACACTGGTTGTACCTTTCATCATGTAATGTGCCAGATCACCTTGTTCCGGTAGATATTCGCGCATGATGACATACCGTCCTTTCGGCATCCAATCAATGCTTTCAATTGATGCAATAGGCGTTAAGCCGGAAGTGATGACTCGAAAACCAGCTTCTTTTGCCAATTGGTTCACACATTTTCGATTGAGGGAGAACTCTTCTACCAAAGATTGAAGATCCTTGTGTGGTGCACCAGAAAGTTCAAACTGTCCACCGGGTTCTAGTGTAATGCTTGCACCATCTTTATAGAGAGCAATAATGTTGTCTCCTTCTAACTTTGGTGTCCAGCCCCATCTTTTTGCAAATTGGGTCAAAAACCATCGAATACCAAATGGTTCTGCATAATGCACAGGTGTACCATGTGGTCGTACGATGGCACGTTCATATTCGCCACCAATCAGAAACCGATCGCGTGTACATCCGTAGCTGTGAAATTGTTCTAAAATAGCTGTTCTAGAAAGGGCAACATTGCTCATATAGTGTTCTCCAAAATATCAGTACAAATCTAGTCTGTTTTGTGTGTCATGACACACCACAGTTTTGTGACAAATACACCTATTCAGGTTTCGACTGGGTTATCAGTTGGTATGATGTTGTTTTTGTTTCTTATATCGTCTGTTCTGGCGCATCCTGACTCCAATAAATCTGTCCTGATTCAACAATGGTTGGATGCTGTTGTGCTACTGACCAACAATGGCGCTTTTTGTTCTGGGGCTGTAATCGATGAACGGGGGACCGTGTTAACGGCCTATCATTGTATTGCATCTGGTCGCAATACACATGTGGAAACTCGTGACGGCAAGGTCTTCGAGGCAAAGACGGTTGCAGTAGATGTCGAGCACGATTTGGCTTTGATAGAACTGTTAGAATGGAGTACTGCAGATGCGACTCGAATAGGTCAACTTTCTGTTCAGTCCATTCCTCCCAAACAAGGTGACTGGATTATGGCATTGGGTCATCCACTGGCTCCGTATGCTCGTAAACCGTTGTTGAAAGGAACATTACAATGGTCTGTCTCTCAGGGAGGAGTGTCTGCGGTTGGTGAACGGTTGACACAGGTTGATGCGGCACTCAATCCAGGAAACTCTGGTGGTCCTGTTCTCAATGAAAAGGGTGAAGTGATCGGGGTGGCATCTAGAAAGTTGAGGGGTGATAATTTGTCTTTTTTGGGGCCGGCAGAATACATTCCCCAAATGCAAGAGGATAGAAAACCTCAAGTATGGTGGGGAGGGCAGTTGTCTCTTGGAATTGGGTATCAGGTACCATTGAATGAACATGGCCTTCCTTTGTTGATGGGACACATTGAAGCAATTGCTCGTGATCGATGGGTGCTTGGGCTTCATTCCATCATTCAACCAACGGTGTCAACCGAGTATTCAGAGCAGTGGGTACCTGCCAATGCACTAAAGTTGTCAAAACGCTTTCGTTTTGGTGTTGGAGAATTGACTTCTTCGATGGACCTTGGATTTGGTGTGACACATCGATGGTACCCAGAGATAGGTGCTCATCAAATACTTCCCACCACTCATATTCGAACTGGATTTGGCAATGTGGCTTTGCGATATGAAGTGGGAACTCAACTGGATTCTGAACAACCCGTTCTTATTTGGATGATGGGAGTGGAAATGCACATTCCTGGAGTGATACAGGTATTTTGATGGTTGTTTTGATGGTTGTGTAGAAGAGTATGCAAATATAGAATTGTTTGAAAATGGAGTTGAAATGAGCAATCCCAATGAATCGTATTGGAATTTTGAACAGGTACAAGATTGGTGTCAACAGTTGGCAGCCACACATTCAGATTGGATATCGTTATCTGAAATTGGAACCACAAAAGAAGGCCGAAGTATTTGGATATTGACATTGGGACACAACCCTGAGAGCACTCCTGCGTTGTGGTTGGATGCATTGACCCATGCATCGGAATGGGCTGGTATGATGGGCTTGATTCACACCATTGATCAATGGGTGGATTGGACACAAGAGGAGCGTGGTCAACGGTGGTTTCAAGAAAATACAATCTATTGTGTCCCGTGTGTGTCTCCAGATGGATTGGAAAGTTTGATGCGCGGTGATGCATTTTTACGATCTACAACGCGTGATGCCAAAGAGGGTGTTCGTCGGATAGGCTTCGAACCGTGTGATATTGACAACAATGGTAAAGTTTTGTGGATGCGGTGGAAAGATCCTGCGGGACCGTATGTGTCAGATGATGCTTCTGCTTATGGATTGAGAAAGCGTCGGTTGGATGATGCGCCTGAGGACGCTTTTTTTGTGTCTTATGAAGGTAAGTTTTTGGAGTGGGATGGCGTTCGATGGATACAGGCTCCGTTAAAACACGGTGTTGATTTGAATCGCAATTTTCCTGTTCGTTGGGCTCCTTTCGAGATGTTTGGAATGGATGGTGGTGTGTATTCGTTGTCTGAGCCTGAAGCGAGGGCGCTTATGGATGCGGTATCTGAGAGATCAAATGTTGTTGCAGCAATGACGCTTCATACGTATACGGGGGCCTTGTTAACACAGCCGTACAATGCCAATACTGACTTGCCGAAGTCAGATATTTCAATGCTACAGGGAATGGCTGAGCAGCTGGTTTCTGGAACAGGATATAAGGTATTTCGAGTCCATCCAGACTTCACCTATGACCCGAAACAAAGTATTGTTGGTGTTTGGGCAGATTGCTTAAGTTCGACGCTTGGGATTCCAGCATATACATTGGAGGTATGGGATCCGTTTAAATGGGCTGGCTTACAAATCAAAGAACCTGCGCGCTTCTTCATGGAACCCAAAGAGCATATTGTCGCGGCATTGTTGAGCAAGGCATCAAACGACGGAGAGTTATTACTCTGGGAAACGTTTGACCATCCACAGTTGGGTCCAGTTGAAATCGGAGGAATAGATTATCTTCGAACCATTCGAAATCCACCGTTGTCACATTTACCTGTGGAATGTGAACATACCTTTTCTATTTTGGACAAAATCCGAATGTCATTGCCAAAGATTCAAGTTCAGGTCTCGGTCAAGGCTTTGGAAGGGGATGTATACCGCATTGTCGTATGTTTTGAAAATCATGGATATTTATCGACGGCCGGATTGCAACGTGCTTTGGATTTGAAACTGACCAAAGAAACCCATGCTGAATTGAAATGCGATGCCTCCGTTTCTGTGGTTTCTGGGAAGATTGTGCAAGACGTACCTGCTTTGGATGGTTGGGGTCAGTGGCAATCGCAGTCCGCCAAAAACCTGTTGTATCCAAGTTTGCCAGCGGATGGACACCGTCAGTCAATGGAGTGGGTTGTATCGGGAGTCGGTGAGGTAGAGGTACATTGGACCTGTTCACGTTCAGGATCAGGTGTTGAAAAAATTGCAGTTGGTGGCAATGCTGAACACCAGCTTCGTCTATTTTAGTCACGATGTGCTAAGATAGGTATGGAGTGAGAGTAAATAATCCGATGACCAAAAAACCCATGTTACAACTTGGACGATATGATCTAATTGAGCCCATCGGCAAAGGTGGTATGGGTGAGGTGTATCGAGCGATACTGAATGGTCCAGCAGGATTTCAAAAGGAAGTGGCTGTCAAATTACTGCATGAATCGGTTTCGTCCGAGAAAGCCAGAAAAGAACTGGTTGCAGAAGCGCGCTTGGGTGGCATGTTCAAGCACATCAATGTGGTTGAGGTGCAAGATCTAGGATCGATAAACGATCGTCTTTTTGTCGTCATGGAAATGGTCGATGGTGTCACGTTGAAAAATCTGATTCGACAACGACGTTTGACGGCTCAGGCCACGTTGGAGATCGCTTTACAAGTCTGTTCGGGGCTTGATTACGCTCACAAGTTGAAAGTAAATGGTCGTTGGGTGGAATTGGTACACTGTGATTTGAAGCCCAGTAATATTTTGATATCCAATAGTGGCATTGTCAAGATTGCAGATTTCGGCATTGCCCATGCAGTAGGGTACACGGATGATATCGATGGGATTCGCGGCACACCGTCTTACATGTCGCCCGAGCAATCTCGCAATCAGGCGATGACCGCACAATCAGATATCTTTTCTTGGGGTATTTGTTTGTTTGAGGCCTTTGCAGGGCGTAAATTGTTTCGTGCGAAAACCTTACCTGAAATGGCCAAGTTGATTCGCAGTGCAGAAAAGATTCTGTTGCAACCAGAGAACGTTGCGGTCCTTCGAGCGGTCCATCCTCAGCTTCTGGATGTGTTGCGTCCATGTCTCTACTCAGATCCCAAACGTCGATACACATCCATTGCCAATTTACAACGACGATTGGCCGCGTTGGCTCCATTGTCGGGTGTTGGAGTAATGGGGGTATTGCATGGTAATGTTGGAGTAGAAGAGGATGTGACAGCCAGCGATCATTTCGGACTGTCAGACCGCTCTATGACTCGAGGTAATTTACCACCATCATCAGACTTGTTTATTGGTCGAGAGGCCGAAGTAGATCGGATTGTTGAGGTGTGTCAATCTGGAAGTTCATTGCTTACACTTCAAGGTCCAGGTGGGGTTGGAAAAACCCAACTTGCCATTCAGGCAGCCTATCATATGAGTGAGCGATTTACCGGTGGCTTGTGGTTTGTTGATTTGTCTGAGGCCACCACATTGATGGATATCGTTGTTAAAACAGCCGATAAACTCAGTATTCCTTTGGTGGAGACGGATGCAGCATCTGGTATTGAAGTTATTGCAAATGCACTCAAACTATTAGAGCACAATCTGTTTGTCTTTGATAATTTTGAACAAATAATTCATTTGGCACCCAAGACGATCGGATATTGGTCTGGTATTTCGATGCAAAAAAATCCCACAAATGTATTTATTGTGACTTCACAGATGCGATTGGGTATTCGTGGCGAAAGCATTGTGGTCATTCAGCCCTTGTCTGAAAACGATGGGGTGTTCTTTTTGCAGCAACGCTTGAATGCTCTTGGACATATGCGGGAGTGGACTGACTCGGAATTGCAATTGTTGAAAGAAATAGTCGTTGCCTTGGACGGATTGCCTTTGGCATTGGAAATGATTGCTTCGCGCCTTCGTTTGTTTACCATTGAACAGATTCATGAACGCCTACAACAACGATTTAAGTTGTTACAGGATCGAAATCGCGATGGTAGGCACACCTCTATTTACAATGCGATTGAGTGGTCGTGGTCTTTGTTGTCAGATGCGGAACAGTCTGTTTTACGACAGTTGTCGTGCTTTCGAGATGGTTTTTTGATTGATGATGCTGAAGCCATCGTGGATATCTCAGAGTTTCAAGATGCAGCGTTTGTTATGGACGTGATTGAAGGTTTGTTGGATCGTTCTCTCCTCATTATTTTGCGAGAGGGACCTCGTTTTTCGATGCTGCGTTCCATCTTTGATTTTGCCACTGAAAAATTGACACAGTTTGACGGTGAAGAAGCCGTTTTGTATCGACATGCACTTAGGTACAGTCAATGGTCTAAGCGTTTACCCGAGTTCTATCGCCATGGTGGAGATGCATTACTTCAACAATTGTATGAAGAGGCTTCCAATATTAGAATTGCATTCCAACGTTCATTGCAGTACGGTTGGAAGGATGTAGCAGCACCACTTGCTCTTACATTGGCATTTATTACCAAAATGCATGGTCCTGTAGAAGAAGGGGTTGCTGTTTTGGAGTCTGCATTGAGTTTAGAGGATGTGACGGATCGGTCTCGTTTGGATTTACAGATATCGTGGTGTAAATGTGCGTTGTCTCAACGCCCATGGAAAGTTGTTCTTGAAGAAATACAGCAATGTTACACACTATATAGCGATGTGATTGTCAATCGAGATGTGGTGGAATTGCTGATCGCGGAGTCTCGAATCTATGCAAAGCTCAATAGATTTGATGATGTGCGCGGTAAAATTGAACAGGCGATTCAACTCAGTCAGCAGAATGGATTTCGCCATTTGTATGCAGAGAGCGTCACATTGAGAACACAATGGCATCCTCAGCATCCAACAGCACACATGGATCTACAGAGTGTAATTGCGTTGATGAAGCAAGATGGTAATCTGTTGCAGTTGGGAATGGCATGGTTTCATTTTGGTCAATATTTGAGACGTCGTCGGGCCAAAGGGGATTACAAAACCGCTAAAAAAAGCATGTATACATCCCAAAAAATTGCGAAGGCAACCAACGATCGATCTTTGGATGCATCCGTTTCGATGAGTGTAGCAAACTTAGAAGTTATTTTTGGTAATTCCAAAGAGGCAGAACGAAACTTTCAGCGTTCCTATGAGTTGAATCGAAGATTGGGACGTCTTGAAGAAACCTGTTTACTATTGGCGAACATGGCTTCTTGGTGTATTCACATTGGAAAGATTGATCGTGGATGGCGAATGCTCAAAAGGGCTAAACGCATTTTGGATGGGGCCAAAGGGAAAGCGGGTTTTAGAGTGTCCAAAATGGTGTTCACCGCCAACACAGCGATCATTTTAAATATCCGTCACCAGTTTGAGTTGGCTCTTCCATATGCACAAATGGCTTGGAAACTTTCAGATGCCGATACCCAATCGCATCTTCGACCATTTGTAGCCATAATTTTATTGGAAGCATTGGTGGGCTTGGACAAAATGACAGAGGCCAAGGCATTGTGGGTACACTTTGACTGTAACAATCTAGATTCCTTGGATGGTCATGGTCAGATTCGAGTTCTCTTACAACGAGGTCTGGCAGCGAGTTTGTTGGGAGATAAGCACGAAGGAAATCAAGTGGCTCGTAGAGTCTACGATTTGATAGTTCAAGAAGACCTTGAAGATCTTGAAGTGCATTACGAGTACAACAAATTGATTCGGTTGTTGTTTAATTTGGATGACGAATAGGTATTGTTCTGCATCAGTTGTTTGAGTGTTGTTCATCTGGAACCGAACAAACTGTATTGTTAGAACAGTTGTCAGGTGATGTGGTGTTGCATTATCGATGGTGGTCTGACAAATAGACTGTTCAGTAGTGGGACTGTCAGAGTGCATCTCTCTATTGAATTGGATATACCACTTTATGTTCTCTATCAATCCATACACTGCAGTGGCTCGATACAAAAGGAAACGTACACCGTACATTCGATTGATGTGGGTTATGCAGTTGGTCCTCGTTTTGGTGGTGGCTTTTTTGTTGCGAGAACCGTTGTCTATTTATTTACTGAGCAATACAGCACATCGATTGGAGCAGTTGCTGTTTAGAACTGGTGCGGTGTTGGTTGCCTTTACGGCTCTACAGACTTATGGTGGTGTTGTTAGGCATCCTGAACGCTCCATTTTTGGGGTTCATCCTGTACTGTCAACTTCTTTTCTCAAAACGGTAGCCGTAGAGCAAGCCCGCCATTCGCTCTTGGTCGTTGTGTTGGCAATTGGCATCTGGAGTGCTGTTCCACAACCATGGTTACCTTGGATAGGCACTTTTATCGTGTTGTCGTGGTTGGGTGGGATCGGTGCTGGATATGGCGTACATTTGGGATCTGTATGGGCTGCCAGAACACCAATGCTCCATGGCGTTTTAGACCTCATACGAGGACAGAATCCTCGTGAACAAGCCGCTTTTATCTATGCTCCAGGTGTGGCTTTGGGTGGGATGGGATTGTCTTTGATTCTGGCATCTGGTGCAACCAGACTTGTTATTGATGGTAGAATGTCTTTTGCTGGTTGGATGATTTTGCCATTGTTGGTTGGGGCTGGTGGATGGTGGACGGCGATGCGTTTGGCGGATCAGTATTTGATACGAGCAGGTATGGTACTATCTGATATAGACGCTCATTGGGGTGTGCTAGAAAACGGTGAAGAAGACAACAGTGTGTATTTGGAGTGGTTGGCACAAAACAATCCACAAAGATTGAGATTGTTACGCAATTCTTGGAGATTGCATCGTTGGATTACACTTGGTTTATGGGCAATGGGGTGTGTGATGGCATTGATGATTTGGGTTGAGAGTGCCAGTGCCGCTATGCTCACAGGGGCTGTGTTGGGAAGTGTATATACGTTGTACCCAAATCGTTTGTTGGCCTCTGAACCTCAATGGTTACAATGGTCTCTCGGAATTGAAGACCGATTTCAGTGGAAGTCGATTTCTGAAGTGATGGTATTGGTTTGGATGGGGCTTTGTATACCATGTCTATTTGTGGTTTGGTTGCTTGGAACGGAGGGGTTATGGCTCTCTTTTGGAGTGCCGATGTTGGGAACGATGATGGTGTCACTGTTAAATGGCTGGTGGGCCGTTAAACATAAAAGTCCTGTATTTCAAATGTTGGGGGTGATGATCTCCTCAATGATTTGGATGACGATGTGGTTTTGGATGAGCTAGATGGGAGATCAAAAATGATTGAAGTGAAGAATCTCGAAAAGCACTATGGCCGAGTACAGGCTGTCAAAGGCTTGAACTTTACCTTGAATCCAGGTGACTTTGTGGGCTTTATTGGTGGCAATGGTGCTGGTAAGTCAACGACGATTAAAATGTTGACTGGACAACTGATTCCAACTGCAGGAAGTATTCGTATTGGAGAAGTTGATATTGTAGACAAACCACAAGTGGCTCGAGAAAAGATTGGATATGTACCTGAGTTTCCAGATTTGTATACCTATTTGACGGGTCGAGAAATGCTTGAATTTGTTTGCTCGGTACGACAAAGTGATTCAGTGGCTCGAGGAATCGACATCGCTGGATTGGGTACAGATATTGATAGGTTAATACGAGAGTATTCTCAGGGGATGCGTCGAAAAATGGCAATTGCGTGTGCGTTGGTAGCCAGTCCTCCAATTTTGATTTTAGATGAGGCTCTTAATGGCTTGGATCCCAGTTCTGTGAAGCGCATTACAAATATTCTGGAACTAGAAAGGGAAAAAGGTACTTGTATTGTATTGTCGACACATGTATTGGATACGTTGGAAAAACGAGCAACCAGATTGCTGTACATTGACCAAGGGGAACTCATTTCGGATTGTGGCATTGATGGTCTGAGTGATATCCGAGAGCGTCTCTAAAGTACCAAAGACTCTCTCTGTTGTTTTTGACACGTGGCGAATCTGTATAACGAGCGAATGATAAGAGTGTAGAGAGGAATGGTCTGTTGCAAAATGCTTGTTTTCAAGATTTTCCATTTTGAGTAGAATTGACAGGATACAATGTTGGTGTAGGAGGTGCACGATGGCTGGAAATACATTTGAATCGGTGTTGGTGAGTCGACGAAGATTTGCTCAGTCAGCGACAAGCGCACTTGGATTGCTGATGTCTTCAGGGTGTCAAAAAACGTCTGTTCCGTTGGCTACCAATGAAACGGATGCTGGTAATGGTTTGAGAGAGAAAGAAATCTCCATTCCGGCGTTCAATTTTACCAACTTGCCCCCTCAACTAGATGGCGTTCACCATGTTTCAGATGGATATGTTGTAGATGTGTTGCTCCGATGGGGAGACCCGCTGTTTGAAGGGGATGCAGAATTCGAGTGGTCTGCATTGACAGGTCCTGAACAATCTAGGCGTTTTGGATACAACAATGACTTTTTGGCATTGATTGAATTCGATGGTCACTGGTTGTTGAGTGTCAATCATGAATCGACGTCTGCGCAATTGATGTTCGAAGGCGAAGAGCGATATACATCGACAAACACCGATCACATACCGATTGAAATGGCGGCTCACGGATTGTCTGTAGTAGAACTGATACAACAACCTCAAGGTGGGTGGTCTGTGTTGAAATCGTCTCCATTTACCCGTCGTATTACGATGGACACTCCAATGAGAATATCTGGTCCATGCGCAGGATATTCTCGTTTGCAAACCCCAGAAGACCCTTCGGGAACGGTGGTGAAAGGAATGGTGCATAATTGTTCGGGTGGTTTGACACCCTGGGGAACAATTTTGACCTGTGAAGAAAATATTCTGTACTATTTTGGTGGCGAACAAATTGACTCTGAAGAATCTGCCGCCTATAAACGCTACAATATCGGATACTCAAAAGCATATCTTTGGCATCAGAAGCACAAACGGTTTGACACATCGCACGCTTCAAAACAACCAAACCGATTTGGATGGGTAGTGGAAATTGATCCGACAGATCCAAACTCTCAACCAGTCAAACGAACTGCATTGGGTCGGTTTTATCATGAGTCTGCAAATCCAATACAAAACAAAGATGGTCGGATTGTCATTTATATGGGTGACGATGGATATTTCGAGTATTTGTACCGTTTTGTTTCAAGTAAACCTCATAGACCTCATCAAGTGACCAGTCGATTGGAATATGGTGCTGTATTGGATGAAGGGTCGTTATCCGTCGCCAAATTTCATGCTGATGGAACTCTGGAATGGATACCTTTAGAGTTTGGATTGTTTGGATTGACCCCAAGTAATGGATTTCAGTGTCAAGAGGATGTTCTCATAGAAGCTCGACGGGCAGGAGATATTGTTGGGGCGACAAAAATGGATCGTTGTGAAGATGTCGAGCCCAATGTGATGACGAATAAAGTGTATATCAATTGTACGCTCAATCCAAAGAGGGGAACCAAGGATTTTGAGGCTGGCAATCCAGTCAATACAAGACTGGAAAATGCTGCGGGTCATACGATAGAACTTTCGCCACCCGATGGTGACCATGCCTCCAGTGTTATGGCTTGGGATATGCTATTGTTGGCAGGACATTCAGAGCATGGAGCTCAATACAATGAAGCGCTAGAGCACGATGCCATGTTTGCATGCCCTGACAACGCTGCAATCGATCCCAAGGGTCGACTGTGGATTACGACAGATGGTTCGGAGAAAGTACTGAACATTACAGATTCAATTTATGGAATTGAAACGATAGGTGCTTTGCGGGGTCAGCCCTGTAGGTTGTTTTCTGCACCAAAAGGTGCAGAAGTTACCGGTCCGTGTTTTGCACCAGACGGGAAAACATTGTTTCTATCAGTGCAGCACCCTGGCCGTCCGGAAAATGGTTGGACCAATTGTTGGCCTGACTTTGATGACTCTTTACCCGCACGACCTGCTGTAGTGGCAATTAGACGTTTGGATGGAGGGCCAATAGGTGGCTAGGGCTTGTGTATAACTCTGTAGTTACGATGTCACTTTTACACAGCAAAGGAAGGTGTATACATACTTTATCTAAAGGACTAAAGGATACAGCTGAAGTTGTTCGGTCGTATACTCTTCATTGACGTGATGGATATAAATCCATGTCACTGTACTGTGCTTAAGATAATTTGCTTAAGATGTTTGAATCTGCATCGGGGAAATAGAACACAGCGCTTCGATTTGCCGAATAGTGAAAGCCAGATTTGGATGGTTGACTTTGGATTGGGCAGACTCAAGTAATGCTAAGATTTCCTCTAAATGTGACCATCTTTTTAACAGTGCCAAGGTCTCAGACCATAACTGAATGGTGTCCAATGTTTCGTCATGTAGCAGTCCCATTTCCTGGCATTGAGCGTCTACAAGATCACTAAGAATGCTTTCTGACTCTTCGATAAAGCCAAGTTTCAAGGATTGTTGTACAATATTTTTAATCTTTTGCATTGTGTCCTCCGGAATGAGACTCACTTAATTCGCGTCAACTCTTGACACGTCTACAGTTTCGTAACGTTCGTCGATGTGGTGATATCTAAATCGTAGAATATTCTACAAAAAACGTCTCAAGGTTTAGAATTTACAATTATTTATTTGTGAGATAGTTCCGAGAGAGTCTATTTTTAGCGGGGATCACTGTTGATCGCTGTGAATCGATGATTGGTGCATTTGAAAAGGATTGTAAATCAGTACCCACATCAACGTCGGGAGTCCAAATAGAACTGTGAAATCAATATTGTCTTGTGGTGTGGAGTCGAATATTTTCCAGCAAATCCCACTCAGCAACAGTGTCGTAATTATCCACCAAAGCCACTTTGAGGTGAGGTGTGTTCTTTGCCATATACTCAAAGCAATCAGTATGTGTGCTGGATTTGAGACAAACCAGTTCTCATTAAAGCCATAGCCATCAAGACTGCTAAATACCCAACAAAACACAAAGAACGCGCTCAACATACCCGAAGCCACAAACCATAATATTCCCGGTAGATTCCAAAGAGTGGTTTTGCGCCGAGTTTGGAATAACCATAAACCCATAGTGCCACCCAATAAACCAAAGAATCCCAATCGATTGGGTGGTTGTTCTGGTGCCCAGTCTCCATCGTTCATGAGACAAGTTTGGTCAACCAGGGGACGCGGGTTTTCATCTGTTTCCCATGTGATCATAGCGTCGTTGACTCCCTGAAACAACGACCGTGGAATGTGCATGGATGACCAACGATCATAGACAAGATCCCCATGATCGGATGCCATGTAATGCCACCCAAACCAAGCCCATCCCAAACTTCCTAAATGTCGCAACACTTCAAATCGTCGAGTGGTTGGATTTTCAAGAGGGGGAAGTGACTGCAAAGCCCCATTTGTACTTTCGTCGATCAAATCTCGAATTAACGTGGAGCAATTTTGAGATTCCCAGTGGTAATTATATGCATGGTTTTCTGGTCGGGCTAACCTCGCCAGTTCTGCTGCAATTGCCAACTTCATATTGGGACTCAGGTCCAAATGCTGTGCAACCAATCGTTGATTGTTTTCCTTCACACGTTTGATATTGTATTGCCGACTCATCATTGCGAGTTTGTATGTGGTGCTTCCCATGAAAAATCGCCACAAGAAATTGTCTTGTGAAGAATCATAGGCACCCCAATTAAAAACGGTCTCTCTTTTACCACCACCACTGACCCACAGTGCAGAGTGACCAACTTTCGTATAGACACCTTCACCAGGTCCACTGGTAAGTAGGTATATTTCGAGCGGCTCGGAAGCCTCTGCGGGCTTGCACGATGGCTCAGCGAGTGCAAATTGAATCAAGTATAAAAGAAACCACATAGGAGACCTTATCCTATGTACTTGCGAATTGGAAATTGTGCTGAAATGGATTAAACTGAACTCTTGAACCATTGGAGAATTCATGCTTCTATTTCTCAGCCTCATCGGCTGTTCACTTTACCCAAAGGTAGAGACTTTTATGTCTCAACAAGCAGATCGTGCTGGTTTGAGCCGCCGTTCTGTATTGGTGGATGGTGGAAGTATGTATTATTGGGAAGGCGGAAATCCAAATGGAGAGCCCTTGTTGTGGTTACATGGATTTGGGGGGGATGCATTGTGGGCGTGGGCTCGGAATCTTGATGACTTTTCTTCCACTCATCGAATTATTGCACCAGATATGCTGTGGTTTGGTGATAGTCAGGGTGGTTTGACATTGGATGCTCAAGCACGAGCCGTTCAACGTGTCTTGGAAGCAGAGGGTATCGAAAGTGCTCATGTGATTGCGTTGTCCTATGGGGGTTTTGTTGGCTTGAAATTGGTTTCGTATGGCTCTGTGGAGTCCTTGGTGTTGATTGGTGTTGGTGGAATCGGTTGGGACCGTGAAGAGATCCAAACATTGGAATCTCGTTTTGAAGTGTCAAGGTTGGAAGATTTATTTGTTCCGTCCACGGTAGAAGATGTGAATACCTTGGTAGACGTTTGTTTTCATGCTCCAACTTGGCTGATGCCCAACGACTTTGACGAGCAACTATATGGAAATGTTTTTGGAAAATATCCTGTAGAACAACGAGCATTGATATCAGATTTACAGCAGCAATCGGCTGAAATGGCCCAATGGAACGATTTGTGGCAAACGCCTCCTCCAACATTGTTGATCGTTGGAAGACAAGATCCGATCTTTTCTGTTGAAGATGTCAGAGAACTGTCCGATGCACTAGATGGGACTGTAAAGGTCATTTCTTTTGCGGATCATGTACCACAGGTAGGCCATGCACGACGATTCTATCGT